>Ga0075444_10000166_pt1 | contig 38173 bp, 36 predicted proteins | sample CoawatmetaG01DNA_FD_76836 | JGI IMG/M metagenome (GOLD analysis project Ga0075444, IMG submission 76836) | Marine microbial communities from the West Antarctic Peninsula - Coastal water metaG017-DNA | ecosystem: Environmental > Aquatic > Marine > Coastal | place: Atlantic Ocean: West Antarctic... | reverse complement strand
ATCTATATCATTGACATTAATAAGTTTTTTATGATGAAGAAATAAGGGCTCTTCAGCAAACTTTCTACCTATCATCACTTCATTTATATTATTTTTCTTAAAATTATTAATAATTTCAGTATTATTGATTTCTCCATTTGGTATTAATTTAACATCTGGGAAGTCCTTAAAGCATTTAAAGAAAAGCTCGTAATTGATTTTTGGAATTGTTCTATTTTTTTTTGTATTTAAATTAAGAACTCCGTTTCTACAATGAATTATAATTTTATTGATGTTCGTATTTTTAAACATAGTTAAAAAATTATATATATAGTCTTGGTCTTCCTCTAGACCTAATCCTAATCTACATTTAACGGATATGATTTTATTTGAATTTGAAATTTCTTCTAAACAGCTATTAACTTCATCGGGATATTGTGTTAGGGCAAGACCTAACTTATTTTCTTGAACCCTAGAACTGGGACAGCCTAAATTAAAATTAATTTCACTAATATAAGGGATATTATCTAAAATTTTGATGCATTCCGATATTTCTTTAGGATTAGAACCGGCTATTTGGATAATGCTCTTATTCGATTTACAAAAATGCTTTGTAAATGTTTTTTCCGCATTATAGATAATTGCTTTATCTACAATCATTTCTGAATAAGTTTTTATATTATCTGAATATAGGAAATGAAGTAGATTTCTAAAATAATAATCAGTATACCCCATCATTGGAGCAACATGAAAAATCATTTTTCTGAAAAATAAATAAAATAAATATTCCTTAAATAAACGACTAAACCAAAAGACTGAGCTAATATAAACACAGGGTCAACTCTATAAATTGCATAGATTAGTGTAATAAGTCCTCCTATTAAACTAAAGTACCAAAAAAGAACAGGAATTTCACTTTTCTTTTTTTTTTTCTGAAGAAATCCATTGGACTACCCATCTCATAAAAAATAAACCTTGTCCAAAAAAACCAATTCCTAACCAAATTGTTTCGTTTGTCATTTTATTTGATCGCCTTTTGCATAAAAATTTTTTAAATATCTTTTTTTAAGCCACACAATACCAAATAAATCATAAATACCGGCTATAGCTCTACCAGTATTATTGTATTTGCTAATTCCGGACTGTCTATTTCTATGATTGACAGCAATACTATGAGTAGCACATCCAATCATCTTAAATAAGAATGGCATAAACCGATGCATATTTTTAAAATGAGGTATTGATAGATAGTCACTTTTATTAAAAATTTTTAAACCACAACCTGAATCGGGATGACTATCACCTAAAATTAAAGTTCTAATATAATTAGCAATTCTAGATGCGATAATTTTAGATAAAGTGTCTTTTCTTGAAGATCTATATCCTTGAATAAATATTTCATTTTTTTTAAGTTCTATAAATTTATTAAAAATTTTAGGAATATCAGATGGATCATTTTGAAGATCTCCATCAATTGTAATAATGACGTCGGTCTGTGAATTTACAATGCCTGTATGAATAGCAGCGCTTTGACCTAATGTCGAATCATGAGATATAAACTTAAATTTTGAATTTTTAATATTTTTTAATTGATTTAAAGATTCATCATCGGAGGAATCATTTACAAAAATTACTTGAGTTAAGGGTATTTTACTGCACGAATTCAAAATCTCATCGAAAAGAATTTTTACATTCTTTTCTTCATTGAAAATTGGTGCAATTACAGTAAAACTCATAAATAAATAAAACCTTTATTAATCATTGTAAATTAGTGGAAAAAATTAAATTATCAAATATCAAATATAATAAAGACGGATTAGTTCCTGTGATTGTCCAAGATTCGAATTCACTTAAGATTTTAATGTTAGCTTACTCTAATGAGGAGGCAGTAAGATTATCCATAAAAAATAAACTAGCCCATTTTTGGAGTAGAAGTAGGAATGAATTATGGTTAAAAGGCAATACTTCTGGAAATTACTTAAAAATAGTTAGTATTCTTATAGATTGTGATAGCGATTCATTAGTTTATAAAGTTGATTTAGATGGTAAAAAAGCTTGTCACACTGGAGAAGAAAGTTGTTTCTTTAAGGAATTAAATAATGAATGAAGTCGTAGCATATAAAAATTCAGATGGTACCTACTCTGACATAAATTCTGAAGGGAGTAGTCCTATCAAAAAATTAAGTGAAGATGCATTAAATATTATGAGACATGATATGGCTCATATTATGGCTGAAGCTGTTATCTCTTTATTTCCAAATACTAAACCCACAATAGGACCATTTATTAAAAATGGATTTTATTATGATTTTGATATTGAAAGACCTTTAAATGAAGAAGATATAGCAAAAATTGAAAATAAAATGAAAGAAATTTTAAATCAAACTAGAAATTTTCATAAAAAATCCATTACAAAAAATGAAGCTTTAGAATTATTTTGTGATAATAAATATAAATTAGAACTAATTAATAGTATTGAAGATTCGGAATTAACAATTTATGAACAGGAAAATTTTATAGACTTATGTAAGGGGCCACATCATCTAAGCACTAAGGAATATCAGCCTCATTTTAAAATCATTAATATATCAGGGGCTTATTGGAGAGGCATAAGTACTAATAAAATGCTTCAACGGATATATGCAACAGCATGGTTTTCAAAAAAGGAACTAGATGCTCATATAAAAAACATAGACGAAGCTAAAGAAAGAAATCATAGAAGACTAGGTATGGATATGAGTTTATTTCTCTTAACTGAATTTTCAGCTGGTAATGTTTTTTGGAAGGCGAATGGACTTACTCTATATAGAAATATTACTAATTATATTAGAGAAGAGCAGAGAAAACTTAATTACTTTGAAGTTAAAACTCCCGAATTAGTTTCAAATGAGCTATGGGTGAAATCTGGTCATTGGGATAATTTTAAAGAAAATATGTTTACTATTGAATCTGATAATAAAACTTTTGCATTAAAGCCAATGAACTGCCCCTGTCATATAGTTTTGTTTAACTCAGAATTAATAACTTATAAAGATCTTCCCTTAAGATATTCAGAATTTGGAAAATGTCACCGCTATGAGCCCTCAGGAGCACTAAACGGTCTTTTTAGAGTTCGTGGCTTTACTATGGATGATGCGCATATTTTTTGTACAGAAGATCAAATTTATGAAGTTTGCAATGAAACAGCAAATTTAATTGAAAAAATTTATAAAGAATTCGGTTTTACTAAAGTCAAATACAACATATCCACAAGACCAGAAAAAAGTATTGGCTCTGATGAAGATTGGGGAAATGCAGAAACTCAATTAAAAAAAGTTCTCACAGATAGTAATAAACTATTTAATATCTTAGAGGGTGAAGGTGCTTTTTACGGTCCAAAAATTGAATTTACTTTAGAAGATTCACTGGGAAGAGAGTGGCAATGTGGAACTATTCAAATTGATTTTAATTTACCAAGTAGACTTGGCGCAAAATACAAAGATAGAAATGATGATAATAAAACTCCAATCATGATTCACAGAGCATTAATAGGTTCGTTAGAAAGATTTATTGCAATTATTTTAGAGAACACTAATGGATGGTTGCCTTTATTTATTACACCTGTTCAGTTGGCTATTCTCCCTATATCTGAAAAATTCACTGACTACTGTAATGACTTAAATAAAAAAATTAACCATAAGGTGAGATCTATAGTTGATCAATCTGACAATAAGCTTGGATATAAAATCAGAACATCTGTAACAAAAAAAATTCCCTACACATTAGTTATTGGGGAAAAAGAAATTGAAAGTGGTAATTTTACTTTAAGAGATAAATCTGGAGAAAATCAAAAAATTGAAAGCATCGACTCCTTAATTAATTTTTTTAATGCTTAGTTTTAATTACCTACGATGAATTAAATTGTCTGATCATTCAAAAGCTGCAATTTTAGTAATTATAAGTGGATTAATTTGGAGTTTTGGAGCAGTTGTAGTTAAAAGTATGGTTGATCCTCAACTATATCAACTGCCATACTTAATTATTAGAGGGGTTACAGTAGCTTTAATAATTTGTATTTTTTTACTAGTTAAAGATAAGGGAAACTTTTTAAAAAATTTTTTTACTTTTGATAAAATAACTATATATGGCGGTTTATTACTAATGTGTACAATGATTGGCTTTATATATTCAATCACAAATACAACAGCAGCTGTTACTTTACTTATGTTGGCATTAATGCCATTTTTGGCATCTATTATAGCATTTGTTGTAATCAAAGAAAAAATTTCAAAAAAAAATTTTATAGCCATGATATTTGCTTTAATCGGCGTAATTATAATGATGCTTCAAGGAAAAATAAGTGGGTCCCTTTTTGGACTTTTGACTGGATTAGTAGCTAGTCTTGGATTTGCGGGATTTACAGTAATGCTAAGAAGTAAGAATGATATCAAAAAATTTTATATTCTTATATATGCCGGGATTTTTTGTGCAATCTTTTCACTATCAATACTTTTAATATCAGATGGATCAATCTACATACCATTAAAAAATATTTTTTTAAGTATTGTTCATGGCTGTTTGGTTGGTTCCGGACTAATTCTTTACAGCCTCGGTTCGAAAAAATTACTATCAGGTGAATTGACAATGCTTTCACTTTTAGAAGTTATTGGTGGAATTATATGGACATGGGTACCATTTTTAGGAGTTAATGAAACACCTGGTTCATATACGCTTTTAGGCGGATTTATAATTTGTTTATCAATAACTATAAATTCCGTAAATTTTGATAAAGATCGATTAATTAAGCAAGTTAGATAAATTATTTATCAACAAGTCATATATTTTTTCGTTTGTAGAGATACCTGCAATTCCAATAAAAGTAATTGAGATTCCTAATATTTGAAATTTTTCAATTTTTTCTTTCAAAATAAATCTTGCAAGAATAATTGTCACTAACCCAAAAGCAGAAGAAACAACAACCGCTACCCCTATAGGATCAAAAATAAAAGCTGATATTAAAAAAAAATAACCTGATGTCTCTAAGATCCCTTGAAAAAAAAGTATAGGAACTGCTTTTCTAGTTAAGATTGGTTTTATTTTTAAAACTAAAAGCAATATGGCAATTGAAAATAAACTAAAAAATCTAATATAGATTACTGTTTCAGTGGTATTGAGATAGATAGATGCCTCCTGAGAAAAAATAAGACCAAACGCTAAAAAAATACTAGCTCCTAAGGCAAGTAAAATTGATTCTCTTATTTTTTTTAAATCCATACCTAAACTTTCCTTGAAGGAATTAGCACTAAAAGAAATAAGTACTGCTCCAGATATTATCGCAATTGTTGCATACCATTGTAATTTTGTAGGCTCAGATCCTAAAAAAAATCTTATAAGAAAAACAAAAAATGGATTTGTAGCAGTTATTGCAGCAACAATTGATACCGGACCTCTTTCTAATCCATTATAAAGAAAAAGAAGACCGAACATTATTAGAATGCCAGCAATAGCGCAATAAATTAAACCCTTTAAGTTAGGATTAAATCCATCAAAAAATATAGAATAGAGTGACAAATAAAAAACACCACCAACTACAAGCATCCAAAATAAAGATCTTTGAAATCCAATTTCTTTAGATGAAAATCTTGCTAAGAAATCGCCAATACCAAAACTAAGGGCAGACAATAATCCGTAAATAACTGACATGAATTTTAATTAAATATTGTTTAAGATTCTACGTGGAAACTTTCACCACAACCACACTCACTAGTTTGATTTGGATTATTAAAAACAAACCTTTCGCCAAATTCTTCTTTAACAAAATCCATTTGTGTACCAATAATATACATTACGGCTTTATTATCGATAAAAAGAGGAACTTCGTAATTTTCTAATTTTTCACATTCATTAATATTATCTGGAGTTGCATAGTCCATAGTGTAACTAAGTCCAGCACAACCTCTTGTATTCAGACCAATTCTGAGGCCCACTTTATCCTTTTGGTCAGCAAGCATATTTTTAATTTTTAGTACAGCTGTGTCTGTTAATGAAAATAATTGTGTCATATCAAAATCCTAAAGCTAACTTAGCATCGTCACTCATCATATCTTTAGTCCAGGGAGGATCAAATGTTAATTTGACCTTAATTTGACCACAATCGTCAATAGTGGCTATTTTTTTGGCTATATCATTTGGCATAGTATCGGCTACTGGGCAGTTAACAGTTGTTAAAGTCATTAAAACATCAATATTATTATTAACGATTTTAAGTTCATAAATAAGACCTAAATCGTAAATATTGATGCCCAGTTCAGGGTCGTTAATAAGTAAAATTTTATCAATCACTTGCTGTTTAGAAATCTCTTTAGAAGCAGATGATTTAAGTTCACCCAATACTAACTCTCCCTCAGGATTTAATTTAGGTAAAAAATCAGCTAATGTCTTATCGTCATTCATGATAGTAATTTATTTGTTTTATTAAGTGCGTCTATAAAAGTGCTGATATCCTCTTTAGAGTTATAAATACCAAAAGAAACTCTGCAAGTTCCTGGGATTTTTAATTTTTTCATAAAGGGCTGACAGCAATGATGACCACTTCTAATCATTACTCCGTACTGATCTAAAAAAGTAGCTATATCATTATGATTTTTACCCCGGACATTAAAAGAGACAATTGAAGAGGCATTAGTATCGTCAGATACTCCATATATATCAATGTTGCCTAAGTTTTTTAGCTCATCTATTAAATTTTGACGCAAAGTAACTTCTTCATCAAAATAATTTTCAAATTTATTTTTTATTAAATAATCCAATGCAGAGGACAAACCTGCTACTGCTTCAATCGGAGGTGTTCCAGACTCAAATTTATTAGGTAAAAGAGCAGTAGTAAAACTATCTAATTCTACTTGGTTAATCATACCACCACCAAAAGAAACTGGAGGAAGTTTATTCAGTAGGTCTTCTTTACCGTAAAGCACACCCACTCCAGAAGGACCGTATAGTTTATGAGATGAAAAAACAAAAAAATCACAATCTAACTCTTGTACATCAACTTTTCGATGAGCAATTGACTGGCATCCGTCTATAAAGAATAAAATATCTTTATTTGCAGTAGAAGTTTTAATTTTTTTAACGTCTATCATTTGACCTGTTACGTTGGACATATGGGATATAGCAATTAATTTTGTAGAACTTGAAATTGCATTTATAACATCTTCTTCTTTAATAGTACCGTTTGGTAAAAGAGGAATGACTTTAAATTTCAAATTTTTGTTTTTACATAAAGATAACCAAGGAAGGAAATTTGAATGATGCTCTAGTTCAGTTGTGATTATTTCATCACCATCATTTAAAAGGGAAGACATGGCATGTGCAATGATGTTTGATCCCTCAGTAGCATTTTTAGTAAAAATAATTTCATTAGATGATTTGGCGTTAATAAAATTTTTGATTTTTTCTCTAGATGCTTCAAATATTTCTGTTGCATCTATACTAAGAGAGTTCATACCTCTATGCACATTTTCGTATGAATTTCGATAAAATTTAGTGATTGATTCAATTACTGAATTGGGTTTTTGAGAAGTAGACGCTGTATCTAGATATGTAATATTATTATTTCTAATTTTTTTTTGTAATATAGGAAAATCTGATTTAAGGGACTTGTACATTATAAAAAACTACTTACAACCTTATCAGATATTTTTCTAAGGGAAACATTTTCTACTGAATCTAAAATTTCTTGTATAAAAGCTTTTTTAAGTATTTTAGTGGCTAGGTCAGAGCTTATTCCTCTAGAATTAAAGTAATATAAATGGTCTTGATCAATTTTACTAACAGTTGATCCATGACTACATTTTACATCATCAGCGTATATTTCTAATTCGGGCTTATTATTAGATTTTGAAATATCGTCTAACAATAAAGATCTACTCATTTGATAACCATCAGTTTTTTGAGCAATTTTATTAACATAAATTTTACCTTGGAAATTTGTAATAGCTCCATGATCCACAATTGATTTAAACACTTCCCTACTTGAAGAGTCAGGTTCTCTATGTTGAATGAAGGAATAATTATCATTTATACCTAAATTACAAAAGTTAGAACCAGAAATTTTAGCAGTACAATGAGAAGCTAAATTAAAATAAAATTCATTTCTTAATTGAATATTATTTGCCTGCAAGACAGTTACATTGACATTTGATGAATGAAGTTGGTTAAACTCATAAAAGATTAGAGAATTTTCTTTATTGTAAGTCATTTGTAAAATTTCAATATTAGAATTTTCGCATACATTGAATTTAAGATTTCGAGGACTTTTATTTTTATTAGCATCAGAATCTACAATGACTAAAGAAATTTTTTCATTTTTATTATAATCAAAAATAAAGTTAAGTTCTTTATATAAAGATAAGTCAATAACACAAATATCATCAACAAAATTACTTAAATCAAAAAAATGAATAGTCGGATCTTTAGCTAAACTTGATAATCTTATTGCACTATCAGGAGCATTAAAATTCCAATCAATATGTTCTAAAGAAACGTCTTTGATAGTTTTACTTTTTTGAAAAATGTCATAAAAATTATCCTTAACATCAAGATCAAGACTATGAATATTCTTATGGCTTTTATTGTAATCAATTTTATTTAATTGAGCATATTTATAATTTTCAATCTTATGATTTTGAAAAGGATTAACGGCTAATAAATTACTTTGAAAGTATTGATTAAGTTTACTATTTTTTATATTTTCAATATATTTTTCAACATCCATTATGCTTGAGCCATTTTTTCATAACCTTGTTCTTCTAATTCGAGGGCTAATGTATGATCTCCGGATTTTACTATCTTTCCATCAGCAATGATGTGGACAAAATCTGGCTTAATATAGTTAAGTAATCTTTGATAGTGCGTTATAACTAAAAATGAATTTTCGGAGTTTCTAGCTTTATTAACACCGTCAGAAACTATTCGAAGTGCATCAATATCTAGACCAGAGTCTGTCTCGTCAAGAATTGCTAAGTCAGGATTTAGCATAGAGAGCTGAAGAATTTCCTGCTTCTTCTTTTCTCCACCTGAATAATTGACATTTAAGTCCCTCTTGAGCATATCGGGATTAATATTTAGTTCTTGTGTCTTTTTCTTTAGTTCTTTGGCAAATTCTAAAGCATCTAGCTCAGGAAGATTATTAAATTTTCTTTTTGAGTTAATAGCAGTTCTTAAAAAGAAAGAGGTCTGAACACCCGGTATTTCCATCGGATATTGAAAAGCTAAAAATAATCCATTATTAGCTCTTTCATCTACTTCCATCTCTAATAAGTTTTTGTCTTTAAAAACTACAGAGCCTTCGTCTACTTGATATTTGTCTTTACCTGAGAGAACATAAGATAATGTACTTTTACCAGAGCCGTTTGGCCCCATAAGAGCGTGCACTTCACCTTTGTTAATTTTAAGAGAAAAACCTTTGAGAATTTTCTTATCATCAATTGAAACTTTTAAATTATTAATATCTAACATTAGCCAACACTTCCTTCTAAACTTATACTCACTAATTTTTGCGCTTCAACTGCGAATTCCATTGGAAGATTTTGAAGAACTTCTTTACAAAAACCATTTACGATTAGACCAACAGCATCTTCGTGAGATAGACCTCTTTGCTGACAGTAGAAAAGCTGATCTTCATTTATTTTAGAGGTAGTTGCTTCATGTTCAACTTGTGCATTACTATTAGCTGATTCAATGTATGGAACAGTATGAGCTCCACATTCATTACCAATTAATAACGAGTCACATTGAGTAAAATTCCTAGCATTACTCGCTGAAGGTTGAATTTTCACTTGCCCTCTATAAGTATTACTAGCATTTCCAGCAGAAATTCCTTTAGAGATAATTTTGCTGGTAGTATTTTTTCCAATATGAATCATTTTAGTTCCTGTATCAGCCTGTTGGAAATTATTTGTAATAGCTACAGAATAAAACTCCCCCTTAGAATTATCTCCTTGTAATATACAGCTTGGATATTTCCATGTGATGGCAGAGCCAGTTTCTACTTGTGTCCAAGAAATTTTTGAATTTACACCTCTACAAGCACCACGTTTAGTAACAAAATTATAAATTCCTCCCTTGCCGTCTTTATCACCAGGATACCAATTTTGAACAGTTGAATATTTAATTTCTGCATTATCTAAGGCTACTAATTCTACATTAGCTGCATGTAATTGATTTTCATCTCTCATAGGAGCAGTACAGCCTTCCAAATAACTTACATAACTATTTTTATCAGCAATAATTAATGTTCTCTCGAATTGACCTGTATTAATTGCATTAATTCTAAAGTAAGTGGATAGCTCAACAGGACATCGAACATTTTCAGGAATATAAACAAATGAACCATCAGTAAATACTGCTGAATTAAGAGCTGCAAAAGAATGATCTGAAACTGGTATAACACTCCCTAAATATTTCTTTATTAATTCTGGGTGCTCTTGAATAGCTTCTGAAATAGGGCAAAAGATAATACCAAGATCGTTTAACTGCTTCTTATAAGTCGTGGCTATAGAAACGGAATCCAACACTAAATCCATAGCTACACCAGAGAGTACTTTTTGTTCCTCAATAGGAATTCCAAGCTTTTCATATGTTTTTAAAATTTCAGGATCAATTTCATCTAAAGATTTAGGCTTATCTTTCATACTTTTTGGAGAAGAATAGTAGTAGTAATCCTGAAAGTTAATCTCTGGAAAATTTAATTTAGCCCAATCAGGTTTTTTTAACTTATTAAAAACATTAAACGCCTTGAGTCTCCACTCAAGCATCCATTCAGGTTCATTTTTTTGTTTTGAGATATATTTAACAATTTCTTCGTTCAATCCTTTTGGTGCTTGAATATTTTCAATATCGGAAGAAAAACCATATTTATAATCTCCTGATTCAAGAGTTTTTACCTGTTTAATTGTTTGTTCTGTGGCTGCCATTTTGTTCTTATTTTTTATGTATAGGGTAAGTAGTTAATTATACAAGGAAATACGGAATTTATTAGTTTTTAGTTCAGTTTTTGCTTAATAATTCCGCCACCAAGAACTCTTTCATTATCATAAAGGACACAAGCCTGTCCTCTAGTAATAGACTCAGTAGGATTATCAAAAATAAAAGAAAAAGTATTCTCTTTTTTATATAATGTCCCTTCACTTGGCGTAGATAAAGAACGAATTTTTGCACTGCATTTAATTTTTAAAGTTGGGACTGAAATATTAATATCAGGCATTATAAAATTTAATTCATCGAGCATTAAAGATTGTCCTAATAAGTGCACCTTATCACCCACAATAATTTCATTAGTATCTTTTAAAATATCTACAACATATAAAGGTTTCTTAGATGCAATGCCCATTCCCCTCCTTTGACCAATAGTAAAATTATGAATACCTTCATGCTTACCAAGAATTTTTCCTGAACTATCGATTACATTACCCTCTTTAGCATTTAATTTAATAAAACTTTTATAATCTCCATTTGGAATAAAACAAATATCTTGACTATCTTTTTTATCGTGGACATTTAAACCTAGTTTTTTTGCAAAATCTCTAGTTTCATTTTTAGTTAAAGATCCTAAAGGAAATCTTAAAAAATCTAATTGTTCTTGCGTTGTTGCAAATAGAAAATAACTTTGGTCTTTGGTTTTATCATTAGCTCTAAACATAAGAGCCTTGTCTAAGGCGCCTTCTCTTTTAACATAATGACCAGTAGCCATACAGTCTGCCTCTAATTTTTTGGCAAAATCCATTAGATCTCTAAACTTGACTGTTTCATTGCATTTTATACAAGGAATTGGCGTATCACCTTTTGCATAAGAGTCTACGAAATAATCAATTACATCTTTCTTAAAAGTTTTTTCATAATTAAATACATAATGTGGGATATCTAATTTTTGAGCTACTCTTCTAGCGTCATAAATATCTAAACCTGAACAACAAGAACCTTTCTTTGCTGAGTCTTTAGATTCATATAACTGAAGTGTGATACCAATAACATTGTACCCCTGTTCTTTTAATAATCCTGCTGTTACAGAACTATCAACTCCTCCTGACATGGCAACAACTACAGTTGTCTTTGAAGGCTCTTTATTAAATCCAAGTGTGTTCATTTAAGTGTTGTTATTATTATCAAAAATACTCTACAATCTCGAACTTATTATGCCAGAAGTATTTATACAAGGAGGAGAAGGTAAACTTCAAGCAAAATATTCTCCTAGTGAAGAAGAAAAACCTAATATAGCAATAATACTTCATCCTAACCCTAAACATGGAGGAACAATGGACTCCAAAGTAAATTATGCAGCGTTTAAAGTAATGAAAGATAACGGATTTTCTACATTAAGAATTAATTTTAGAGGTGTAGGAAAAAGCGATGGGGCTTTCACTGAAGGTGAAGGAGAGTTAAATGATGCAAGCGTATCACTAGATTGGCTACAGAAGAAAAATGAAGATTTTAAATCATGCTGGATTGTTGGTTTTTCGTTTGGAGCTTGGATAGGTTTTCAGACACTAATGAGAAGACCTGAAGTAGATGGTCTTATTTTAATAGCACCTCCAGTTAATTTATATGATTTTAATTTTCTTTCCCCCTGTCCTATTAAGACTTTGATTATAAGAGCAGATCAAGATGAGATAGTAACAAAAGATAGTATTAAACAATTTCATGAAAATTTTAAAAAACAAAAAAATGCTGAAGTTACAATGGAAACAATAAATAAATCAAATCATTTATTTGAAGGCCAGCTAGACCCTTTAATGACAACAATGTCTAGATATATAAAAGAGAATAGATCTAATTAATTTCACCTAAGTAAACTTCTTTGCTTATACCAGTCGTGTCTTTAAAAGTTGAAGGAATCTTAAGAAATCTTCTAATAGCTAAATAAGCCATTCCTTGAGATTCTATGAAATCTCCATTCAGGCCAAACTCATCAATATCTGTAATATTCTTGTGACGGCTTTTTAAAATTTTAATAAGAGTATTATTTTTTCTACCCCCACCACACAGTATCACTTGAGAATTATGAGAATGATTTATAATTTCAGAAGATAAAATATTCCATAAAGTGTATAAAGTATTTCCAAGTGAGTGATTTGAATAATCTTTTAAATCATTTAAATATTTATGAAAATAATTTCTATCTAGTGTTTTTGGAGTATCTTTTCTAAAGAAATCATCTGAATAGATTAATTTTTCTAAGTCCTGATTTATTAAACCATCGGAAGAATAAATGCCGTCTTTATCATATAGATATTTTTTATTATGCACTTTTATCAAATCATCAGATAAGCTATTACCAAAACATAAATCATACGCTTTTATCATTTCTTTTTTAATAATCGTAATATTTGTTACTCCTCCTATATTTGCAAAGACACAATTATCTATTTGAAATTTATCAGATAGAAGCTGATGAAAAATTGGAATTATTGGAGCCCCACAACCTCCATTTAGGAGATCATTTTTTCTAAAGTTAGAAACCATGAAAGGATAAGAGTTAGTAATGACATTTTTATTAAAAATTTGTAATGATATTTTCAGAGCTTCATCGTGAAATACTGTTTGTCCGTGAACACCTAAGATATCGATATTTAATGATTTATTTCTGGTTATGATTTTATCAATTGAATTCAAGTACTCATTTGAGATTAGAGACGGTAGATTAGGATTTAATAGATAGCCATCAGTTATAACTCGATGAATTTCAGTTTTAAGATCTGCTGAATAAGGTTCAAAAAGATTGTCAATTTCTTGAAAACTATCAAGCCCATTACTTTTAATAATACTAAGGTCAATACCATCTAAAGAAGTACCTGACATTGATCCAAGGGCAATATATTCCATTTTATTAATTCAAAATTATGTTAACTATTAAATATGGTTGATTATATACAACAATTTAAAGATAGGCACTTATTCCATCAATGTACCAATGAGAAAGAACTTAACAAGCAGCTAAATAAAGAAAAATCATCCTTTTATATTGGTTTTGACGCCACCTCAGATGCTCTTCATGTGGGTAGCCTTGTACAGTTAAGAGCTATCAAGCAGTTAGTCAAATTAGGACATCAAGCTATTATTTTATTAGGTGGTGGTACTACAAAAGTTGGAGACCCTTCGGGAAAAGATGAATCTAGAAAAATTTTAGAATATGAGACGATTAATAATAATATAGAAAATTTTAAAAGAATTTTTAATCACTACTTTAGAGATTACAAAGATAATATAACGTATGTAAATAATGATACTTGGTTATCAAACTTAAATTATATCGAACTTCTAAGAACTGTAGGTAGTCACTTATCAATTAATAGAATGTTAACGTTTGAGAGCGTTAAAGAAAGATTAAAACGAGAACAGTCTTTATCTTTTTTAGAATTTAATTATATGGTTCTTCAAAGTTACGACTTCTACTATTTAAATAAAAACAATAATTGCTCTCTTCAAATCGGCGGTTCTGATCAATGGGGCAATATAGTTTTAGGTATAGAGTTAATTTCTAAAATTAGCAAAAAAAATTCATACGGATTAACTACCCCCCTTTTGACTACTTCCTCTGGAAAAAAAATGGGTAAAACTGAACAAGGAGCTGTTTGGATTGATAAAGAAAAATTTAATTCATTTGATTTCTTTCAGTACTGGAGAAATGTTGATGATAAAGATGTTGAAAAACTTTTACTAATATTTTCAGACTTAGACAAAGAAGAAATTACATCTCTAATAAAGGAAGATATTAATAGAGCTAAAAAGAAATTAGCTTTGGTAGTTACAGCTGATTGCCACACTAAAGAAGATGCATTGGCCGCAGAGCAAAAAGCAACAGACCTATTTGAAAATAAGAACTTTGATCAAGATGTTGATTTAATTCAGATTAATAATGACGTTTCATTAAAATTAACTGATATTTTAGCTATAAATAATCTAATAACTTCTAAATCTGAAGCAAAGAGAATGATTGAAAATAGTGGAATTAAAATCAATGATATTGCAATTAATGACATTAATCATGAAATAACAGATAAAGATGAAGGTTCTATTTTAAAAATTGGAAAGAAAAGAATTTTTAAAATTTCTTTTAAAAATTAATACTCTTTAAATAATCAGTAATTTCATTTTGACGGCTAACTTTATTTCCAAAACATTCATCAATTGAAATACCATGAAATAATTAAATTAAATTAAATAAATCCGCAATAACGAAGCTACATATTAAAATTATAGCAATAACCAAACCGCCAGTAGCCTTGGGAAAAGGAACATTTTCAAATTTTCTAGGTCTAGTATTTTTTTTTGTCATAGTTTGCTTGCCTGGGGAGATATACTCCCCAGGTCTATTTTTATATTTAGTCGCTCATTTTATCAGCGCTCGATGAATCAAAACCTTTTCGTTTTATTTCATCATAGTGCTTATTTTCAGCATTAATTTGCTTCACATGGAAAACAATCCAAAAGACAAAGCAAACCACAAACATAAGCAGTATTGATCCTGACCCCGGAAAAGGAGACAGAATTGTTATATCTGCTAGGTTTTCATAAGATGTATAGTTAGTAGTTGCCATTATTCACCCCTTTCAGCTTTAATAAATGCAGCCTGATCATTAGATCGAGATTCCATTTCTATGATATCTAGACCTGCTAACTCTGCTTCTCTTGGCACTCTTAGCATTCCCATACTATTGAGAATTTTTGCACCAATCCAAGCAGGCAAAAAGCCTAATACAAAGAACATGATAAATGCTCCAATAGCTTGACCCCAAGGTGTTACTACTGCATCACCATATGGTGTTGCCGGCATACCCCAAAGAACAAAACCAGAGATTAAAAGCCCTACTACTCCAGCATACCCGTGAACGGCCACTGCTCCAACAGCATCATCAATTTTATATTTATTTTCAACCCAATGATGAAGATTGTAAGCACAGTAAGCAACTACACCGCCGATAATCATAGCTTGGTAGGGATGATAAACATCATTACCACAAGAGGCACCAATGATACCCGCAAGACCTAGTGAGTAAGTCCAAAAGGAATCGCCCTTACTAACTAAATAACCAATTAACATACCGCCTGATAAAGACATCAGGAAGTTGATTGTAATTCCACTGAGTGTTGTTGGCTGAAGGTAAATGTTCGTAGCAGTAAAGAGATCTGCTCCACCACCATAATCAGCACCTGCGTTATAAATAGGAACATTACAAGCAGCGTAAAAACCCCAAAAACCAGTATAAATTAGAAAGATACCTACTGTTACCAACCAAGGACTTCTTGGGATAATAGTATTAGCAGAACCATCTTTATTAAATTTACCAATTCTTGCGCCTAAAACAACTAGCACACCTAGAGCAAAACCACCTGCGATAGCATGAATCACACCAGACGCATAAGCATCATGATAACCGAGTAACTGGACCATCCAACCGTTAGGGTGCCATCCCCAGGCAGCATCAATAATCCACATACATGAACCAATTAAAACAGCAAGAATTAAAAATGCACTTGTTCTAATTCTTTCTATGACTGCACCAGATACAATAGAAGCAGCTGTCCATGAAAATAAAAGAAAAGCAGCCCAGAAAACACCCATAATATGATCTGACATATTTGGTGTCATTTCTACAGCAACTGCTGTAGCAAAAGATGCATCTTCTAATCCGCCATTAATAAATGGTCCATTTGGAAATGCAAAATATATCCACCAGCCAAAAAAATAGAAAGTAATTGTGACTAATGGGATGATCAGTGTATTTTTCATCAACGTATGTTGATGGTTTTTATATCGTGAGACACCTACTTCATACATACAAAAGCCAACATGAATTAAAAACATCATGACTACTGTTATCCAGTAATAAGCTTCGGTAAATATAACGTTCAGTGCCGAAAGTTCATTATCCATACTTAATCCCTCCGAATCGTTGTACTTATTTTAATTAACTCTTATCTTACAGTAAAAATAGAAGGATAAATTAAATAATAATTAAAAAAAACATTGATTTTCTTTATCTTTTTGATCAAAATTGGACAATAATTAAATCTGAAAGGCCTAAAATATGTCTATAAATTTACATCAATTTGCAAAAAAAAACGGTGTTAAATACTTTTTTGTTAGTTTTGTGGATATGTTTGGTGTCCTACGATCTAAATTAGTACCCGCTACAGCGATTGACGAAATTCAATCAGAGGGGGCAGGTTTTGCTGGTTTTGCTACATGGCTTGATATGTCTCCAGCTGACTCAGATATGTTCGGAATACCTGACGGAGATAGCGTTATTCAATTACCATGGAATAAAGAAGCTGCTTGGGTAGCAGCTGATTTATATATAAATGGGAAACCGGTCGAAGCCTCACCTAGAATTGCTTTAAAAAATCAAATAGAGAAAGCAAAAAAATTAGAAATGCATATGAAGTCCGGAGTAGAGTGTGAATATTTTCTTGTTAATTCAGATGGTACAGCACTTTTTGATGAAAAAGATACTCAAGAAAAACCTTGTTATGACTCAGCAGCGCTTATGCGAAGATACGATATTATCACAGAAATATGTGATGCAATGATTGAATTGGGTTGGAAGCCATATCAAAATGATCATGAAGATGCCAATGGTCAGTTTGAAATGAATTGGGATTTTTCTGATTGTTTGACGACAGCTGATCGACATGTTTTTTTTAAGTTTATGACAAAATCAATTGCTGAAAAACATGGTATGAGAGCAACTTTCATGCCCAAACCTTTCTTGAACCTTACGGGCAATGGTTGTCATAGTCATATTTCAGTTTGGGACAAAGCAGGAAAGAAAAATTTATTTTTAGATAAAACAGATGAATTAGGCCTATCTAAATCCGGTTATCATTTTCTAGGTGGGGTGGTTGAAAGTGCGGACAAAATGGCTGCTATTTTTAATCCAACCGTAAATAGTTATAAAAGAATTAATGGTTCTGTTACAACTTCTGGAGCTACGTGGTCACCAAGTTCCATTACTTGGGCAGGGAATAATAGAACACATATGGTTCGAGTTCCAGGTCCTGGGAGATTTGAATTACGACTAATGGATGGTGCCGTAAACCCTTATTTACTTCAAGCGGGTAGTTTAGTTCTAGGACTAGATGGAGTTATTAATAAAAGAGATCCGGGAAAAAGGCTGGATATAAATATGTATACAGAAAGTCATAAAGCAGGAAAAGTTAAGAAATTGCCATTAAATTTATTAGACTCAATTCGAAATTTTGACGCATCTAAAATAATTAGAGAAGGTTTTGGAAACCAATTTGTTGATAGTTACGTAAAATTAAAATATAGAGAATGGGATACTTATAATAAACATCTTTCGGAATGGGAAAGAAATACAACACTGAACTGTTAAAAAATGTTAACACCAAAAATATTAAGAGAAAAATTTTTAGATTGGCAATGTCAATCTAGAATTCAAGCTTTTAGAATAGAAAACGGTAGGCCAAATGCTTCAATGGCACCTACTCTTTTAGATAAAAATGGTAAAGAGTTAAGTAGGATTATTGTTGTGATCACAGAGAATGACCCTGTAGATACGACTAAAATGTTTGAACATATTAATAAGGCGACTTATGATCCAGCTACTCGATTTGATAAAATGAACAAGTTTCTTTCTTCTGAATATTTTATAGATAGAAATAATTTTTCAGACTCTCTTTTTGCTACTTTTCCTATAAATTCTTCGATTACTAAAAAAATACTTAAAAGTGAATCATGCATTCTAGACTTCATGCATCTATCTACAAATTATCGTTTAACTTGTAATGCTTTTAAATTAGACATAGATGAAGATCATTGGGAAAACATTTATTGGCATAATAAAAACTTTAATCCAGGATTAGGCTCAGATATTAATGTAATTAAATTTATTCCTAACTGGAAAAAATCAAAACTTATAAGAATTACTGACTAAAAAAAAAGGGGTAAGTATTAACCTACCCCTTTAATATAAAATAACATAAATATCTATTCTACTAGTTTTAAATTCTCTCCCTTAACATATGTTCTCTTAAGTTGAACAAGAGGGTGATTTGGTGACATTTGAAATTTAATTAATAGCTCTCTAGCTAACATATCTCTATCTTGCTGACCTTTAGGAAGCTTAATTTTCTTTGGTAGAGTTATCCACGCATTAGCATTTCTATCAAAAACCGCAGGTGTATCGCCTTCAAAACCCATATGGATATCTTCTAACCAATTAAGATCATCAAAACCCATTATCTCAATATATTTTTTAAGAAAGGGTGTTAAATGTTTGTAGTCTGGAATTAAGTTAACATCATAACGATAACCAATATGCTGGCCAATCATTTTTTCTCTTGATGATTTAATTTCCTTATCTTTTAACTTCGCTCCCCCAACTACCTGATAACCAGCTTTCGAAACTTTCTTTTTAGCAGTTTTTTTCTTTGTTACCATTATTCCTCCTTTTATAATGAGTGATAATTATCAACGCCAACTGTTAAGTCAGTACCAGCTAATGGGACTTTAGCCATAGCTGATGACTCCATTGTAAGAGCTGCTAAGTCTTCAGGTTCTAGTGAATGGATATTAGTCTTTCCACACGCTCTAGCTAACATTTGGCACTCAAGTGTCATTGTGCTTAATAGGTTATAAACTCTATCAGCTGCCTCTGTAGGATCTAATCTACTTCTAAGAACTGGATCTTGTGTAGCAACACCAACCGGACATCTACCAGTGTGGCAGTGATAACAGTAACCTGCCTCTACTCCCATTTCTTTTTCGAAATCAGCTTCAGGAATATCCTTATTGCAATTTAAAGCAACTAGGCCAGCTGTTCCTATAGCTATTGCGTCTGCGCCTAAAGCTAAAGCTTTAGCCATATCAGCTCCATCTCTAATACCACCCGCAAAGACAAGAGACACTTCTCCTGATTTTCCAACATCATCTAACGCTCTTCTAGCTTCCCTTACGGCAGCAATACCGGGTATACCTGTATTTGCAGCAGCAATATGAGGGCCAGCAGCCGTAGAACCTTCCATACAATCTAAGAAAATTGCATCAGGATCACATTTTGCAGCCATACGAACATCATCATAAACTCTAGAGGCTCCAATTTTTAATTGGATTGGCACTTGATTATCAGTCATTTCTCTTAACTCTTGTACTTTTAAAGCTAAATCATCAGGTCCCATCCAGTCAGGATGTCTAGCTGGTGATCTTTGATCAATACCAGCAGGTAGAGATCTCATTTCAGCAACTTGGTCGGTAACTTTTTGACCCATTAAATGTCCACCCATACCAACTTTTTGTCCTTGCCCAATAAACACTTCAATAGCATCGGCTAATTGTGCGTGATGAGGATTAAAACCATATCTTGATTGAATACATTGATAGTACCATTTATTCGAATATCTTCTTTCATCAGGAATCATACCACCTTCTCCTGAGCAAGTAGCGCTTCCAGCCATTGCAGAACCTCTAGCTAAAGCAGTTTTGGCTTCATAAGATAAAGCTCCAAAACTCATACTTGTTATGTAAACAGGGATATCTAATTTAATAGGATTTTTTGATCTAGGACCAATTATTGTTTCGGTTAAACATTTTTCCCTATATCCCTCGATTACGAATCTAGTTAAAGTACCCGGTAGAAATACCAGGTCATCCCAATGAGGGATTTTTTTCATTAGAGCCATACCTCTCATACGGTAACGGCCTAACTGAGCTTTAATGTGAATATCATCCATTACTTCTGGTGTGAAGATGGAGTTTTTTCCTAATAATTGTGTGTTACGTTTTGTCATTATATATCCTAACCTAAAATACCTTTCTTTTCTGCTGGCTCTAAATTGTCATAGTTCCATAGCATTCTTCCTGCTACATACTTCTTAAATTTAGAAGCAGGAACTTTGCAGTCAATTTCAGCATTTTTAATTTTTTGTTCTAACCATTTAATCTCATGGTCATTCATTTCTCCTTCAATGCAGTCCGTACCTAGAGACTTAGGGTCTCCTCCAACAAAGATAATTCCATCATACATTGAGTCTCCCATATTCGCACTTACGTTACCGCAAACAATAATACGTCCTCTTTGCATCATAAACCCAGTATATGCTCCCGCATTACCACCAACTAAGATGGTTCCACCCTTCATATCAATTCCAGTTCTGGCACCCGCGTCTCCTTTAACAATTAAATCGCCACCTCTAAGAGCTGCGCCAAAACAAGATCCGGCATTATTTTCTACAACAACTTTACCGGACATCATATTTTCAGCACAAGACCAACCTACTCTACCGTTTATTCTAACAGTAGGTCCATCAATACATCCAAGACCAAAATAACCTAAGCTTCCTTCAAAAATTAAATTTAACTTATTCAATATTCCAACACCTAAAGAATGCTTTGCTCCAGGATTTTTGATTACTATTGAACCAAAACCTTTTAAAAGTGCATTTCTTACTTTCTGATTAAGTTCTTTAGCATCAAGGCCCTCACAATCAATTTCTATTCTCTTATTAAAGTCCACATCGTGATTTCCATAATACGTAAAATTTTCTTCTTCAGTGACTTCGAAAAATAATTTTTGAGATCTTCCAGATAAATTTTCGTCTTGAAAAGCTGTTATTTTTTTTTCTAAACCTGCCATACTTTTACCTCCGCTTCATATGGGTCGTACGTTACAATTTCATGAGGGAAAATATTTCTGATTGCCACTTCTTCTGAAGCGCAAGCTACTATATCTTTACTCTCATAGATAACCATAGGTTTTGCAGCCATATGATCTTTAGCCATTCCTAATTGATTTTTAGTTGAAACGATATAGGTGAAAACACCATCTAACTCGTCTAAGCTATCATTCATTGCCTTTTCTAAATCAATGCCTTTTGACATTTTATCAGCAATGTAGACGGCGATAATTTCTGAGTCGCAGTTAGAGTTAAAACGATAACCATTTCGCTCAAGCACTCTTCTATTACCCCAGTAATTAGTTAGCTGACCATTATGCACAACGGCAACATCCTGATAAGGAAATGCCCAATAAGGATGAGCAGATTTGATATCGACATCAGATTCAGTTGCCATTCTAGTATGTCCAATTCCATGAGTTCCCATAAATTTATTTAAGCCATATTGATCGGCAACTTTAGTTGCATCGCCTAAATCTTTGATAAGCTCAAGACCTTTACCTATAGACAAGATTTCAGTAGTTTCAACTGTTTCTATCTCTTTAGCTAAAGCCTCTAGATCATCACTTTTATATGTAAATTCATAACGAAATGCGTACGGAGTGCTTGAAGATTGTTTAGTAATTTTAGCTCCATGCTTTTTCAGAATCACATCTACTTGCTTTTTTCGATCCATAAGAACTGAAGGAGTTTCTGATTTTGAAGAACCATTTTTTTCAGCTGAATTTTCAGATACTTTAAATCTTAAAATAAATCCTGTTTTTAATGGGGTACCATACATAGCGTAACCCGTTGAATCTGGACCTCTGTGTTTAATACCCTGAAGCATCAACCTCATCTGTTCGCCAACGTTGACAGTCTTCTTTCTATTAATTACTCCTGCTATTCCGCACATTTTGCTTTTCTCCTTGTTATTATTTTTATGGTAGGCAATCCAAGTATTTATCAAGATCCCACTGAGTTGGTGTAGCTAGGAATTCTTCCCATTCATCCGTCTTATACTCAGTAAACACTCTTAACATATCTCCAGGCATTGCATCTTGAATAACTTTATCTTTAGAAAGTTTATCGAGAGCATCTCCTAGTGTCATTGGTAATTTCTCTTTACCTTCATTAGCTTCATACATATTTGCCTGTTCAGGTTTGCCGGGATCCATTTTTTCACTAATTCCATGGTCAAAGGCTTTAAGTAATCCTGATCCCATTAGGTAAGGATTGTGAGCTGAATCTACTGAGCGGTATTCAAATCTACCAGGAGCAGATACTCTTAATCCACAAGTTCTATTTTGAAAACCCCAGTCAGCATAAACCGGTGCCCAGAAGCCCGCATCCCATAATCTTCTATAGGAATTAACGGTAGATGAACCAATCGCTGTAAGAGCAGGAAGATGTTCCATGACTCCGCCAATTGCTTGTAAACCAACTATACCTGGAATTTTTCTATCATCCGTATCAGGCATAAATACATTTTCACCACCTCTTCTGTGATGATAAACTTGCTCCATACCAGGAAGTGCTTTCACATCATTTCCACATGAAATAATTTCATCATTTCCTTCTTTCCATAAAGAAATATTTGTATGACAACCAGATGCAGAAACCCCTACAAAAGGCTTCGACAAGAAACATGCTATTAAGTTAAATTCTCTAGCAACTTGAGCACAGATTTGTCTATAAGTAGATAATCTATCCGCATTTCTTAAAACATCATCATAGTTGAAATTAAGCTCTAATTGACCTGGGGCATCCTCATGATCACCTTGAATAATATCGAGACCCATTTTTCGAGAATATTCGATAACCTTCATATAGACAGGTCTTAAGGACTCAAATTGATCAATGTGATAACAATAAGGTTTTGAAAAACCTGCACCTGTAGGTGTTCCGTCTTCATTTTTAGTTAACCACATCATTTCGGGCTCAGTTCCTGCTCTTAATTCAAGACCATGTTTATCTTTAAACTCTTTGTGATGTCTTCTTAAGTTACCACGGCAATCAGAACTCAAAAATCCACCCGGATCTTCGTCTTCTTCTCTATTTCTGAAGCATGTACAAAAAACTCTAGCTATTCTTTTATCCCAAGGAAGTTGCATAAAAGTTTCTGGGTCAGGAATTCCTACTAGCTCATGAGCCTCAGGACCATACCCAATATAGTTACCATTTCTGTTCGTAAATAAATTTGCTGTCGATCCATAAACTAATTGGAAACCTTTTTGAGCAACAGTTTCCCAATGATCAGCAGGGTAACCTTTTCCAACAATTCTTCCTGTTACAGAAATGAATTGAAAATAAATATACTCAATACCAAGTTCATTAATCTTACTTCTTACTTTTTTTACGTTTTCATTTCTTTCTTTATCAGCTACGTATGTTTCTAATGCGGTCATTTTAGTTATTCCTCCTCCTATACATCAACTCCACGGGAACGGACTCTTAGAGACCGGATGTAATTTCCCTTGTTCATATCTAGAAAATCTGAAAGGCTCTAAAATATCAGACTTCCCACCTAGTAATTCATCAGAGACTAAATCGCCAACACCGGCCATTTTATAACCGTGATTTGCATCAGCAATAATGTATACGTTCTCTCTGTATTGATCAAAAACGGGAAAACGATCAGGTGTAACACAGCCGATACCTCCTGCTTTTTGTTTCTTGTAATTAGCATGACATCCTTCAAATTGTTTTTGACAAAAGGCTAGAGCGGAAGTGAATTTATCTTCAAAAGATTCTCTTGGTTGAAACTCATTCGAATCATGGCCATAAGGATCTAAGGAAACATCTTCATTTGCTTTAGTAACATCGTAAGGAGAAGATCCTCCCTGAATACCATTTCTAAAAATATCTGGCTTATAATAAAATCCCCACATTTCATTCTCGTGAATGACGTGACCATTTTTATCAGACATAAGAGTGGACTCAGTATCAACATGGATAACGGGATATTCAGTACCTTTTGCTGTTCTATATGCGTAAGGATCTACTTCTAATTCACCCTCTTCAAGAGCCATATAAGACCACATTTTTAAATCGTCAGTGAAAGATCCATCTGGTTTTTTAATTTTAATTGTTTTTGGTAAATCAAGCATTTCCCAAAATTTTCTTACCCAAGGTCCGGCAGCAACAACTAATTGTTCGCACTCAATAGTGCCTTCACTAGTTTCTACTGATTTAACAGCTTGAGTTTCACTTGAAGTATTCAAAGAAGTAACTTCTACTCCCTCAATAACCTTAGCTCCCGCACTAACTGCCAATTTATGAAATCCTTCAATAGCGCCTCTATTAGCACCATAACCAGTTTTCTTTTCATGAAGAACAGAAGTAATTCCCTGAGCTTGCCAATCTGGCAAAAGGTCTTTCATATATTTATTACAGTCAGCTTCACCTTCTATAAAATCAGATTCAAATCCCATTTCTTTTTGCTGTTGATAAACTGAAGACATACCTTCATGCATTAATTGAGAGTTAATCTGCATATAGCCAACTGGCCTATAGGTTAAAGCCTTAGCATTTTCGTTCCAAATTTTTACTGAATGATCCATAAGATTTCTCATTGCGGGTTGGAAATAATTATTTCTAACTATACCACAAGCTACTCCACTCGCACCATCAGCTACCTTAGACTTTTCAATTACTACTACTGAATTTTCTTTTAGTTGGCCTTTTTTGGACAACTTCTGACATAGATGCCAAGCAGTGCTTAGACCGTGAATACCTGCTCCTATAATAAGGTAGTCACATTTTGTGGGTATACTCATATTTCCTCCGATATAAGAAATATATTCTAATGAGTTAGCAGGGAAAAACACATCATGTTTCATAATACGAAACAAAAATTTTGTTAAAAAGTATTACTTATCAACAACTTTAGGAATTAAATGAATTTACTTATCAACTATTAAATTAGAAATTTTAATAGAGGCAGATTGAAGTATTTTTATGTAGTCCTGTATTAACTTTGGGGACATTAAAGACTTAGTTCCCGAAAAAGAAATTCCTGCAAATGATCTTTTTTCATAATCTAAAATAGCAACACCTATACCGTAAACGTTATCGAAAGTTTCTCCATGATTAAGTGAGTAACCTTGCTTTCGAATAAGATTCAATTCTTTTTTTAGTGACTGAATATTACTAATAGTATGATTCGTATGAGGATAAAAATTATAACTCTTGTATATTAAAGATATTTCATTATCAGGTCTGTAGGCTAAAATAACTTTACCAATAGCACAACAGTGAGCGTCCAACCTCATACGAAAAGTTCTAAAATTTCCACTGTCATTATTTGATGAAATTTTATCTGAATGAACAATTTGAGGACCTTCAAGCATAGCCAAATAAGTAATTAATCCTGTGGTTTTTGAAACATCGTTTAAAATATCTTTTGATTCTTCGGATATGGACTGAAGGTAGTCTGAAATTTCTCCAAATTGAAAAGCTTTATGCCCCATAGTATATGTGTTTGTAGATGTATTTTTATGTATATAACCTAATTGATTTAAAACAGATAAAAGTCTAAATGTTGTTGTTCTAGATATTACAGCCTTTCTAGAAATAGAACTTGCTTTCAAAGGAAAAACAGATTGAGAAAGTATTTCTAGAATCTTAAAAGATTTCTCCAAAGATTTATTTATATATTTACTCTCCATAGTTTAATTTAAATTATGTTCCAAATAATCAAATATAGTATTATTATAGAATTTCATATTATGGAACAGAAAAAATTATTAAATATTAAATTTGTAATGAAAACCTAAAATTTATACGAGGGCAACTCCACCACCATTGCAACAACAAACACTAATTTTCATTCCCTGCTTTTCTAATTTATGGTTTAAAAAATTTCAAATAGTATGGAAAGTGACGTAATTATTAATAGTTATTCTTATTACCTGGAATCCAATTAGTACCAGATAATGGCACGCCTGCCATTGCTGCAGCCTCAACAGTTAAGGCGCACAAGTCTTCAGGTTCAAGATTATGTAAATCATTTTTTCCACAGGCTCTTGCTATGGTCTGAGCTTCTAAAGTGATAACTTTTAAATAATTGGATAATCTTTTTCCACCTGCTACAGGATCAAACCTTTTCATAAGCTTTGGATCTTGAGTGTTAATTCCAGCAGGATCTTTACCTTCATGCCAATCATCGTAAGCACCAGCAGTTGTACCTAGTTTTTCATATTCTGCTTGCCATTTAGGATCATTGTCACCAAGAGCAATCAGAGCAGCAGAACCAATTGATACGGCATCAGCACCTAGTGCCATGGCTTTTGCTACATCCGCTCCGTTTCTAATCCCTCCAGATACTATTAGTTGCACTTTTCTGTGCATGTCTAAATCTTGTAATGCTTGAACTGCAGGTCTTATACAAGCCAATGTAGGCTGACCAACATTTTCAATAAAAACTTCTTGAGTTGCCGCTGTTCCGCCTTGCATGCCATCTAAAACAACAACATCTGCTCCAGCTTTAACAGCTAAAGCTGTATCATAGTAAGGTCTTGATCCTGCCACTTTAACAAATATAGGAACTTTCCAACCTGTAATTTCTCTTAATTCTAATATCTTAATTTCTAAATCATCTGGCCCAGTCCAATCGGGATGTCTGCAGGCAGACCTTTGATCAATACCTTTAGGAAGTGTTCTCATTTCAGCAACTCTATCACTAATTTTTTGACCTAATAACATTCCTCCTCCGCCTGGCTTTGCACCTTGACCAATAACAACTTCAATAGCATCTGCTTTCCTTAAATCATCAGGGTTCATTCCATATCTAGATGGAAGTAATTGATAAACTAAATATTTAGACTGACCTCTTTCCTCAGGAGTCATTCCTCCATCACCAGTGGTAGTTGAAGTTCCAGCTATACTTGCCCCTCTACCCAATGCTTCTTTAGCAGGACCAGATAAAGCTCCAAAACTCATACCTGCAATTGTTATTGGGATATCAAGATGTAAGGGATTTTTAGCATACCTAGTTCCTAACTGTACTTTTGTATTACAAGATTCTCTATACCCCTCGTAGGGATATCTTGACATCGAAGCTCCCAAAAAGAGCAGATCATCAAAATGAGGAAGTTTTCTTTTTGAACCACCGCCTCTAATATCGTATATTCCCGTTTCTGCCGCTCTTCTTATTTCAGAATTAGTGTATTCATCAAATGTCCAAGACTGTCTGGGGGTTGTTTTAAATTTATCACTCATTTGTTAATATTCCGAAACATTATCAATATTAAAGTTATATAATTTTCTTGCGGAGCCGTACATTTTAAAATCCTTAGCATCAAAATTTTTTATATTAGCTTTTTTTAATAATGATTTAAGAATTTCCATATCTTTTTTATTTATTTTTTTTTCTTCGCAGTCAGCACCTAAAGATTTAACAGCACCCCTTACGAATAGTTTTGCTTCATAAAGACTGTCACCTAATGCTTCACCAGCATCACCGCAAATAACCATATTACCAGCTTGAGCCATAAATGCAGACATATGACCAACAGAGCCTTTTACTATAATGTCAATGCCTTTCATAGAAATACCACATCTTGAACTTGTATTACCATCAATAATAAGAGTGCCACCGTGAGCTGTAGCTCCTGCAGACTGAGAGGCATTTCCTTTGACATGAACAGTACCTGACATCATATTTTCAGCAACACCTGTACCTACATTGCCTTCTATAGTAACTAGTGCTTTTTGATTCATCCCTGCGCAATAATAACCAACATGGCCTTTTATTAAAACATCCATTTCATCTTTTAATCCAGCACAAACTGCATGATTACCCGATGGATTTGAAACAAGATAATTTCTTAAATTAGATTTGGGATCTATATTTTGCAAAAGATCATTCACTTCTCTTAAAGTTTTCTTCTTTAAGTCTAATTTAATTAATTCCCCCACGAATAAACAACTCCCGGTTCTGGTTCGAAAATCTTAGCAGCATTAACACCAGGTAAATGAGCCATCGCTTGAAACTCAGACGCAATAGCAACATAATCTTTTGTTTCAGCAATAACTGCTGGTTTACATGCAATTTCATCTCTAACAATAGCAAAACCTTCTCTAGTGCCCGCAATAAAAGTATAAAAACCATCTAAATCTTTTAGGCCATTCACTAAAGTTTCTTTCAAGGTTTTTTTCTTAGACAAACTATTTGAAACGTAACCAGCAGCTACCTCTGTATCATTTTCAGAATCAAAAGACTGACCTTGTTTTAAAAGTTGTCTTCGTAAATTATTATGATTTGAGAGAGAACCGTTGTGGACCAAACATTCATCTTGTCCAGTAGAGTAAGGATGAGATCCATTAGTAGTGATAGCACTTTCTGTAGCCATTCTCGTATGGCCAATTGCATGAGTGCCAGAAAATTTATCTAACTGAAAATTTTTAATAACGTCATTAGGGTTACCTACCTGTTTAAAAATTTCTATAGATTTTCCGTATCCAACTAAAGATACATCTTTTAATTCAGAAGATATAAAGGAAATTATTTTCTTAGGTTCAATATCAGAAATTAAAATCACATGATCAGAATGCTGCTTAAGTTTTAATTTATTAAATTTTTTTGAGATAGTTTTTTTAAATGCATTAAAAGAATAGTTATTTAAAAGACAGACTGAGTATTTGAATTCTTTAGATTTTTTATTTTCAGAATAGATTGCAAAACCAGCACTGTCAGGACCGCGTGTCGCCATGCCTTGCATCATGCCAGTTAAATATTTACCAAGATCTTTTGAAAGTTTTTTATTTTTTAAATATATTCCGACAATTCCACACATATTTACTCGCAGACATAACCATACTCCAAAGCTGCGTCAGTGATACTGTGATAAAACGAACCACCAAAACTTCTTAGACAAAAGAGTCTGAAAGTTGGATTTTCATCATTGGTAAAATCCATCATAAAGCTGATACCGTTGTATGAAGAATTTGCACAATTATTTTTTTTAAATTCTGAACTATTGAGATTTATAGGAGTTCCTTTTTTTAGCACATCTATCGTGCGTTTACCTGAAATCTCTATAACTGCTCTGGAATGAGATAAATCTGTTGTGGCAAAATCTTCTTCGTTAACAGCTTGTGAAATTTTATCTTTAATATTTTTATCAGAAGATACTACGATACAAATATCAGGGCCAGTCCATAGTATTCGGGTGTCATTATTAAAACTTACAGTAGGATAAATTTGAGGAAAATTAAGACCGTCTATTTTAATTGTATCTGTTTTAATATTACTACTTTTGAATTTTGCTATTTGAATAATAGAAATATTCTTTAACTCTTTAATTATAATTAAATCTTGTTTGACTTTATTTTTATAATCTCCAAAATTTCCAATTTGATGGTCATTATGCAGAGCAGATAAAATTATATTTGAGTCAACCATTAAACTCTTACTCTTTCTCCTTTAGGATCAACATAGTGAGAAGAAACAACTTCAACAGGTATAGAAATATTTTTAAGAGGATAAACTGCAAATAATTGCTGCCCAATTTTATTCTTACCATCTTTTAATACGCCAATAGAAAAAGGATTGTTATATTCAACACTCCAACAAGATGAAGATACGTGACCTAATTTTGGGTTTGGTAGAGGGGCTTTATCATTTTCAACTAAATGCGCACCTTCAGGGATTTTAGTTTTTTTATCAATAGGAACTAATCCTACTAAAGTCTGTCTTAAAGGATCAACATAAGCATTTTTCTCTAAAGATCTTTTTCCTATGAAGTCCTTTTTTTGACTAACCATTCCTTGTAATCCAAGATCATAAGGTACAGCTCTTCCATCTAATTCGGGACCAGAGACATGGCCCATTTCAATTCTTAGCGTAGCTAAAGCTTCAGTTCCATATGGTTGAATTCCAAATTCTTCACCAACTTTCATAATTTCATTCCACATAAATAATCCGTGATTAGATTCAACGTTTACTTCATAGGCAAGTTCTCCGGAAAACGAGATTCTATATAGTTTAGCATGAATGCCAAAAATTTCAGTTTCAACTAAACCCATAAATGGGAAAGCTTCGGTAGAAAAGTCAACGGAAGGAAAAAGTTTTCTCATAAGATCTCTTGACTTAGGGCCCGCTATTGCGGCTCCTGACCATTGTTCAGTTGTAGATAAAACATTTACTTTTAGTTCAGGCCAAACTACCTGAAGATAAAATTCTAAATGAGATAAAACATTTGCAGCTTGTGCAGTGGTAGTAGTCATATGAAAATGATTTTCAGAAAGTCTTGTAGTAGTACCATCATCAAATACCATTCCATCTTCTCTAAGCATAACTCCGTATCTAGCCTTACCAACAGGAAGTTTCATCCAAGCATTTGTGTAAACTCTATTTAGAAGTTCAGCTGCGTCAGGTCCTTTAATGTCAATTTTACCAAGTGAAGTAACATCACAAATTCCGACAGCCTTACGAACATTCATTGCTTCACGATTTACAGCATCACTCATAGTCTCGTTTTCTCTTGGATAATATCTCGGTCTTAACCAAAGTCCTGCATTGGTAAAGACAACATTGTTTTCAACATGCCATTTATGAGTTGGAGTTTTTCTTGTTGGTTGAAAATGATTACCTACTTCTCTTCCTACTATTGTACCGATTGTAACTGGAGTATAAGGAGGTCTGAAAGTTGTGTGACCAACTTCTGGAACTATTTTTTTTTGAATATTAGAAACATGTTGGAGGCCGTTTAAATTACTTGTCTTACCTTGGTCTCCAGCCATACCAAGTGTCGTGTATCGTTTAACGTGCTCAATAGATCTAAATCCTTCTCTTACCGCTAACTCCACGTCAGATACAGCCACATCATTTTGAAAATCAATAAATCTTTTTGGTTTTTTTCCTTCTGGCAACGGCATACACCAAAATTTATCATGAGCCTTATATGAAGCTTCTTTAGAAATTGGAACGGGGGTATTTTTATTATTCGAGGTGATTGCATTAGATAAGTCAAAACCAGCTTGGAAACCTTCAATCAAGGATTGCTTTAAGGTAAAAGAACCATTAGCAGAACCAACTGCGGTTTCTTTTTGTCTTTTATTATTAGGAATGAACGCATCTAAATTTTCATCAAATTTTAATTTATTTCCTGCTTGTGAAGAGAGATGTACGGTGGGCGTCCATCCGCCTGACATACAAATACAATCACAATCAATTTCTTCTAAACTTGAAAAGCTTTCTTTATCAGAATTTAATTTTCCAATAATTGCTGAAGTAATTTTAAGACGACCTTTAACATCAGCCACACCTGAATTAAATTTAATTTCCAGACCTAGGGATTGAACTTCTTTAACTAAATCTCCATCCGAACTTTCTCTCGTATCTAAAATTAAAGACTTAATATTATTTTTATTAAATTCAATTGCAGCTTTATATGCAGAGTCGTTATTTGTAAAAATAATTGGTTTTTTACCCACAAGGGTTCCGTAAACCTTCATATATTCAGTTGCAGCAGATGCTAAGAAAATACCTGGTCTATCATTATTTCCAAATGAAAGAGGTCTTTCTATTGACCCGGTTGAAACTACAACTTCTCCAGCTCTTATATAATGTAGTCTTTGTCTTGGAGTATACTTACTAGGATTATCAAGATGATCACTGACTCTCTCAAACATTACAGTCATATTGTGATCATAATACCCGAATACTTGTGATCTGTTTTTTACAATTACATTTGGTAGACTTTTTAAATGACTGATAGTTTCGTCAGCCCAATCTTTTCCTGATTGATTTCCAATAGTTACGTCATCTGTTAGTAAAGATCCGCCAAAATGAGCCTTATCTTCGGCCAATATTACTTTGGCTCCATTATTAGCAGCAGCTAAAGCTGCAGCGAGACCTGAAGGTCCTGAACCGACAACTAAAACATCACAATGTTCATAATTATGCTCGTATCTATCAGGATCTGGTTTAATTGGAGCAACTCCCATTCCAGCGGCTTTTCTTATTATGGGTTCGTAGACGCTCATCCAAAAACTTTTAGGCCACATAAATGTTTTGTAATAAAAACCCGCAGGAAAAAATCTATTTAAAACATTATTAATTTCACCAATATCAAATTTAACAGACGGCCAACAATTTTGACTTTTCGCTTTCAGTCCTTCTATTATCTCTACTTCAGTTGCCATTATATTTGGCTCAGATTTATCTCCTTCATGAAGTTGAACCATGGCATTTGGTTCTTCGACACCTACACCAAGAAAGCCTCTTGGTCTGTGATACTTAAAACTTCTTCCAACTAAGTGAACATCGTTAGCAATTAAAGCAGAAGCTAGTGTGTCTCCTTCAAAACCCTGATAAGTTTCACCATTAAAAGTAAAATTAACTATTTTATTTTTATTAATTAAATTGTTATCTGATTGTGTTCTAAAGTTTCCAGTCATAAATTTTATAATTCTTCGTCCAATTTTGCTGTGTTAAAAATTTCATGTGTAGCTGTATCTCTTAAAGCTTTAAACCATTGTCTGCAGCCTGATACGTGATGCCAAAACTCTTGATGTTTACCTCTTGGATTATCTCTAAAATATACAAAATCATCCCAATCTTTTGTAGAAACTTTATCACCTAACTTAGGTCTTTTGATAGTCGCATCACCACCATAGGCAAATTCATTTTGTGATCTCTTACCGCAATGTGGACATTTAATTTCAAGCATAAATTAACCTATCCAGGGCTTTGGGCCCACGCCTTTTTCGTCAAGGATGTTACCAGTATGAAATCTTTCTAGGTTAAAGGGTGCATTTAATTCATGGGCTTCATCTTTAGCAATGGTATGAGCGAAAACAAAACCAGAACAAGGAGTAGCTTTAAAACCACCATAACACCAACCACAATTAAGATACACACCATCAATATGAGTTTTATCAATAATAGGAGTGCCATCCATAGACATATCCATTATTCCACCCCAGCTTCTTAACATTTTTAATCTACTAAAATTTGGAAATACCGCCAAGCCTCCAGATAAAACATGCTGTATCATTGGTAAGTTTCCTCTTTGAGCATAACTGTTATATCCATCCAAATCACCACCCATTACCATTTCACCTTTATCAGATTGACTACAATAGAAATGGCCTGCTCCAAAAGTTACTACATTATGAAGAAGTGGCTTTACAGGTTCAGACACACAAGCTTGCAAAACATGAGCTTCAATTGGTAACCTCATATTTAGTTTATCTGCAAGTAAAGTGGTACTTCCCGCTACACATAAACCAACTTTTTTTGCCTTTATATCTCCTCTTGAAGTTCTAACTCCAGAAATTTTTCCGTTTTCAATATCAAATCCTGTCACTTCACAATTTTGAATAATATCAACTCCCATTGAGTCAGCTTGTCTTGCATAGCCCCATGCAACGGCATCGTGACGAGCCGTGCCACCTCTTGGCTGCATCAGTCCACCTACAATTGGAAAACGACATGTTTCAGAGAAATCTGCAAATGGAATCATTTTTCTTACTTCTTCTCTATTAAGCAAGATGGCGTCAATACCATTCAATCTCATTGAATTACCTCTACGTGCAAAGGCATTTAGTTGACCGTCTGTATGTGCTAAGTTAATTATTCCTCGAGGAGAATACATAACATTGTAATTTAATTCTTGGCTCAAATTTTCCCACAACTTCATTCCTAACTCATAAAAATGTGCATTTGCATCAAACATATAATTTGATCTAAGGATTGTTGTGTTTCTTCCAACGTTACCACCACCTATCCATCCTTTTTCAATAACAGCAACGTTAGTAATATTATGCTCTTTAGCTAAGTAATAAGCAGTAGCTAGACCATGTCCACCACCGCCAATTATGATTACATCATATTCTTTTTTTGGCTCAGGGTCTTTCCAAGCTAAGTCCCAATTTTGATGATCGGAAAAGGCATTTTTAATTAAACTGAATATTGAATATTTTTGCATACTTAATCTTTTTTTAAAAATATATAGATCAATTTTGATTCTTATATAATGATGTTTCATATTATGGAACATGTTTAATCGATATTTTTGTCATATAGTATGGGGTTATTAACATTTATTATTTGTTAAATTAAGATAAATCCATTAAAATTTTATAAAATATGGGTAAAAAAGTATGACAAAAGTTGCAATCATAGGTGCTGGACCTAGTGGGTTAGCTCAATTAAGAGCATTTGAATCAGCAGAAAAAAAAGGAAATAAAATTCCTGAAGTTGTTTGTTTTGAAAAACAAGAAGACTGGGGAGGATTATGGAATTATACGTGGAGAACAGGAACTGATGAATTTGGAGAGCCTGTGCATTGCAGTATGTATCGATACCTATGGTCTAATGGACCAAAAGAATGTCTAGAATTTGCTGATTATAGTTTTGAAGAACATTTTGGAAAGCCGATAGCATCTTACCCACCAAGAGCTGTCATGTTAGATTACATTCAGGGAAGATTAGCAAAATCTAATTTTAGAGATAAAATTAGATTTAGAACACCTGTTAGAAGTGTAATCTTTAATGAAGAAGTAAATAATTTTACAATTACTTCACACGATTTAGTAAATGATAAAGTTTATGTAGAAGATTTTGATTATGTTGTTTGTGCAAGTGGTCATTTTTCAACACCTAATGTTCCTACCTTCGACGGACTTGACAAATTTGGTGGACGCGTCATGCATGCTCATGATTTTAGAGATGCATTAGAGTTTAAAAATAAAGATCTTTTAATAGTTGGTACCAGTTATTCTGCTGAAGATATAGCATCACAATGTTATAAATATGGTGCAAAATCTGTAACAATTAGCTACAGAACTAACCCTACAGGTTTTCACTGGCCCGATAATTTCTCACAAGTTCCTTTAATTAGCAAAATTGAAGAAGGAAATAAAATTCACTTTATAGATGGTTCTTCTCGAGTTGTTGATGCAATAATTTTATGTACTGGTTACTTACACCACTTTCCTTTCTTAACTGAAGATCTAAAATTAAAAACTAATAATTGCTTATGGCCACTTAATATTTACAAAGGTATTTTCTGGTTAAATAATCCAAAGATGATGTATTTAGGTATGCAAGATCAGTTCTATACCTTTAATATGTTCGATGTTCAGGCCTGGTATGCAAGAGATTATATCATGAACAAAATTAAACTTCCTGATAAAAATGAAATGCTTAAAAACAACAAAGAATGGAAGGACCGAGAAGAAAATCTAAAAACTGATGAAGATATGATTTGGTTCCAGGGCGATTACACAAAAGAATTAATGGAGGCTACTGATTACCCTACATTTGATATTGAAGGAGTAAATAAATTATTCATGGAGTGGGAAAGCGATAAACATAATGATATAATGGGCTACAGAAACAAGTCTTATAAATCTGTTATGACTAACAATAAAGCTCCTTCTCATCACACACCATGGCTTGAAGAATTAGATGACTCCTATGAGTCTTATATGAAAAATTAAAACTATTTTTTAATTTTTGTTCTTAATAGTAGAGTTTTGATCCATCCATGATTTATACTTATAATTTTTATGAAGATTCACCTGATGAACTAAATTAAATCTATCGATAAAGGTAGGAATATAAGATTCCTCTATTTTTTTTGCTATCTTCTGAGAGCAAAAATTTATTTTTGTTTTTGATTTATTGACCATGTAGATAAAATATTTAAAAATAAAAAAGATGTAAATTACTATTATTTTAGCTTAACTAATTCAATAATTTGGAGAGTAGTTTGAAAATAAATTCAGATTCTTAATTAGAAATTTAAGCTCGTACTCTTAATTTATCAGGATCATAAAAAGGAAATTTAACAACTTTTGCTTTTATTCTTTTTTGATGTCCGTCTAATTTTCCAATTTCAACTTCAATATCAATTGTAGAATAGTTAATGTCCATTTTACATAATGCTATTATTTTATTTAATGTTGGTGATTTCATCCCACTGGTAATAGTACCGATCTGAGCTCTCCCACCAACTTCATGAACACAATCACCATGGCCACAAAGCTCATTTCCCTCAATTTCTAAACCCACTAATGTTCTTTGAGGGTTGGCTTTTCTTTTAATTAAATTTTCTTTTCCTATGAAATCATCTTCTTTTGATTTTAAAGGAACTGTAAAACTAATGCCGGCCTCAAAAGGATCTGTCTGATCATCAAATTCATAATTTGCAAAAATAAGCCCAGCTTCAATTCTTACTAAATCTAAGGCATCTAAACCCATAGGTAAAATTTGAAACTCATCTCCAGCTTTCATTACTGCATCCCAAACCTCTGTAGCATGTCTTGGGTGACAAAAAATTTCGTATCCTAATTCACCAGTGTAACCAGTTCGTGATACCATAATAGGTATGCCATTTAATTTATGTAAATTACCTATTGTAAATCTAAACCAACCAAGATCTTGAAGAGGAACCTGATGATCAGGAGTCCAAGTAATTTTTTTCATAATTTCTCTACTTCTTGGTCCTTGGACAGAAACGTTATGAAGATTATCAGTAGAAGATTTAATCCAAACTTTTAAACCAAATTCTTTTGCTTTTTCTCGTAACCACTCTCCGCAATATTCATCTCCACAAATCCATCTAAAATTAGTGTCAGTCATTTTAAATACTGTTCCGTCATCAACCATACCCCCATGGTCATAACACATTGCCGTATACACAACTTGTCCCACTGCTAGTTTTCTAATATTTCTCGTGCATGTTCTTTGCATTAATTCTTCAGAATCAGGACCTAAAATTTCAAATTTTCTTAGAGCGGATAAATCCATAATAATCGCTCTTTCTCGACAAGCTTCATATTCCTGAAGAGCGCCATTATTATTATATTTTGTGGCAAGCCAGAAACCTTTATAATCAATTATATTTTCCGTCAACTTAGAGACGCGCGGGTGAAAGCCTGTTTCTTTCGTTAATTTTGGTTCTGCATCGGGTTTCATTCTATAAGCTTCTCCTTTACTAAATGGTTTATTTGGTCGGTAAATTCTAACAAACATATCCGTACAATTCCAACCATTAGCAGGATCTATATCATCAGGGCAAGCTGAAGTTACACATACTAAATTTTTTACTGCCTTCATTAAAATGTAATCTCCCGGTCTAGAATAAGGTTCATCAAAGACAATAGAATTGTTTCCGTCAATACTTGTATTATAAAAAAGATTTATAGCATTCCAGCCCAATCTTTTTCTTACTGAGTAAGAATCTAAAGCATAATTAAAATTATCAGAACAATTAGGATGTCCAAAATAACCGTGATCATCATAAAATTTAGATGTGCATGCTGTGCCGAATGTGTCATGACGACCAACGGTATCTCTAATGACTTCAATTAAAGGTTCGTGATTTTCGGTAAAATATTTTGAATGAAGGCCCGGCATCGATCCACCACCCATGATGTATCTTGAGTTAGTCGTGTCAATACCGGCTTCTTTTCCATTTTGCAATAACCTGGCATCAAAAGCAGTAAAATCAGAACACTGTCTTCCGAATACATCTATGACTTGAATGTAATCTCCTTCTTCTACCTCATAGGCAATTGCTGTTTGTCT
>Ga0075444_10000160_pt1 | contig 38743 bp, 51 predicted proteins | sample CoawatmetaG01DNA_FD_76836 | JGI IMG/M metagenome (GOLD analysis project Ga0075444, IMG submission 76836) | Marine microbial communities from the West Antarctic Peninsula - Coastal water metaG017-DNA | ecosystem: Environmental > Aquatic > Marine > Coastal | place: Atlantic Ocean: West Antarctic... | reverse complement strand
TTAGAAACACTTGAACAGAAACTACTAGATGCAATAGAGAAATGCACTAGGTATAGGTATTACCATGAAGAAGTATCAACTGATGTTAGATCATGGACTGTTGAGAGTGATGTGCCAATGAATGAGGATCAAGTAGCTCACCTATGTAGTGAGCATGGCTTTGATGAGACCATAGCACATGATACAAAGGAAGGTAACTCAGTACAGTATAGAGGTACTGATTATGGAGATGATTCACAAGTAAAAACTATGACATTAAAAGGAGGAGATGATGGTTAGTATACCAACGAAAGTGAAACTAATGAGAGAAGTATTACTATATAAAAAAGCATTGGTTAATGTTTTATATTACCAAGCACTAGGTATGAGCAAGGAAGAACTACAACCTGTGTTATTCTTTGATGAAGAAACAACAGACCATTGGTCACTAAAAAAATGTCGTGTTCAATATGTACATGACCAACTACAATACATTGAGTTTGGTAATCTTAATGAGGAAGCTTGCGAAACTTGGAACATAATATTTAACAAAGGAATAACTGATGACTAGTACTTCATATATGATAGAAGATTTTAAAGAATTGCTAAAAGATTATGAGTATCTTAAAGCTGACAACTCATGGTGCAGAGGAGAGATGGCAAGGAGAGAAGAGTTAACAGAGAAATATATGTCACCAAAAACAATAGATGTTACGTGGTTGTATACTACAGACAGATGGTTTCATGATAGTATCAATGGGTATGTAAAGCAGTGGATACTAGAGAATGCTATGACTTGTGAGGATGATGAGTGGGAGACCTTCTCTTACAAAGGTAGAGACTATGACATCAACATCCACATTCCAGATGACATAGATGAGCCAGACTATACAGACATAAGAGCAGTAGCTTATGGTGTTAAGTTTAATGGTGTTAGTCTTAGTGCTGACATGGAGAATGAGTGTGTGTTAAATGGTGTGATGCCAAGTAAAAGATTAATGGATAGTTATAACAGAGGAGATAACAAATGAGTGACATGGAATTTACAGACCACCACAACGTACACTTAAATATAGATAAGGAGGTATACCTATCTATCTACCAGAACTCTGAGACTACACTCACAACTGTAGTACCTGTGTATTATGTTACAGAGATACCAATAGGTACACCATTGGAGTGCTATGAAGGAGAGGTGTTAAATGAAATGATACTTGCTTGCTTGGTTAAAGACTATAGCATATGGGAGAATCAATTAGTCTTTGAGTTTGATCATCAAGCAGGTAATGATAATGAAGTTAGTAACATAGTAGTATTAGGAGAACACAGATGAGTAGAAATAAATATGACGATGCTTATATCGTAGGCTACCACAATGGATACCATGACATAGGTTATGTTAATACATATGATGCAGATAAACAACCACAACTACGTATCAAGTATTTACATGGGCATAAGGATGGTTGTGCTTTGAAGAGAGACGAGGAGTTTATTGAGTTACTACCAGATGAGGTAGCTGAAGGTAGGGAATGGATTGAAATGTATAACACGAAGGAAAAAGTATGACTGATTTAATAGTAATGATATGGATAGCCTTGATGGTTACAGTATCAGGTGTAGGTATGTATAATGGTTACTCATTGATAGGTACACAGTTTGTATTGATGTTACTTGGAGTTGTATCCATTAGTATATCTTCAATGATTTACAGTTAAACTAATGTCAAAGGGGGTCAATCTTGGATGTAACTTTAGAAACAGAACAGAAACTAATTGAGGAACAACTTCAGTTAGAGACTGACATGATGACAGGTGGCATGCATCGTTTTAGAAAGATAGTAGATGGTGCAATAACTAGAGGAAAGGAATCACACACACCACACGGACGAGCTATAATATCTAGACTAGTACATGCAGTGTCTGGTTCAGTAACTCAATTCATTAACAACCCAACTAATACCTCACGAGATATTGCTTGGAAAAATTTAAAGGACATGGATGCTGAACAAGTATCATACTTATCACTAGTCACATTAGTTGATAGCATTAGTAGGAAGAATACTCTACTGTATGTAGCTAGAACTATAGGCTCTAACATAGAGATACAAGATAGGTTAGACAAGTGGATACATAGTGAAGGAGATGTAGCTACCAATACAATCAAGCTTGCTATGAAGAAAGCATATGGAGCTAGACGTTTTGGTCTGACTAACAAGATGAACAAGGATGGCTATAAGAATACTGAGTGGCTTAAGTCTGAACGTGTACATGTTGGGTTCAAGATGGTTGATCTTATCATACAAAGTACAGGTGTGATTAGACTAGACACACAACAGACTGAACGTAAGAGACGTGCAACCTACGTTGTACCTACACAAGATACTGTTGATTGGATACAGGCATTCAATGAATACATGCAAGGTTCTAAACCTAGATACTTACCATGTGTTATACCACCTAAAGATTGGACAACAGTTAAGGGTGGTGGTTATCATGGTCACGACATAGATGAACTACCTATAGTGAGGAGAAAGTAATGAGTTTAAATATACACTTAAGAAGACTAGCTGATCAAGACTTGACATCTGAATATGCATGTATCAATTCTCTGCAACATACTGAGTGGAGAATAAATCATAATGTACTTAATGTTATCCGTCACTTATGGGACAATGGACAAGAGGTGGGCAAGCTACCTGCCAGAGAAGATATACCTATACCTACCTACAACTTCAGTAAAGAACCTAGTGAAATGAATCTGGAAGAGAAAGCTATCTTTAGAATCTGGTCACGTAAACGTGCTGAGATATACTCAAGTAATAATCGTAGTGTTAGTAAACGTATACAAGTTGAACGTACCTTACAGATAGCAGAACAGTTTGCTAAGTATGACAGGTTCTACTACGTGTGGCAGAATGATTTCAGGTCACGTAAGTATGCAAGCAGTACGTTCCTATCACCACAGTCTGCTGATTGGAGCAAGAGCCTACTAGAATTTGGGTACTCTCTACCTATAAACAATTGGGATGATGCAAGGTGGTTGTGTATACATGGTGCAAACCTATATGGTAACGACAAGGTAACGTTAGACAGACGTGAAGCATGGGCATGGGACTTTGTTGATGAGACACATAGGATAGTAGCCAACCCATACGATAATCAATTGTGGTTGGAAGCAGACAAACCCTTTCAGTTCTTAGCTTGGTGTTATGAGATGTCAGCCCTAGCTAAACAGGGGTGGGGTTACCACACTAGGCTACCTGTCTCAGCTGATGGTAGTTGTAATGGATTGCAACACCTGTCTGCTATACTAAGAGATGAGTTAGGTGGGTTAGCTACCAACCTCATACCTTCTGCTGAACCTCAAGACATATACACACAGGTGGCTGAACAAGCTACCCAACGTATAAGAGAAGAGGACACAGAGCTAGGTAGAAAATGTTTAGAGTTTGGTATTGATAGGAAGTTAGCTAAGAGACCTGTCATGATTGTACCTTACTCAGGTACTAAGCATGCCTGTCGTGGTTACATAGAAGAAGCTATCAAGGATAAGATAAAGGAAGGTGCACCTAATATATTTGGTGATGACTTGTTTAATGTCACTCACTACCTAGCAGGACACATATGGGATAGCATCAGTGGTGTGATAGTATCAGCACGTAAGGTGATGGACTATGTTAAGAGTGTAGGAGATGTGTACTCTAACATGGGACAACACATGGAATGGGTAACACCTACAGGTTGGTTAGTGTTACAACATTACAGTGAGGTACAACAGAAGAGGATCAAGACACACATCAATGGTGATGTAGTATCTCTATCCTTTCCTAAAGATAAGAAGGACACAGTTAATAAGCAGAGGACAGGGTTAGGTAGTAGTCCTAACTTCATCCACAGTTTGGATGCTTCTGCTATGACACGTACTATTAACAAGGCTACTAAGGTAGGGATAGTAGACTTTGCTATGGTTCATGACAGCTATGGTACACATAGTAGTAACATGCCACAGCTATCTAACATCTTACGTGAAGAGTTTGTTAGTATGTATGAAGAGCATGATGTTCTTGATGAACTAAGGACACATGCAATCAAGACACTAGGTACTGAGGATGTTCCTCTGCCCCCAAGTATGGGTAACCTAGATATCCGTAACGTATTGAAATCAGATTATTTCTTTGCTTGATTTCTAAAGTTACATCCTAGCCATTTGGCAAACACGTAGCAATAAGGAGTATTATATGCTAGTAATAAAAGGTAAGTCCGTATGGGCTAAAGTCTATGAACCAGACACAAGGTTCAATGAAGATGGGGAGTATTCTATACAGGTTGTCATGCCTGAAGAAGAAGCTGCCCAAGTTTGTGAACAACTTGAAGCACTCATCGATGTAGAGTTCGACAAGGTTGTCAAGGATAAGCCACAAGCAAAGGCAACCCTGTCCAAACGACCAATCACTGAGCCAGAGATGGATCAAGATGGTAATGCCACAGGCAGTGTTGTGTTCAAGAGTAAACTCAAGGCTAAGATCAAAGGTAAGAATGGTCAGACCTACAAGCAGAAGGTTAATGTCGTGGATGCTAAACGTAATCCAATGATGGGTGAGCAATTGATAGGCAATGGTTCAGTTGTTAAGATAGCAGTTGAGCCTGTCACCTACTACATGCCAAGCAGTAAGACTGTAGGTGTGTCACTTAGACTGAAGGCTCTACAAGTTATAGACTTAGTTGAGCATGGTACTGCTACCTCTATCTTTGATGAGGAAGAAGGGTTCGTTGCTAAAGCTGTAGCAAAAGATAACTCAGCTGTCTTTGATGATGTAGATACAGAAGGTAAAGCTAGTGACGAAGGGGACTTTTGAAGCACAGGTTATCTCAGACCTAGTATCACGTAACGTTCCACATGAGTATGAGCCAGTAAAATTATCATACTATGTGGAACGTAACTATATCCCTGACTTAAGAGTAGGCACAATGATAGTAGAACTTAAAGGATACTTTAGACAAGACAGCCAACGTAAGATGAAGGCAGTCAAGTCACAGCATCCTGAACTTGACATACGTTTTGTATTTCAAAAAGCAAGTTCTACTATTCAAGGTGCTAAGAAAAGAAAGGATGGTTCTAAGATGACCTGTCAAGAATGGGCAGACCGTAATGGTTTTATATGGGCAGAACAAACAATACCAAAGGAGTGGTTATGAGTGTAATTGATGTAACAGAAGTGATTGAATCAACGATAGACTTACAAGCAGAGTTCACAAGTAATGGACTAAGTGTGTCAGTCTATGTAGATGATATTGAAGTTAGACACGAAGCTACCTATGAGGACATGGCTCTAGATATGGTAGGTGATGGTGACAAGTACGATGACGAATCATTGAAAAAAATTATTGAAGGTCATGAATACATGGCTAGATATTTAAAGGAGTCGATGGGAGATGCATAATGATGGTGAGTTTATAAGACACGAAGAGTGTCCTCACTGTGGCAGTAGTGATGCCAATGCTTTGTATAGTACAGGCAAACACTACTGCTTCTCTTGTCAGGTAATAACTCAGCCAGATAATAATGAAGGAGTGATAGCAGTGACTACACAGAAAAGTAACTTTGCCTTCCTACCCATTGAGGTAGGGGCATTAACCAAAAGAAAAATAACTGAGAAGACAGCCAAGCACTGGCAGTATGGACTCTCCACTTACAAAGATAGTAGGGTACAAGTAGCTAACTACTACGACAAGGTAGGTACACTACAAGCACAGAAGATTAGGTTTCCTAACAAAGACTTCCTTACTATAGGTAACATGAAGAAGGTAGGTCTATATGGTGAGCACCTCTGTCGTGATGGTGGTAAGATGATTACCATTGTTGAAGGAGAGTTAGATGCTCTATCACTTAGTCAAGCCTTTGATAACAAGTGGTCAGTTGTTAGTATACCTGCAGGTGTAGACTCAGCTAAGAAATCTATAGCTAAATCATTGGAGTGGTTATGTACTTATGAAACCATTGTTATTATGTTTGATAACGATGAGGTAGGAAGGAAGGCATCAATAGAAGTAGCCAACATACTACCACCTAGTAAGGCTAAGATAGCCAAGCTTCCCCTTAAGGATGCAAGTGATATGCTTCAAGCAGGTAGACAAGCTGAACTTATTGATGCAGTCTGGGGAGCAAAGACATACAGACCAGATGGTATCGTAGCAGGTACTGATGTATGGGAGATAGTAAGTACCACTGATGATAAGCAATCTATATCTTATCCTTACAGTGGTATACAAGAGAAGACAGGTGGCTGTCGTAAGGGTGAGATAGTAACTTTGACTGCAGGTAGTGGCATAGGTAAGTCACAACTTGCACGAGAGTTTGCACATAGCTTCATCAAGCAAGGACAAGTCATAGGTTACATAGCATTAGAAGAGAATGTTAAACGTACATCACTAGGTCTAATGTCTATTGAGTTAAACAAACCATTACATATACAGTCAGATGATGTACCAATGGAGGAGTTAAGACATGCATTCATTAACACGGTGGGTTCAGGTAGGGTTTTTATGTATGATCATTGGGGTTCTACTGACTCTGACAATCTCCTATCTAAAATTAGATATCTCGTCAGAGGTTGTGGATGTGATTACATTATCCTTGACCACATTAGTATTGTTGTCTCTGGCATAGAGGGTGGAGATGAGAGACGTATGATAGACAACACGATGACTGCCTTACGTTCTCTAGTAGAAGAACTTAATTGTGGTTTGATACTAGTGTCACATCTTAAGAGACCGTCAGGTGACAAGGGACATGAGGATGGAGCACAAACTTCTCTTGCTCAACTAAGAGGGAGTGCTGCAATAGGTCAGCTATCAGACATAGTGATAGGATTAGAACGTAACCAACAAGATAAAGAAAGACCTAACATAAGTCAGGTTAGAGTACTGAAGAACAGATGGTCAGGTGAGACAGGACTTTGTTCCTCATTACATTATGATATAACAACAGGAAGAATGAATGAAGTACAATTTCCTGATGAAGATGAAGTAGAATTTTAATTAGTGCAGAGACACGGAGAAAGAAATGGAATTAATATTTGATATAGAAGCAGACAACTTACTTGATGATGCTACCACTGTGCATTGTATAGTATGTAGAGATATAACATGGGACACAGAAAAGGTATACACCTTTGAACCAGACCAGATAAAGGAAGGGCTTGTGTTCTTATCTAAAGCAGACACACTCATTGGTCATAACATTATTGACTATGACTTACGACTGCTTAAGAAGTTATATGACTTTGATTATACAGGTAAGGTAATAGATACATTAGTATACTCAAGAACTATATGGTGTGATGTAAGAGAGATAGACATTTCACTGATGAAGAAGAATAACTTTCCTCAAAAACTTATGGGTAGTCATAGCCTTAAGGCATGGGGATATAGATTAGGAGAATTAAAAGGTGAGTTCAATGTGGGCAGTGAGAGTTTTGCAGTCTTTACCCAAGAGATGTTACAGTACTGTGTACAAGACACACAAGTTACAGCCAAACTTTATCATAAGATTATGGAGAAAAATTTTAGTCAACAGGCACTAGACCTAGAGACTGAGCTACATACTCTACTACTAAAGCAACAGGAATATGGTTTCCCTTTTGATGTGGATACTGCTAAAGAACTATGGTTCAAGTTAGCTTCACGTAAGTCAGAGCTTGAGGATAAATTAGTTGCTACCTTTGAGCCTACTATCGTAGAGTTAAAGACCAAGACTAAGATCATACCATTCAACCCAGCTTCACGTATGCAGATAGCAGACAGACTAAAGAAGAGAGGTTGGATACCAGAAGCCTTCACTGATAATGGTGAACCTAAAGTAGATGAGTCTATCTTATCAGCTATTGATATACCAGAAGCTAAGATGTTAAACGAGTACCTCTTACTTAACAAGAGGATAGGTCAGTTAGCTACAGGTAATCAGGCTTGGTTAAAGCTAGAGAAGAAGGGCAGAATGCATGGACGTGTTAATCATATGGGTGCTGTTACTTCTCGTTGTACTCATTCCAACCCAAACGTTGCTCAAGTTCCTAGTGTGGGTGCACCCTATGGTAAAGAATGCAGGGCATTATTCCATGCTCCTGTGGGGTACAGCCTTCTTGGTGCTGATGCCAGTGGTCTTGAGCTACGGTGTCTTGCTCACTACATGGCTGCTTATGATGATGGCTCTTATGCTAACACAGTAGTCAATGGTGATATACATACTATCAATCAAGAAGCAGCTGGACTACCTACTAGAAACAATGCCAAGACTTTTATCTATGGATTCTTATATGGATCAGGTGATGAGAAGACAGGTAAGATAATAGGTAAGGGTGCTAAAGAAGGTAAGGCAATCAAGAAGAAGTTCCTTGCTAAACTACCTGCACTTAAGAAACTTAAGACTGCTGTGTCTAAGATAGCAGACAAGAGAGGTTGGGTTAAAGGATTAGATGGACGTGTTATACCTGTCAGGCATAGTCATGCTTCACTTAATACTTTGTTACAATCAGCAGGTGCATTGGTGTGTAAGACTTGGTATGTATTCATAACAGATGCTATAGAATACTATAAACTTGATGCAAGGATAGTAGCATTCATTCATGATGAGGTACAATTAATAGTTAAGGAAGGACAGGAGGATGAAACAGGGAGAGTTATTCAACAATGTATGCACAGAGTCGAAGAGCATTTCAACTTCAGATGTAAACTCGACAGTGATTACAAGTATGGACGAAACTGGGCAGACACGCATTGATGCCCTAACCTGTAAAGTGTGTAACATTATGCAACCTATTGCTAACTATCAGATTGTAATTACAGGTGAGATAAAAAGAAAGTGTAGGTCTTGTAAGAGTGGGCAGGACAAAGTAGTCCAACGATTAAGGAAAGAAAACAAACCACCTCCTGATGATTACTGTTGTCCTATATGTGAGAGAGACATGAAGGAGATAAGTAAGTATGGTCAACCTATGTTAAGTAAGTGGGTACTAGATCATTGTCATGATACCAATACATTCAGAGGTTGGTTATGTGGTAACTGTAACACAGGACTAGGTGGGTTTAAAGATGATAAAGATAAAGTACTAAGAGCTTACAACTATTTGAAAGGACATACACCATGAAATGTTGGCACTGCAATACAGAAGTAATATGGGGAGGAGACCATGACCATGATGATGGAGAGTATGCTTACATTGCATCTAACTTCTCATGTCCTAACTGCCCCACACATATAGATGTATACTTAAATATAGGAGAACACAATGAAACGACTACTGATTGATGGAGACATAGTAGCATACAAAGCTGCAACGAGTGCAGAGACACCTGTGAACTGGGGTGGTGGGCTATGGACTTTACATTGTTATGAAGAAGATGTTAAGATTAGGATTGATGATCAGATTGCTAAGTTAATGGAAGCTCCAGTTAACGATCACATCGTATGTCTGACTGATACAACTAACTATCGTAAGACGATAGCACCTTACTACAAACTAAACCGTAAGAAGATACGTAAGCCTATGCTACTTGGTTGGGCTAGAGATTACATGGTTGAAAATTATAACACTGCAATATGGAAAGGACTAGAAGCTGATGACATACTTGGTATACTTGGTAGCCAAAGTAACGACAATATTATATGGTCTACAGATAAAGACTTACTTACTATACCTGCACTGCATTGGATTGATGGAGACGTTGTTGAAATATCTAAAGAGAAAGCAGATTATAACTTCTTTTATCAAACCCTTGTTGGGGATTCTACTGACAACTACAAAGGTTGCCCTCAAGTGGGTGCTGTCAAAGCTCAGAAGATTCTTGAGGGGGGTTGTACGTGGGAGAATGTTAGAGATGCGTTCAAAGATAAGGGGTTATCAGAAGAGGAAGCCTTAGTGAATGCAAGACTAGCACGTATACTACGTGATGGAGAATATAACAAAGATACAGGTAAAGTAAAATTATGGTCACCCAACTAAGACACATGGAGTATATGAAAATGAAAGCAAAAGAAGAAGATATGATTAATAGTCCACCTCATTATAATACAGGTAAGATAGAAACTATTGATTACATAGTAGATGCACTAGGTGATTGGGAAGCAGTGAGTTATTGTCAAGGTAATGTTATTAAGTATACAGGAGCTAGACTATTTGCTAAACATAATCCTGTAGAAAATGCAGAGAAAGCACAGTGGTATCTTAATAAGATGATAGAGTTAATGAAGAAAACTAAAGGGAAGAATTGGTAATGGATTTTAAAACATATCAAAAGAAAGCTAATGAAACTGCAATATATGATACTAAGTTTTCTATCTTATATCCTACACTTGGACTAGCAGGTGAAGCAGGAGAGGTAGCTGAAAAAGTAAAAAAAATTATTAGAGATAATAAACAGATAATAGATGAGAAGGAAGAGATAGCCAAAGAACTAGGTGATGTGTTATGGTATGTTGCTGCAATAGCAAGAGACATTGGATACAGTCTAGAAGTTATAGCTGAGATAAACTTAGATAAACTAGCTGATCGTAAAGCAAGAGGAACACTACAAGGTAATGGAGACAACAGATGATAAGTAATTATTTACCAACAGATTATCAAACCTTCATAGCCACTAGTAGATATGCTAGATGGTTAGAAGATGAGAATAGAAGAGAGACATGGGGAGAAACAGTAGGTAGATACTTTTCTTTTCTACAAAAAACAATAGTACTAGAAGATAAGTCTTGGAAAGAACTAGAAGAAGCAGTCTTAAACTTAGATGTTATGCCTAGTATGAGAGCCTTGATGACTGCAGGACAAGCTGCTGAGAGAGATAATACTTGTATTTATAATTGTTCTTATCTACCAGTGGATCACATTCGTGCCTTTGATGAAGCTATGTTTATACTACTATGTGGTACAGGTGTAGGCTTTAGTGTAGAGAGACAGTCTATCTCAAAGCTACCTGATATACCTAACTCTATGCATAAGAGTAATGATGTTGTATATGTAGAGGATAGTAAAGAAGGTTGGGCTAAAGCTTTACATAAATTAATATCACACTTGTACACAGGTGACATACCTAAGTGGGATACATCTGGTGTCCGTCCTGCAGGTGCAAGACTAAAGACCTTTGGTGGTAGAGCATCAGGTGCTGCACCATTAGAAGAGTTGTTTAGATTTGTAGTAGAAAAATTTAGTTATGCTAAAGGTCGTAAGTTAAACTCTCTTGAGTGTCATGATATCATGTGTAAGATTGGTGAGGTTGTAGTTGTAGGTGGAGTAAGACGTTCAGCTATGATTAGCTTGTCTAACTTAAGTGATGGACGTATGGCTAAAGCAAAGTCAGGTAACTGGTGGGAGTATGAAGCACATAGAGCATTAGCTAATAACTCTGTAGCTTATACAGACAAGCCTAACATGGAAGGGTTCATGAGAGAATGGTTATCTCTAGTAGAATCTAAGTCAGGTGAAAGAGGTATCTTCTCTAGAGTTGCAGCAGACAACCATGTTAAGATGAATGGACGTAGAGAGACAGGACATGAGTGGGGTACTAACCCATGCTCAGAGATAATACTTAGACCCTACCAGTTCTGTAATCTAACTGAGGTTGTAGTACGTGAGACTGATACTAAAGAAACTCTTAAGAATAAAGTTAGACTAGCTACTATCTTAGGTACTATACAATCTACCTTTACTAAGATGCCCTACTTACGTAAGATATGGGAGACTAATACAAAAGAAGAGAGACTACTAGGTGTATCCTTAACAGGTATTATGGATAATAAAGTAATGTCCCACACCTTAGATAGTAAGAAGTGGTTAAAGGAAATGAAACAAGTAGCTATAGATACTAATGAAAAGTATGCCAAGTTCTTTGACATACCTATATCAACTGCTATCACGTGTGTCAAACCTTCTGGTACTGTTAGTCAATTAGTTGACAGTGCTTCTGGTATACATGCTAGACATAGTGACTACTACATCAGGACTGTACGTGGAGATAACAAAGACCCACTAACACAGTTCCTAAAGGATAGTGGTATACCAAGTGAACCTTGTGTTATGAAGTCTAATTCTACTACAGTGTTTAGCTTCCCTACTAAATCACCTACTGGTTCTATTACACGTAATGTTATGACTGCTATAGAACAGCTAGAGTTATGGAAACACTATGCTTTAAACTGGTGTGAACATAAACCTTCTGTTACTATTACTGTTAGAGATGAAGAGTGGATGGCAGTAGGAGCATGGGTCTATGAAAACTTTGATATATGTTCTGGTATTTCTTTCCTACCACACAGTGATCATACATATAACCAAGCACCCTATCAAGATATAACTAAAGAGGAGTATAATAAGTTCAAGGAACAGATGCCTACTTCAATTAATTGGAAGGCTTTGTCTGACTATGAAAAGGAAGATACGACTACAAGTAGCCAAACTTTAGCATGTAGTGCTGATGGCTGTGAAATAGTAGATATCTAAAGTTACAACATTAGCGAAAGTTTGCGTACATGAAACTACTAGGCAATGATTTCAACATCACAGATGGGTTACTTAACCATTTAAACATGTTGTTCCCTAACAAACTTCCGTTCAAACAAGTTACCTCTGAGGAACTAGCTTTTCTTAGGGGTCAACAGTTTGTTATACAGAAGCTTGTTGAATTACAAAACCAAGATTACAACGATGAGGAGAATTAAAATGGGTGGATTATTTGGGGGTGGCAGAAGTCCTGCACCAGCACCTACACCAGCTAGACCAGTAACAGCTGTGTCTAAAACACCAGACATAGAACTAGATGACACAGACTTAGAATCAACTAGTCTTAAGAAAAAGAAGACAGGTAAAAAAGCCTTGAGGACAGATATTAATATGGACTCCTCAGTAGATACAGGTAGTACTGGATCAGGATTACAGATACCAAAATAAGGATAAGCATATGGGTGCACTAACATACAATACAGGGTTTGTCAAAAAGATGACAGGCAGAGATGCTATAATGCCAGAAGAAGAACCAAAAGAAATTGAAGAAGAGCCTGAAGATATGGCAGAAATTTCTGATGATAAAAAGAAAAAGAAGAAAGCTCCTGTAGCACAGTTATTCATACCTGACTCAGCTTTAAAAGAGGATTAATATTATGGAAGAAGATGTAGGTACTGTTGCTAAACGGTACAGTCAACTTGAAGGAGAACGAGATACGTTCCTTGAGAGAGGTCGTGAAGCAGCTAAGTTAACTATACCTACTCTTATGCCAGAGGAAGGACACAGTAGTTCATCTACCTATGCCACACCTTATCAAGGCATTGGAGCAAGAGGTGTAAACAATCTAGCTTCAAAGTTACTACTTGCCTTGCTACCACCTAACAGTCCTTTCTTTCGTTTAACGATTGATGACTTTGACTTACAAGAAATAGCAGGTGAGAATAGAGGACAAGTAGAAGAAGGACTAGCACGTATTGAACGTGCAGCTATGTCAGAAATAGAAGCTAAAGCTATACGAGTACCAACGTTTGAAGCACTCAAACTTCTGATTGTTACAGGTAATGCACTAGTATACCTACCTAAAGAAGGTGGTATGAAAGTATTTAGACCTGACCGTTATGTTACTAAACGTGATACGATGGGTAACTTACTTGAAGTTATAACAAAAGAAAGCTTAGATGCTTTAATGTTACCAGACTCAATCAAAGAATCTGTACCTTATTCAGAATCACCTAAGAAAAGTTATGATTTATACACTTGTGTAAAAAGAAATGAAAATGGATTTAGAGTTCATCAAGAAGTGATGGGTATCTTAGTACCTGAATCAGAAGGTACGTTTAAGAAAGATAACAATCCTTTTATTCCTTTGAGATTCATACGTATTGATGGTGAAGATTATGGTAGAGGTTTCATTGAAGAATACTTAGGTGACTTACGTAGTTTAGAAGCCTTAACTCAGGCTATTGTACAAGGTAGTGCTGCTTCTGCTAAAGTTTTATTTCTTGTTAGACCAAATGGTACAACAAAAAGTGTTAACTTAGCCAAAGCTCCTAACGGTGCATTCTTAACAGGTGATGCTAATGATGTATCAACACTACAAGTACAGAAAGCTTCTGATTTTAGAGTAGCTTTAGAAACTATGAGAATGATTAATGATCGTTTGTCTGCTGCATTCCTACTTAACAGTAGTGTACAGAGATCAGCTGAACGTGTTACTGCTGAAGAAGTAAGATTCATGGCACAAGAATTAGAGACTGCTCTAGGGGGTGTGTATTCTATATTGTCTCAAGAATTTCAGTTACCATTAATTAATATACTATTAGAATCTTTAGTTAAACAAGGTAAGATGCCACGTTTACCTAAAGAAAGTATAAGACCTACTGTAGTCACAGGTATAGAAGCACTAGGAAGAGGTCAAGATTTAAACAAACTTGCTACCTTCTTACAATATCTACAACCACTAGGACAAGAAGTTATAGCTAGTGAGTTAAACATATCTGACTACATTGATAGACTTGCTGCATCTCTAGGGATTGATACTTCTGGTCTTATTAAATCAATAGAGCAGAAGCAACAAGAACAGATGCAAGCTCAACAAATGCAACAACAACAAATGTTAGAACAAACAGCAGCAGGTATGGCACAAGGTGCTGCACCACAATTAGCTAAAGGTGCTGTTGAATCAGAAGGATAAATATGGCAGATCAAATAAATACTTTTCAAGAAGAAACACCAGAGTCAACAGAGCATCAACAAGCTATGCTTGATAAGGAACGAGGAGAAGAAGTTGATGAATCTCGTCCAGAATGGTTACCTGAAAAATTTAAAAGTGCTGAAGATATGGCTAAAGCTTATGCATCTTTAGAGACTAAGCTAGGTCAAGGTGCTCAAGAAGAAGAAACTCCTACAGAAAACCCAACAGAGGTAGCTGAACTTTTAGATAGTAAAGGTTTAGACTTCTCAACTTTTCAACAAGAATACTTTGACAATGGTGCTCTATCAGATGATGCATACACAGCATTAGATGAAGCAGGGTTTCCACCAAGTATGGTAGACTCATGGGTAGCAGGACAAGATGCTCTTGCTGCACAACAGACAGGTGAAATGTACTCCCTTGTAGGGGGAGCAGACGAATATGCAACTATGGTACAGTGGGCTAAAGATACTTTACCTCCTGAAGAAGTAGATGCTTATAATACAACAATGGGTGGACAGAACTCTCAAGTAATTAAGATGGCTGTTCAAGGATTGTTTGCTAGATATCGTTCTATGGCAGAACCTAACCTTATACAAGGTGGTACAAGTTCTGCATCCACAGGTGGGAAGTTTGAGAGCACTGCTCAAATGACTGCAGCAATGCGTGACCCTAGATATGCAAATGATCCTGCCTACAGACAGGCTGTAGCTACTAAGTTACAGAAGTCCAGCCTGTTTTAACATTGTTGTTATGGTTGGGGGAGCAATCCCCCTTCCTTTTAAGTACATGATTAATTTGGTGTATTTAAAAGGAACTGATCATTCCTATTAACACTAAGCTAAAAGACAAACTATTACCCCTGACCCCTTGCGAGGGATACTCTTGGAGAAAGGTTGTAGAAATGCTGAGTGTAATTTCAACTCAACTTAAACTACTAAGAGGTAATATAAAATGGCACAAGCTGCTTCAAACCCTGCTTACACCGTAAGTTTTCAGGGTCAAACCAATAAGTCAGGTGACGTTAGAGACCTGTTTCTCAAGCTATATGCTGGGGAAGTCCTAACTGCCTATGAAGAAAAGAAAGTCCTAATGGACAAAGTAAGAACTCGTACTATTAGTAAGGGTAAATCTGCATCATTTCCTATGACAGGTAGAGCAACAGCTGAATACCTAACTCCTGGAAATGAGATCACAGGTGGCTCAATCAGAGCTAGTGAGAGAATTGTAACTATTGATGACTTGCTTATCTCTAGTCAATTCATTGCTAATATTGATGAAGCTATGAACCACTATGATGTACGTTCAATCTACTCAAAGGAAGCTGGTATAGCACTAGCTAACGAAGCTGATAAAAACGTAGCAAGAATGTTAACTAAAGCTGCATTATCAACTAATGCTGCTAGAGCAGCTGGACTTGTTCAAGGATATAAAGATTTCTCTGAAGAAGATTTCACATCTAACGTAATCATTGGGTCATCTTCTGCACATGCACTTGATCCAGCTAAGATTGCAAAAGCTATCTTTGATGCAAAGAAAGAGTTTGACATAAAGAATGTTGATCACTCTTCAGCTGTAGTAGCACTTCCACCTACACAGTACTATGCATTATTAGATGTTACAGATGGTACTAAGTTAACCTATATGAACTCAGACTTTGGTGGTAATGGTTCTATTGCTTCTGCACAAGTTCCAATGATTGCAGGAATGCCTGTGATTATGTCTAACCATGCTGATGTTAATAATCTGTATCAGAACTTTACTACATCAAATGCTAACGAAGGTAAGACTAGTGGTAATGCTCCTCTAGCTAATACAGCTGGATCAGGAAGAACTACTCATTATGATATACCTACTGCTGCTGTAGATGGTGCTGACATGGTTGCTCTTGCTAAACAGTTTAGAGGTTTCATCTTTACACCTGAATCTGTAGCAACAGTTAAGTTGCTTGACTTAGGTATGGAATCTGAGTATCAAATCAATAGACAAGGTACACTGATGGTAGCAAAATATGCAATGGGACACAACGTATTACGTCCTGCTGCTTGTATTGCTTTAACTGCAGTTGCTTAATCATTAACTTTAACAGGGGGTGTAGACGTGCACCTCCTTTTTTATTGGAGACTTAAATGCCAGAAGTAAATGGGAAAAAATATAACTATACTAAAAAAGGTATAGCTGATGCTAAAAAAGAAGTTAAGAAAAATCCTGATAAAAAAATAGTAATGGATAAATATAAGAAGAAATCTAAATGAGTATAACACATGCAGGAGAAGTCTTTAAGGGTTTAAGAATACCTAAGAGTTCTCCTAAAGGTACTAAGTCACATGCTGTATTAATAGGCACTACAGCTAAACCAAAAGTAATTAGGTTTGGTGAAAAAGGTGCAGTTACTAATAAGAATGCAGCACAACGTAAAGCTTTCAAAGCTAGACATGCCAAGAATATAAATAAAGGTGAAACATCTGCAGCTTATTGGGCTAATAAGGTTAAGTGGAAATCATAGGAGAATGTAATGGCAGGAACAACACAGCTAGATGCAGTAAATACAATGTTATCTGCTATTGGAGAAGCACCAGTAAGTAGTCTAAGTTCTGGACTAATAGAAGCAGAGATAGCTGAAACAATATTAAACACAGTAGACCGTGAAGTACAATCTATGGGTTGGCATTTCAACAGAGAATTAAATAAATTATTTGCTGTATCAACAGATGGTGAAATCATACTACCTTCTGATATACTACGAGCAGATGCCACACTAGGTTCAGAAAGCCCAGACTTAGTACAACGTGGTTTAAAAATGTATGACAGAAAGAACCACACTTTTAATATAGGTGCTGCTTCTGCTTTAGACATAGTAGTACAATTAATATTTAATGATTTACCTGAAGTATGTAAAAGATATGTCATACTAAGAGCTACTCGTATCTTCCAAGACCGTGTAGTAGGTTCAGGTACATTACATGACTTTCAAATGAGAGATGAGCAAGGTGCATTAATGGAACTTAAAGAATTTGATAAAGCTTCAGATGACCACAATATCTTTGACAACTACGACACATTTGCTATCATCGACAGACAGGGACGGAGATCACTTTAATGGCACTTATCAGTCAATCTATCCCCAATCTTATTAATGGGGTATCACAACAACCACCTTCTTTAAGACTTAGTACACAAGCTGAAGTACAAGAGAATGCTTTATCTAATGTTGTAACAGGTTTATCTAAACGTCCTAGTTCAGATCATGTTGCTAACTTAGGTACTATATCAAACTTAGATAAAGCTTTTATACATACTATACGTAGAGATGAGAATGAGTTCTACTCTTTAGTTATAGATACAGCAGGTACTATAAAAGTATTTGATAAAGATGGTACATCTAAAACTGTAACAAACAATGCTACCTCATATTTAAATGGATTGTCTGACCCTAGTAAAGAATTAGCTGCTGTATCAATAGCAGACTCAACCTTCCTTGTAAACAAAAATACAATAGTAGCTAAAGCTTCTACTACATCAGCTGCTCGTAATCCAGAAGCTCTTGTATATGTTAAACAAGCTGACTACTCCTCAACATATCGTCTAGTGTTAACCAAAGGTAATAGTAATAGTACTGTACAATTTGCTACTAAATCTAGTACTCAGTCAAGCACAGGCTTAACACAGAATGCAGAACGTGGAGCAGCTACTGATTTAATAGCTACTAATTTAAATACGTTCTCTGGTACTGGTGTTAATGGTACTTTTTATGATGGTATCGTTAATGGTAGTGCTGTAACAGGTTTAACAGTTACACGTTTAAATAACGTATTACATATACAATCAACAGATGCTACTGACTTTCAGGTAGAAGTAGGTGACTCTCATGGTGGTCAACATTTACTAGTATTCAAAGATGAAACTGCTGACTTTAAAAAGTTACCTGTAGAAGCTCCAGTTAACTTTAGTATTAAAGTATCAGGTGATAATAATAAAGCACAAGATGATTACTACGTTAAATTTACAGATGAAGAAGTATGGAAAGAAAGTATTGAACCATCTGTATTAACACAATTAAATGCTACAACACTACCACATAAGTTAACAAAGTTAGCCAATGGTAATTTTCAATTTGATCCAGTTACATATGAAGATAGAAAAGTAGGGGATGATAATACAAACTCTTTCCCTTCCTTTGTAGGTTTTACACTAACAGATATATTCTTTCATCGTAATAGGCTAGGTGTTTTAGCTGATGAAAATGTTATCTTTTCTAGAGCAGGAGAGTTTACAAGCTTTGACTTCTTTCGTAAGTCAGTCCTAACTATAGTGGATAGTGACCCTATTGATGTAGCAGTATCTTCTAACAAGGTTAGTATACTTAAACATGCTGTACCTTTTAATGATAGCTTACTACTATTCTCAGATTTAACACAGTTTAAACTCACAGGAGAACCTACACTAACTCCAGAGACCGTTAACATCTCTAACACTACAGAATTTGAAGCAAGTCTAAGAGCTAAACCAGCACAAGCAGGTAGGTTTGTATACTTTGGTTCAACAAGAGGTGCTTGGTCTGGTATGTGGGAGTACTTTGTTGACACTGATACTGACACTAATGATGCTACAGAGATTACAGCACATGTACCAGAGTATTTAAAAGGTGAAGTTAGAAATATTCAAGCATCGTCTAACGAGGATATGATCCTTGTACAGACTGTTGATGATCCTACAGCTATATATGTATACAGATATTACTGGAGTGGTAGAGAAAAGCTTCAAGCTTCTTGGTCACGTTGGGTATTTGGTGGTGATGTTATTGGTTTATCTTTTAACCGTGCAGATATAACAATGTTAATCAAAAGAGGTAATGACTTATTCTTAGAACGTATAAACTTATCTGCAGATGTAGCTACTACTTATACTACTAACAAATTCTCTATTCATTTAGACAGAAGAGTATTATTAAAGACAGGTGGTATTACTAGTCTTCCTTATACAGATGCTGCTGCTATTTATATTGATCAAACTGGTAAAGTAATACTTGTTTCTGCAGTTGCTGCTAAGTTAAGTGCTGGTCAGATAGTATATGCAGGTGTTCCTTTTATATTTAAGTATACTTTTTCTGAACCAGTTGTTAAATCAGGTGATAAATCTATAACTACAGGACAATTACAATTAAGAAATTATGCTGTTGTTTATAATAACACTGGTTTCTTTAACGTAGTTGTTACACCTCTAAAACGTACTCCATATACTAGAAGTTTTACTGGACGTATTGTTGGAGCATCTACAAACATATTAAACGTTGCAGGTATTGATTCAGGTACTTACCGTTTTGGTGTACTAGGTAAATCAACAGATACGACTGTAACTTTACAAAGCTCTAGTCACTTTCCTTGTACCTTTCAGTCAGCTGAGTGGGAAGGTTTCTTTGTACTACGTTCTAGGAGAATGTAATGAAAGCCCATGTGAGACAAAGCACTCAAGAAGATATAGATTATCTATGTAATAATCTTAGACCTGAAGATAGGCAAGAGGTGATAGCATCACATGGTAGTACAAAGAAAGCTTTACAAATTGGATTAGATTTGTCTGAAGAATGTTGGACATTTCTAGTATCAGATACAAATGAAATAGCAGGTATATACGGAGTAGCTAAACAAGATGACACAGTTGCATGTGTTTGGCTACTTACTACTCCTGCTGTTCATAAAATATGGATAACTTTTTTAAGAGAGTCTAAAAGATTGACAAAAGAAATGAATAAAAAGTATACTATCTTAACTAACTCTGTGGATGCAGAGTATACTGTAGCAATTAAATGGCTTAAGTTTTTGGGTTTTACTTTTATTAATAAACATAACCAATGGGGAAAACCCTTCTTAGAATTTGTGAGGATATAGTAAATGAATCCAATGATGATTTATCAAGGTGTACAAGCTGTTGCAGCTTTTGCAGAGAAAAAGAAACTAGCTAGAGAACAACAAGCAAGGTATGATGCAAACAGAGTAGCTGCTGTAGCTGCACGTGACTTAAAGATTAGTGCTCTTAATCAACGTGCTATACAAGAATCAGAAGTTATAGCAGATGATAAAATGGCTTTAGCTATTAAAGCTTTAGAGACAAAAGAAAGTCAAGTAGTTTCTGCAGGTGAAGCAGGAGTAGCAGGTAAAAGTGTTAAACAACAGATAGACTTAACTGAAGCTAGAAAGCTTAGAGGTATGTCAAAGTATAATAAAAGCATTGAAAACCTTTTAACACAAGTTGAACTAGAAGGTGCAGGTCTTGCTGCAGAAGCACTTAACCGTATAAATAGTTTACAACAAGGACAACAACCTAGTTTAGTAAAAGCAGCTATAGGTTTTGCTGGACAAACTATGGCTAGTGATATTAAGTTTGGAGATGGTAAGATGTTTGGAGTAAATCTAACAGGTAATAAGGCTGTTAAAAATTTAACAACTAATGGTTTTAGTCAATCTACTACTTCAAACCTTAGTACTGTTTTTTCTCTTTCTGATATGTTAACGTGATAAGGAAATAATAATGGCATTAAAAAGAAATCAAGTGGCAAGATTAAATGTAGATTCTACTAATGTAAGTGGTATAAATACTAAAACTTTTGCTAGTCCTGTTGAAACTTATGTACGTCCTGTGCAAACCCAATCAACTCCTTCACCTTTATCTCAGTTTGTAACAGCACTAGCTCCAGCAGTAGAAGCTAAAGCAACTAAGGAATTAGAGGTTAAACTTAAACGTGAAAGAGAAATAGACAACTTTAATTTTAAAAAGAGAATGCAGCACGTTTCTAATCAAGCATTTATAACACGTTCTAATCAAATATCTGATTACAATAATAATCCAGAGATGTACCATCAAACAGATCAAGCTGTTATTGTAGAAAAGTATAAAAAACATACGTTTGACAACGTAGAACAAATGAAAAAAGAAGGTGCAGACGAGCTACAAATTGAAAACTACAAGCTGTTGATGGAAACTAATAACATAGAGTTAATAGCAAAGATTAACGAAGGTAAAAAAACATATATTAAAAATGAAGAAAATAAAAGTATTGTAAACACTGCAATAGCTTTTACACAGAATAATAAAGAAATAACAGACGAGAACATAAAACTTTTTAAAGAAATATGGGATGATAATGCAGAAGCTCATGTAATTTATGATGGTAAAACAAAAAAAAATAAACCAGATCATAAGAGAATGAATAACCTTGCTATAAAATTAGCTACTGATCTTGCTAAAAGTGATCCTAATAATATAGTTTTAGCTTATTTAGAAAAAGAAGGTGTGTTAAATACTAAAGACAATATAGCTATACGTAGTACACTAAGGGCTGCAAGAGATAGAAGTATAGGTAAAGTTAATACTGCTCAAGTTAAAGTAGATGGTATTCAAAAAAGAATAAACCAAGCTATGATTAGTAAGCAAAAACTTGTTAAGACTTTTAAAAAAGCTGATGGAAGTATAGGAACTTTTACTGATTTTGAACTTGAAGATCAATTGTTTAAGAATGAAATGTTTATGACAGGTGATCTTATAGATGATAATAAACTTTCTTTGTATAGAAAGATAATGTTTCTTCCTCCTAAAGTAAAAGATCAAGTTTTAAATGGTTTAACTTATTTAAATACAGGTGCTATTAGTACTCCAGAAAGTGACGCAGCTATTAAATCATCTTACTTAACTTATATAGCTTTAAGAAACTCAGGTAATGATATAAGTTTTTTAAGTCCAGAAGAACAATATAAGTTTGAAGCTATGGAATACCATATAGACCAAGCAGGAACTTCTGGAGAGGTGACTACAACACAACCTTTAACAGAAGAAGAAGATACTGTAGGTGGTGATGCACGTGTTATAACAAGTAAAAATTATAACCAAGCTGCTTTTAATGTACAACAAATGAGGTTTGATGTTATAAAAAGACCTTCTACTTTAATAGCAAACATTGATAATGAGTTATCTAATTCTTTATGGTTTGATAATAAATTAAAAAGTGTTACTAATTCTGCTATAGTCAAAGCAGAGATAGCTAAACATGCTTATTTTTTAATGAGTTCAGGAAACATATTAGAAGAAGATGCTATTAAAAAAGCTATAGGTATAGCTGAAAAAGATTGGCAAGTTGTAGAATCAGGTAACGAAACAGAGTATGCTTTTAATCATCTTAACACAAATGTTGATACTAGTTTAAGGGCTGCAGTAATTATACCAAAATATAATAAAGTATTACTTGAATCTAATAACATTAAAAAATATATGTTTGAGACATTTGGTTTAGTAAAAGGTCAGTATGATGTAGCTATTTATCCAGATGAGAAAGACCCTAACCAAGTTTCTATTAGACTCTTTGAAATAGATGAAGATGGTATAAGGTCATCAATAGGTTCATATGGTGGAAAGGCAGATAAAAATACTTTACTAGGTGATCAACAACAGTTATTAAATTTAATAGCTACAGTTAAAACTCAAGAAAAATTTAGTGGTGGTACTACTGGTTATACTCCTCCAGTTATGAACATGAACGTAGAAAAACTAGCTTCTAATACTAAGGATAATAACTTTCTAACTGAAGCTCTTAATTCTATTAGCTTAGTTAGTACTGCTACTGCTACTACACTAGACGGTACTGAAGAAGCCTTTGTACCTAGTAATCAAACTATAACAGGAGAAAATGTTACAATGGAAGGCAATACTATAGCAAAAAAGACTGCTAGTTTAATAGCAACTCAAGAAGGTTTTAGGGCTAGTCCTTATGCAGACGGTAAAGATAAGTCAGTAGGCTTTGGTTTTTACTTACCTTCTCTAGAAGATGATGAGAAAGCTTTAATTAAAAACCTTAATAATGTCACTCTTGATGAAGGTAAAGCAGTACTTGGTTTAAAGATACAGAAGATTAGTAACTTTTTAAATGATAAGATAGAGAACTTTACAAACTTACCTGAGAAAGCTCAAATGGCTATTACTAGTATGGGCTACCAACTAGGGGTAACTAACATACCTAGAGTATGGAAGAAATTTACAGCAGCTATTACAGAAGCATCTCAGTATGCAGAGGGTTCTCTTGAACAAGCTCAAGCATTAGGTAAAGCTAAGTTTGAAATGTTATATAATGTATCTAAAGATGGTACAATTAGCTTAAATAAGTGGGCTACACAGACTAAAGAACGTGCATTTGAAATGGCTAATGCTGTAGGTGAAGCTACTACAGAGACAGTAAATGCTGCAGCATCAGGTTTTCTTAATAATGTTATACCATCTGCTCATGCTAGTACAAGAGTACCAACAGATAAGATGTTAATAGTAGGAGAACAACCTTCTGCTGATATGGTTGCTGATATAACTACAGCAATAAATCCAGTAGAAGCAGCATCAAAGTATCTGGGTGTTCACGAAAGAGACTCAGAAGGTGCAGCAGTAGTTAAAGGTTTCTTTGATAATATTGTAGGTGATTGGAATCCTGATAACGAAACTGTTATGGACTTTGCAGCTAATAAAGCATGGTGTGCAGCTTTCTTAACACAAGTCTTACGTGATTCAGGTTTTGATACTGATTCTTTATTAAGTAAAGATAAGTTTAAACAATTACGTGCTTCTACTTATGCAAAGTCAGGTACTTCTGTAGAAATAAACCAAGCTAAAGCTGGTGATATTATGATTAAGTACCATACTAAAGAAGAAAAGATAAAGTATAAAGCTGCTTTTGGACACGTAGGTGTTGTTGTTAGAGTAGATGGTGATCAAGTTTGGTTTATAGGAGGAAACTCTGGTAACCAAGTTAAGATGGCTTCTTATAATCATAAAGAAAAAGAAATAGATATAAGAAGACTTAAGAGAGCCAGTGATATTAAGACTGAAAGTGTACCTGCATTACTTGACTTAAAACTTAATGCTCAAATAGTTGGATCAAATCTAAAGAATTGGTTTAAACAAAGTGACATTGCTAAGTTAGTAGGCATGGATGACACAGGAAGTTAATTATAACAGGAGTAAAGAATGGCAGAAGATACCTTACTAAAAGACTTAGGTATAAAAGGAGCAGACTTCACTAAAATACCTTTAGTTACTACTATATCTGAAGCTGCTATTTTAAAAAGTGAAATGGCACAAGATCAACAAATTAATGATAGAAGTTTATTTGACAGTACAAGCACAGCTTACAATGAAAACTTTCAAGGTTTTGCTATAGCAGATATGGCTGACAAATTTATGATTAATAAAGGTACACCAATAACTAACTTTACTCCTGAACTAGTTAAATCATTAACAGATGGCTTACCATTAGAAGCAGCTGAAGAAGTACTAGAAGATGCTAAAAATGATGGACTTACTACAGCTATGAAACAAAGAGAGTTTGCTTTAAAAACTCTTAAAAATCGTAAGCAACTTGAAGCTGACGGTTGGAGAGGTGTAGTAGGTAATGCTTTTTCAGTAATGTTTGACCCTATTGAGTGGGCTACTATTCTTGGTACTACTGCTTTAGCTACTACTATTACAACTCCTGCAGGTGGTGTAGCTACTTTAACTGCAGGTACTCTTAAGCAAGCTTACAATGTTAAGAAAGCTTTTACTATAGGAGCATTAGCAACTGCAGCAGAAAGTGCAGCATTTGAAGCAATCAGAGCAAATACAAAGTATGACATAGATGCTAATGATGTATTAATAGCAACTGGTGCAGGAGCTTTAATAGGTGGTAGTTTAAATGCAGGTAGAATAGCTTTTAAGAGGGCTGGAGACCGTGCAAAGATAGCTAGGAAAATAGTACTAGGTAAAAAACTTACACCTACTGAGCAAACGTTTCACGATGCTTTTAATGTAGATGAATTAGCTAATAAAATAATCCAAAAAGAACTAACAGGTGAATCTTTTATTGAGTCTATAAGAGGAACTACTGGTATAGAAAAAGGCTTTGATCAACTTAAACAATCTGATGTAGACCAGATACCTTTACAAGCAGGTTGGGAGATGTTAGGGTTACGTAAACTAATTTCAACTGGTGCAAGACTAGGTAGTTCAACCATTGCTTGGGCTAGGTTTGCAGGTAGAGCTTTAGGTATGAATACCACAGGTTATAAAGGTAGTAAACTAGCTACTAATAATTCTGCTTCTGAAACAGCTGAAAGCTTACAAGGTCAATATCGTACTGTTCTATCTAACCTAATACCAAATGCTCATAGCAAATGGAAAAAAAGAACTGGTTTATCTGCAGAAGCTTTTAATACAGCTGTCTCACGTTACATTAGAGGTATTGACACGACTGATATACCTGATGAGGTTCTTTCAGTAGGTAAAGAAATACAACGAGTTCAGAATGAATTAGCTGCTTTAGCTGCTGAAGCTAACGTATCAGGTTTTACTAAAAAGTTATTAGGTAAGAATCCTTTTTATATGTCACGTATTTTTAACGAAGAAAAAATTAGACAGATAAGAATAAAGTATGGAGACCAAGCTGATAAATATCTTACTGATTTAATTGAAACAGCTATGCGTAGAGATCAACTTAAAATAGAAGATCAAGTAACTAAGATGTTAACTAAAAAAGGTAAGGTAGCAGACATTGATACAGTAGGTACTTATATAAACAAAATAGCTTTAGCTTATATGAAAGGTATTTCATCTCCTAGAAGAGCTAAGACAGATATACCTGATGCTAATGAGATGACACTAGAAGATTTAGGTGATATGCTTAAAGCAGAAGGATTTGATTTAGATGAAATAGACATTGTTACAGAAATACTTACATTGTCAAACATACCTAAGTCACATAAACGTGCTAGAAACCGTATGGTTTTAAATGAAGGTACTGTAATTAAGGTAACTAACAAAGATGGAGAGTTAGAAGATTTAGCTTTTACTGATTTATTAGAAGAAGATGCTGAACAACTTGTTAATAGTTACATATTCCAACTATCTGGTGCTATTGGTTTAGCTAGGAATGGTATTAATACTAATGTAGCTTCAACTCATTTTGAAAAATTACTAGGAAAAATACAAAAAGAAGGTCAGAAAAAAGGTCTTAAACAATCTGAAATAGATGAAGCTATAGATGCAACTCAGTTTATGTATGATGGTATTACAGGAAGACTTAAAGACAGAAGAGAAACTCAAAACATAACTGATATGAATATAGGTGTAAGAGCTTTTAGTTTCTCTGTTAACATGGGTATGTCTGGAATGTCAGCTATGATGGAACTTAGTAATGCTATGTTTGAATATGGCTTTACGACTATACTTAAGTCTGCTCCTGCATATGCTAAACTTTTTCAACAAGCTAGTAATGGTAGATTACCTGATGGTGTAATGAGAGAGTTAGTAGAAGGTTTAGGAATGGGAAATGAAGTAGCTTTAGGTAGATGGAACAAAGTTACACGTTATGATACTGAAGATGTAGGTACTACTATTTCTCCTGAACGAGGTAGCTTTAATAAAAAAGGTCAGACTCTAAGGAATGTTGCAGGAGGGGCTGAAAGGTTATCTGCTTCAGCACAGAAAGGTGTAGCTTATTGGTCTGGTTTAACAGGTGTTACACAAACGTTACGTAGATTATCTATGATGCATTTTACCAATGAATGGGCTTTAGCTGCAAGAAAAGGTAAACTACCTTTCTCTGCTATTAAAAGACAACAGCTTGGTATTACTGATGAGATGGGTAATAAATTACTTAAAGTTATGAATAGTAATTTAGTAGAAAGATTACCTAATGGTACTGTTAAAAAACTTAATTTAGATAAATGGGATGCAGATGTAAGAGAAGCTTTTAGGGCTATAGGTTTTAAAGATGCTAGAACTAATGTACAAGAAACTAGTTTGTCATCTACTAATAGATGGATGAAATCTAGTCAAGTAGGTAGAACAATGTTTCAGTTTATGAACTTTACTCTAGGTTCTTTAGAACAACAAACTCAAAGATTAGGAGTTAGAATAGCTAATAAAGATGCTACAGTAGCTAAAGTTTTGTTATCTGCTGGATTTATGGGTGGTCTTATGTATATAACTAGAACACAACTTAATGCTATAGGACGTAGTGATGCTGATGAGTATATTAAAGAACGTATGTCACCAGCTAATTTAGCAGGAGGTATTCTTGCACAGATAGGTGCTGCAAGTATGTTTACTTATATTTACCAATTAACTACAGGTGCTATGTCTGGTAATTCTTATGCAATAACTCCCCCTGCTATATCTATAGTTCAAAACATAGCAAGTAGTGCAGCTAATATTGCAGAAGGAGATATGACAGAAGCTGAGTATAGAAAGCTTTTAAGGATAGCTCCCCTTCAATCTTTATACGGAGCTAGACAAGCAATTAATGCAATAGCCAACAAGTTTGCTAACTAAAGCTAAAGTTACAACATTAATAACGAGGAACACATATGCCATTATCATACAAGAACTACACAGGAAATAATAGTACCACTACTTTTAGTATCCCTTTTACTTTTGCTGCAACTAACGAAATTAGTGTTACAGTTAATGGAGTAGCTCAGTCAAATTTATCTTTTCCTTCTTCTTCACAAGTACAATTAACCAGTGCTCCTGCTAGTGGGGCTGTTGTACAACTTAGACGTACAACTAATTTAGCAGCACGTGCAGTAGACTTTGCATCTGGTTCAGTGCTGACAGAAGAAGACTTAGATAACTCTAATATACAAATCTTTCACTCATCTCAAGAAGCTGTTGATTTAACTGATGACTCAGTTAACTTAGGTACAGATGATAAGTGGGACATGGAAAGTAAAGTTGTTAAAAATGTTGCAAACCCCACATCTGCTCAAGATGCTGCAACTAAGAATTACCTTGAAACTGTTTGGTTATCTCCTGCTGATAAAACAGTTATAACTAACGTAAACAATAATATAACACCTATTACTAATGTGAATAATAGTTTAAGTGTTATTACTGCTGTTAATAATAATGCATCAAATATTAATAGTGCTTCAGCTAATGCAACACTTGCAGAAAATTATGCAGTTAAGGTTGATGCTGCAGTAGAAGCATCCCCAAACAGATATTCATCTAAAGCTTGGGCAATTGGTGGTGTTGGTGTAACAGATGTAGCAGGATCAGGTTCTGCAATGTCTTGGGCAGTGGAAGCAGATACAGTAGATGGATCAGAATTTTCATCAAAAGTATATGCAGGTTCAGGTTCTACGTTAAATGTAGGTTCAGCTAAAAACTGGGCAATTGGTGGTGGAGATAGTTTTGCAACTAGTACAGCAGTAGGAACTACTGGAGAATACTCTGCAAAATACTGGGCTGGGCAAGCAGCTGCATCTAAGACAGAATTTTCAAATGTTTATCAAGGAACAGCATCTACTGATCCAACAGGTGGTAGTGTATCTGCAGGGGATTTATATTTTAATTCAAGTACTAACAGACTTAAATTTTACAATGGCTCAAATTGGGCAAACATTGAAGCTACAGACACAAGTTCTTTTGCAAGTAATGGGTTTTCAGTAGCAATGGCAATAGCCTTATAGGAGTATAATATGGCACAAAATTTTAAACAAATAAAGATGAGAAACGTAGGTGCAACTCCTGTTGATATACCTGATAATGCAAACTTTCCTACTGGCTTTCATACAGTAATTGGTATGAACTTGGCTAATACTACAACTTCTGCTATAACAATATCAGCTTATATTAAAGCTACAATAGGAGGAACACCATTAGATTTTTATATTATTAAAAATATGACAGTCCCAAGTGGTTCTGCTTTTACACACGACTCTAAGATTGTGATGTTAGCTGGAGATAGATTGTATTTTGTAAGTGATACAGCAACATCATTAGACGTAGTTGTAAGTTATGTACAAAACATTAGTGATTAGGAGTAAGAAATGCCTTTTATAGGAAACACACCAAGTGTAAACTTTACAAGTTTTGCTAAACAAGATATAACTGGTGTTACTGGTAGCCCTGCTAAAAGAGGATTTACCTTAACCCATGCAGTAGCAAATGCAAATGAGATTGAAGTCTTTGTAAACAACGTAAGACAAGAGCCAACAGAATCCTATACAGTAAATGGTACTGGATTAACCATGTCTGGTGATGTTGAAACTACAGATGACTTTTACCTTATCTACTTAGGCAAAGCCATACAAACAACAGTTCCACCTGATGGCTCAGTAAGCACAGCAAAGATAGCTGATAATGCAGTCAACTTAACATCTAAGGTTACTGGTGTATTGCCCTCTTCTAAAGGGGGAACTGGTCATTCAGCTGTTATAGCTTTTGCTTGTAAAAAAAACTTACCCTCTGCAGCAGCAGACAACTCTACTAATGACACTATAGTTTTTAATCAAGTCCAACTTAACATTGGTAATGCTTATAATAGTTCCAATGGTAGGTTTACTGCTCCAGTGGCAGGAGTTTATTCTTTTTCTTTTCATGCTATGACAGCAGGGTCTGGTGGAGCAGCACAACCTGCTAATACTTCATCCCTTGCTTTTTTTTACAAGAATAATGCAGATGCTGGGTTTGGTCGTATGCAATCTAGAGTAAATGGGCAAACTAGTTATGCAAATATTTCTGGAACTATAAATATATCACTTGCAGTAAATGATTACATTACTATTCATGTGGCATCAGAGTTTATTTTAGTAGCACATAGCCAACATTTTAATCAATTTAGTGGTCACTTAATAGGAGTTGCATAATGGCAATAAGCAAAATCCAAGCTGAGTCAATGAACCTAGCAGATACCTATGGTTTTAGTGGTACAGTTACTGGTGCTGGTAGTTTAGTTCTCTTGGTTAACTCAACAATTTCAAGTTCACGAACAAGTGAAGTAATTTCATCTACTTATATAAATAGCACATATGATGAATACATACTTTTCTTTAATCTTAGACAAGCAACTCACAATCAAGTTTTATCTATGCAAGTACTGGTTGGTGGTACTGTGAACACAAGCAGTATGTATGCTTATGAAGTTGCAGGTACTTCAGGTTCTTCATATGAATCATCAAATGCTACTACTTCATTGAGACTAACAAAATATGGTGTTGGAAATAATACAGGAGAATGTGTTACAGGTAGGCTACATATTCAAAATGTAAATAGCACAACTTTTCCTTTTATGTATTCAGGATATACAATGGCTAATAACGAGCATGGAAATCCTGAAGGTAGTTCTTTAATAGGTTCTTTAACAAAAGGAAATGTAGATAAGGTTGTAAATGGTCTTAGTTTAGCTTTCCCTAGTCAAATAACTAGTGGAACAATTAAATTATATGGATTAGTAAAGTAAGGGTTTAATGATGGCAAATGGAAATAAAAGTGTCGATGGTCAGTTAGTTGAAATGACTGATGCAGAACAAACAGCATTTGACAATGCTAACACAGCTTGGACTAATGCTACACCTGCTAGACGTATGGCAGAACTACGCAGACAAAGAGATGCACTACTAGTTGAAACAGATTACATGGGTAATTCAGATGTAGTTATGTCAGAAGATTGGGTTACATATAGACAAGGACTAAGAGATATAACAAGTCAAACACCTAGTGATGATACCTTGAGTAACATTACTTTTCCAACGAAACCAACGGAGTAAGTCATGCCCTACATAGGAACACAGCCTTTAACTGGGCAATTTACTAAGCTGACAGCCATTAGTGCAGGGGCAAATAGTTTAACAAACACTTACCCTTTGACTAAAGGTTCAGCATCTTTCTTTGCTGCAACAGCAGAACAACTAATCGTATCTGTGAATGGTGTAACACAAGCACCTAATGATGCTTACAGTGTATCAGGGTCTAACATTATCTTTACTGAGAACCTAACCACAGCAGACACGATTGATTACATCTTGGCTTTGGGAGAAGTTGGTAACTCAGTAGTACCTACAGATGGCTCAGTAACTGGAGATAAGTTTAGCTCTACTGTCTATAGAGATGGCATCAGGATTAATGGAAGTGCAGCTACTGATAACGTAACAATCGCAAGTGGTGAACGTGCAATGGTTGCAGGAGACTATACTATTCCCACAAACAAAACATTAACAGTAAATGGAGTATTAACCATTGTCTAAATTATTAGTTGACGAGATTCAACCCAAAACTACTGATGGTAGTGTAGGTATTAAAGGTCATGTGTTACAAGTTAAACAAACTTTGTACACAGACCAATTTAATAAGACTACAACAGCAGAAGAAGACATAACTGGGTTTAATATAACAATTACACCTACATCAATATTAAACAAAGTGCTTATTCAAGTTCATATGGTTGTGAGTTCAGGTGGAAATACTGGAGTTGGTTTTACCTTAAAAAGAGGAACAACTGCTATTGGTATAGGTAAAGATGAGGGAAGTCGTACTAGGATAGGTTGGGCATATGATGGTGGTAATTCAGATACAAATAGAGCAACATCAGTATCTTATCAATTCTTAGATGAACCTGCAACAACAAGTCCAATTACTTATAAAATTAGTATATATAAACATTCTACAAATTCTTTTTACCTTAATAGAAATCAAACAGCTGGTGGTCAGTTTTATGATGACAACTATGCTTCAACTATAACTGCAATGGAAATAGGAGGATAGCATGAGTAGTAAAATAGGTGTGCAGAACATAGCACACACAAACGGAACTAATGCTATGACTGTTAGTGCTGGTGGTGTAACCACATTTACTAATCCACCTGTAGGTATTACATCAATGGGTTTAGTAAAACTAGTAACTCTTAATCTTTCAAATGCTACTGATGCTACTATTAGTTCAACTTACATTAACTCTACTTATGACACATACAAATTTATATATGATTTTGTACCTGCTCTTAATAATGCTTATTTATACACTAGAGCAGTTGTTGGAGGTTCTGAAGATACTGGAAATAATTATGGTTATGAAGTTTCACCTTTAGATGGTGGATCAATTGTTAATAATGATTCTACAAATGTCATGGCTACTCATCATAAATACACTATTGGAAATGGAAATGGAGAGGGTATAACTGGAGAATTTACTTTATTTAATGTGAACTCAACCACAAGGTCTGCTTGTATATCAGGTCATTCAACATCCTTTACATCTAATCCAGTTCCTACTCAAAACGTATTTGGTGGTGCTTATAAATCTGACCAAAGAGCCAAAGTTCTTAATGGGTTAAGGCTTTTTATGGAAACATCTAGTGCAATATCAAATATAACAAGTGGGTTTATAACAGTTTATGGAGTATCTAAGTAATGACATCAATTCTTAAAGTAGACACCCTACAAGATGCTAATGGTACTGGCACTCCTTATATTAAAAATGCTGTGTTGCAAGTAGTTAATCATCAAGATAGTGCAGTAGCATTTACTGGTAACACAATACCTAATGATAATTCAATCCCTCAAAAAACAGAGGGTGGAGAATTTATGAGTTTAGCTATTACACCTAAGTCAGCCACAAGTAAATTATTTATACAAGTTGTTATGAGTGGGGCTGCAACTAATGCTAATGCTGAATCAATCTCATCAATATTTAAAAATGATGAAACAAATGCTATAGCCACAGCAGGACAATATCAAACAGTAGCCACTGGAATAATGACTGTAAATTATAGTCATTACATAACAGCAGGAACTACGTCTTCAATTACTTTTAGAGTAAGAGGAGGAGCTAGTGCAGGAAATTATACATTTAATGGTTATTCAAATACAACCAGAAATTGGGGTGGTGTTTCAGCTTCAAGCATAACCATTATGGAAATAGGAGGATAGAATGGCATTAACAAAACTAAACTTGGCAAGTGTGATTGATAGGCTTCCAACTGGTAGTGTGTTGCAGACTAAGCAAGGTGAAAGAAAAACAAGGTTTATCTCCACTAGTGGCACAACTTTTGTTGATTGTGCAGTTTCAGTAAATATAACACCTAAATCTACTTCTTCTGATATTTTAATTACAGTTCAAGGTACTTTATCAAATGAAAGTAATAATGGAGAAGTGTGTCGTGTAATACTTTTTAGAGGAAGTACAGAAATAGGTGGTGCAACTGGAGGTGGAACAACAAATGATTTCATGACTACTCTACCAACACAAGTTTATAATATGTATCCTTTTTCAAATTCTTTTTTAGACAGTCCATCAACAATTTCAGAAATAACCTACAAAATACAAATAGCTAGTGGTAGTGCAAATGATGTTGCACTAGGGGGTCGTGGTGATTCCACTGCTTCTGCTGTACCAACTAGAATTACAGTTCAGGAGATTAAGGGTTAATGAAAATGTCAATGAAACCTGAACTACAAGTACAAATGGAACTAGATGCCCACGAAAAGGAATGTGCTATAAGATACAAAACAGTAGACGATAAATTAAACGCATTAGATAAACGTATGTGGAGATTAGAAGCAATGATAATGGCAAGTACATTTGCTGTAGTTGCTTTAATGATAAGTATAATTATGAAATAGAAAGGTAAAGGGATGCTTGACCCCATTACAGCTTTTGCTGCAATCACTGCTGGGCATAAAACTATTATGGGGGCTATAAAAATAGGTAAAGATTTAAGCTCCCTTTCCACAGCTATAGGTAAGTTTGCACAAGGAGAAGCCCATCTCCAACATGCAGAAGCACAGAAGAAGAAAAGTAGATTCTCTTTTGCAGAAGACTCAGCTATAGAAAAACATTTTCAAAAAGAAGCACTAGATGATATGAGAAATGAATTACGTTCTATGTTTCTTTTGTTTGGAAAAGCAGGACAGTGGGAAAGACTACAAGGTGAGATTGCCCAAGAAAGAGCTAGGATTAAGAAAGAACTAGCTATGCAACAAAAGATTAAAGATAGAAACACAGCAATAATAGTAGTAACTACTGTTTTAATAATAGGATTTTTTATAATACTAGGTTTTGCTAATTTTTTACAAGGACTTATATAATGTTTAAAGCTTTAGTAATAGCCTGTGCTATAATGAATCCTGAAATGTGTATAACATTTGAAGATGTACGAGACAAATTAGAAACAAAGGAACAATGTGTTGAAAGAGTTTATGAAATGCGTGAGCATATATCACAACAGATGCCCCACTTAAAACCTATGATATACAAATGTGTTCAATTAAATAAAGGAAGATTTACATGATGTGGTTTTGGTTAAAGTTATCTAGTAAGATAGGTGACATTAGTAATTACTTTTACAACTTACACATAAAAGCTTTAAGAAAGAAACAAAATAAGGATAGTAAACAATGATACAAGCTTTAATAGCTCCAGTAGCTTCTTTGTTAGACAAGTTTATTCCTGATGCTGACACAAAACAAAAGATTGCACACGAGATTGCAACCATGTCACAAAAACATGCACAGGAACTGGCTAAAGGTCAGATAGATATTAATAAAGAAGAAGCTAAACACAGGTCACTCTTTGTTGCAGGATGGAGACCCTTTCTAGGGTGGATACTTGCAGCTGCTATGGGGTGGCACTTTGTATTTGCACCTATGACAATGTTCATCTGTGCTTATTTTAACGTACCAATCCCAACTCTACCAGTGTTTGACATGGATTCTCTTATGACTGTGTTACTTGGTATGCTAGGACTTGGTGGATTACGTACTGCAGAAAAGATAAAAGGCATAACTAAGTAATGGAAATAGAATTAATAAGTATATTTTTACAAGTATTAACACTCCTAGCTGTCTGTGCAAACACAGCTATTAACATAGTATATAGGTTGAAAAAATGAGTCTTTATGAAAATATAAATAAACGAAAAGCTGCAGGTACATCACGTACTAAGGCAAAAAGTACAGTATCAGCTAAGTCATACTCAAAGATGAAAGCTGGTTTTCCTAAGAAGACAGATAAATATAAGAAGAAAACATAATGACAGCAGATAGAAAAACAATAGATAAACTACATGAGGTGGTAACGCAACAGTTACTACTACGTGTACGTACTGGAGAAGCCACAGCTAGTGAACTATCAGTAGCTGTTAAATTTCTTAAAGATAATGGAGCTTCTCTAGATGTTATAATGGATCAAAGTCCTATGGCAAGTCTACTAAAAGATTTACCATTTGATGTAGGAGAAAAATTACAATGAACAAAATCCCAGAGAAGCTTAAAGACTTTAGAAACTTTACTTACTTAGTATGGTCTCACTTAGGCTTACCTGAACCCACTCCAGTACAGTATGACATAGCTCACTACTTACAAACAAGTCCAAAACGTAGCATAATAGAAGCTTTCAGAGGTGTAGGTAAGTCCTACATCACTGCTGCATACGTAGTACATCAGTTACTACTAGACCCTCAACTTAAGTTTATGGTTGTATCAGCTTCTAAAGCAAGAGCAGATGACTTCTCTACATTCACTCAACGTATCATAGTTGAACTACCTATATGTCAACACCTCGTTGCTAGAGACGGACAGAGGTGGTCTAAGATAGCTTTTGATGTAGCACCAGCCAAAGCTTCTGGAAGTCCCTCAGTGAAGTCCGTAGGGGTCACAGGACAGCTTACAGGTTCTAGAGCAGACATTATCATAGCTGATGACGTAGAAGTTCCTAACAACTCTATGACTCACATGATGAGAGAGAAGCTTAGTGAAACTGTTAAAGAATTTGATGCTGTGTTAAAGCCTGACGGTAAGATTATATACTTAGGTACACCTCAGAATGAGATGTCTTTGTATAACGTATTACTTGCACGTGGTTATGATATGAGAATATGGACTAGTCGTTACCCTACTTTAGAACGAGCAGAGAAAGCTTATGGGGGCAGGTTAGCTCCTATCCTATATGATCGTATGCAAAAGGAAGAACAAGCCGTATATGGGCTTCCTACAGACCCTAAGAGGTTTGATGACGAGGATTTACTAGAGAGAGAGCTATCATATGGTCGTTCAGGTTTTGCATTGCAGTTTATGTTGGACACATCCTTAAGTGATGGTAACAAGTACCCACTCAAACTAGCTGACTTGATTATATACAGCTGTGATAAGGACACTGCTCCTGAAAAGATGGTGTATGGTATATTTAAACCCATTATAGAGCTACCTAACGTAGGTCTAGCAGGTGATAAGTTCTATGCTCCTGAAGATACTGTAGGTAGGTTGGACTATCAAGGCTCAGTGCTTGCTATTGACCCCTCTGGTAGGGGTAGTGATGAGACAGCCTATGCAGTTGTCAAGATGTTAAACGGATACTTGTACGTTGTAGATGCAGGAGGTGTAGCAGGAGGTTACTCTGACAGTACATTACAGCATTTAACTGACCTAGCTAAGATAAACAAGGTTAATATGGTACTAGTAGAGAGTAACTTTGGTGATGGTATGTTCTCTGAACTACTTAAACCTTACCTTATGAAGACTTATCCTGCTACATTAGAAGAGGTTAGACATAATACACAGAAGGAAAAGAGAATAATAGACACCTTAGAGCCTGTTATGAATCAACATAGACTCATAGTAGACCCTAAAGTTATACAAAAAGACTACGATAGTGTACAGAATATGCCACCTGATGTAGGTATGAAGTACATGTTAACGTACCAATTGACTAGAATAACCAAACAAAGAGGAGCATTAGCCCATGATGACAGGCTTGACGTTCTTGCTATGGCAGTCCAGTACTGGGTTGACCAGATGGCTGCTGATGCAGATACAGAAATCAGAAGTAGAAAAGAAGAAATGTTAGACATAGAGCTAGATAAGTTCATGTCACACCTCAATATGAGTGGACAAGACAGTTCTAGTAGCAGCTGGATTGATGTATAACGTGTTCTAAAGTTACAACCAAGTATAACCCCCTTTGACATACTATAACTATAGCTGTGTTAAAGAGGGTTTAACTCTAGTTATACACCAGTTAAACATGGGATTATATAGTATGATACCTACTGGTGCTGCTAATAGTTAAAAGAACGAATGCATTTTGAAAGAAAAATCTGAGAGGGTATATAACTCTAAGGTCTTGCTCGTTTCCCCCTACGCACACGCAAAAAGGGACACGTTCCATTCTAAACATGTCAAACTTTTGACCATAACTTGCACCATAGTTGCACATTTACCACACTGTTGCACATATGTCACATTGTCTGTCTCTCTCTATCTATTCTTTTTGTTATACTATACTATACAAAATAAAACTTTCTGCAGATAAACCTAGAGATTGCACCAGCTGGTAAATTAAGTCCTTGTTTTTAAACGATAATATATTTATTTTAATTATTTAATCTTTTTTCTTGCAATAGTTTTAAAAGTAATATCTAATATAAACAATTGAGAACAACGGATAACAGCATTCTTTTAAAAGCATAAGCAACTCAGTCTTTTAATTGCAATAAAACAAGTTGAACTTTATTAGGAGACTTTGAAACAATCGTTATAACAACAACAGTTTTAAAGAAAGTTAAAATAAAAGTAGACAAGTCACGATTAATAAAATAGACTTTAGATAATAAACGAATGGGTAACCCTTTTAAAGATTCCCATTCTAAAGATAAACATTAACGAAAGGCACTATATGAAATAGCATTATTAAACTAGGTTACTAACACCAGTAATAGGCAACAAAGCACTCAAAAGGTGTAGCCATGAACGTTAGCAAGTGGACACGTGAAATCCTTGAGGGTATAGACCAAACTGTAGAACCAGTGCCTTAATTCCTGCCTTGCAGTAACGCAATAGTATTCTGTAGGGTGGAGAGTGCTAGGCTAGGGTGGAGTAGATGACAATACAAAGCCCTAGTTGTTACAAGGTGCAATGAAGTACCTACAACAGTGGAGATTTTAATATGTTTAAGACTAAAACAATAAGACTTTTTAACGTGACACTTGCAGTATTAGCACAACGTACCAGACTATATAAGACACGTTGGGAGTTTACTAGTGGCAGTACCTTTAAGGGTGTGCATATGGGTAAAAAAAGCTACTACATATCTATTCCTAAGCTTTCAAGCAGAAAGTTTGGTGGTGTTAATGATATTGTTAAAACTTAAGTTGACTGAGGGCAACGTTTAATATAACGTTGTACCTTGTAACAACTAGGAGGAAGACACCATGAATAGAAAGCTAGAATTATTGCAGGTATTAAATAGAGTTAATAACTTATTGGGTCTAGAGTATGACTTGAACAATGCACCA
>Ga0075444_10000159_pt1 | contig 38904 bp, 36 predicted proteins | sample CoawatmetaG01DNA_FD_76836 | JGI IMG/M metagenome (GOLD analysis project Ga0075444, IMG submission 76836) | Marine microbial communities from the West Antarctic Peninsula - Coastal water metaG017-DNA | ecosystem: Environmental > Aquatic > Marine > Coastal | place: Atlantic Ocean: West Antarctic... | reverse complement strand
TTTTTATAGTCACTAAAATCATAGATAGAAAATTTTGTATTTTTAAACTCTCCACTGGGGATGCCATCTTTTTTGTTAGGTAAATAAATCGAAGAATTAATTTTTAGATCATGGTCAAAGATGTTCTTATTAATTTTCCCTAAATTCCAATAAGCATGGTTTGCAATATTTACATGAGTAGATTTATCAGTTTTAGCAAAAAATTTAATACTTAAATTGCTTGCTTGAATTTCGTAATGGCATTGGACATTTAGATTACCCGGATATCCTTCGTCTCCATCTGGAGAAAATAATGAATATATAATTTTATTTTTTTTTAGTTTTTCAAGTTTCCAAATACGATAACTAAAATTATCTATACCACCATGTAAGGAACTTTTACCTTCATTGGCAACTAAATTATATTTTCTAACACCAATACTAAATTGACTATTTCTAATTCTATTAACAACCCTACCACAAGTACTGCCCACATAAGCTTTTTGTAATAGATAATTTTTATAATTTCCTAAATTAAGAATTAAATTTATTTTTTTAGGTTTGTAAAAAACTTCAAATAAAGAAGCTCCTATATTAATAGCTTTAATTCTTAAAAACTTATTTTCAATAACAGAAGATTTAATTTGTGACATTTAATAAACTGATTTATAGTATATATAAGTTTATCAAAAAATTAATGAAAAAAAATTTAGATATAAAATTAAAAAAATTTCAATCAGGTAAGTTTTTACCCAAAGATTTTATTATAGCTGATGCTAAAGACGCTGATATGGGTGGAGGAGTACCTGCGCCTGGTAATATTCGTGATAAAAGTGGTAAGATTAAGAAAAATTTCAAAAGCCTGAATAGTTATCTTAATGCAATTGAAGACATCACTAAATCTGGGTTAGTCGATATCATGTTAATGTCAGCATCAAATGCTGAAAGATTAATTTCTAAAGGTCTTTTTAAAAATTCTCCTGTCACTCCCGCTATAAGACTTAATGATACAAGTGATATTTGGGGAGTAAGACATGGTATTTATCAAAATAATTTTGCCAAACCTTTTAGAACAGTAAATATGAAAAATATTAAAAAACTTTCTGACTTAGGTCTATTTTCCATAACTTTTTCTAGAAATGTAGAATTAGATATTAGTATGCTAAATGCTTATAGAGATTTTAGAATAGAAGCTCAAGCTCATAATATAAGGCATTTTTTAGAAGTGTTTAATTCTCCTGTTGATATTGGATTGGGTATAAAAGAAACAGGCGAGTATGTAAATGATTGCATTTTAAAAACTCTAGCCGGTCAAGTCAATGCTGAACGTCCCCTATTTTTAAAGATTGCTTATAATGGACCAAAAGCCATGGAAGAATTAGCTAGCTATGATCCAAATAATTTAATTGTAGGTATTCTTGGTGGAAGTAAAGGGACAACAAGAGATTGTTTTGAACTTTTATTTAAGGCAAGTAAATATGGAGCAAAAGTTGCTCTGTTTGGAAGAAAAATAAATTTAGCAGAAGACCAAAAACTCATTCTTAAAACGATGAGAATGGTTATTGAAGGCTTGCAACCATTAGAGGGAGTTAAATACTATCACGATCAATTGCAGAAAAAAAATATCAAGCCTGATAGAACTCTATCTAAAGACACTGTTATTACAGAGCTAGTTTTAAAATTATAATTTTTTTATGTGTGGAATATTTCCACTTGATTGATCTGTCATTAAGATAGACCTTGCTGCAGCATGTGATTTCTTAAGAATGTTTCGCGGATTCCAACCTTCATGAATGCCAAAAATAGAGGCGGCTGCAAACGCATCACCCGCTCCTACAGTACTTTTAATTTTTTTACTCTCAATTTTTAATGATTTTAACCAAATTACATCTCCTTCTGTGCCCATCCAAAGAGCCCAACTTGGCGTGTGCAGAATTATAGCCTTCTTCACTCCTAAATTTAATAATTTTTTAATAGCTTTTTCAGCGCTTTTTTTATTAAAAACATTTTTACTATGAAGTTTAATTCCTGTGGCTAGTTCAGCTTCAATTTCATTTAGAAATAAATAATCGCAATACTTAAGAGCACTTGTTATTATTTGAGCATATGATTTGTGATTATAAGATGCTAAATCAAGACAATTAATCATTCCTAATTTATGAGACTTTTTAAGAAGATCTACTAACTTAGTTTCTTTATTTTTTTTAAATAAATCTAATTTTCCTAAAAATGTTAAATAACCGACATATAATATTCTTGGTTTATAATTACCAATCTTAGTAAGCTGTAAGTACTTAATATCCAAATAATCGTTGGGGCCTGGATAATGAAAAAATGTTCTTTCTTTTTCTTTTTCAGACATAATAAGAGTATACGATGTGCTGACTTTTTTTAATTTTGACAGATAGGATGTAATGATTTTATTCTTCTTACAATGCTGAATAATTATTTTTGAATTGTTATCTATCCCAATGCAGCCTAAGCCAATTTTAGGATAATTAAATCCTAAATAATTTAAATTGGTTAGTACATTGGATGGTCCGCCTCCTACACCATCTATTCGTTTATTGATCATGGAAGTTTTTCCTTGTTCAGGCCAATTATTTATTTTGTAAGAAATATCTACGCACCATATTCCTGCAGCGATAATACCGACTCTCGACATATTTAGATTTCGTTCCACAGTGGATGAAGAATAGGCTCATCTTCTTCAACTTTTGTAAATCTTCCAACTTGTTCTAAAAAGTAATTATCTTTTTTATCGTCATTAACTTGAGAAACTTCACCAGCCATAGCCATACCTGTCCCTTTTTCTGCATAAAATTTATGATAAACAAATCTTTCAACTGTAACACTCTGCCCTCTTTGAAGAATTAAAGGTTCATAAGGTTGGACAGTCTTAAATTCACCATCAATCATTACTTTAATTTCTTCTTGAAGTGGGTTTTTCTGTTCATCAACCTTAACAAATTCTAAAACTAGATTACCACCCCCTCTATTTATAATGTCTTCTAATTTAATATTATGACTATGGAAAGGAATAACCTGATCTTCTTGCATAAATAATAATTTTTCCGCATATGGTTTCTCATTGTCAATGTTTTGCATTCCGTTTCTTATGCAAAATAAAATAATACCTTCTTTATTAAAATCACCTCTACCAAAATCAGTCACATCCCATCCCATCTGATGTCTTCTTAAATAATCCGCAATATCAGGATGAGTATCATAGTCTGATTTGCTCCAGTAAGCCCATTTAGGAAGTGCCCATTTGTATTCATTAATTAAAATTTTAGCCTTACTTATTGCATAATTAATTTCAGATCTTTTCATAAATTTACAATATAGGAATTATGTCTTCTTGACTAAACTTTTGATAAATTTTTGATAACTATTTTAGTAGCTTTTTTAATATCATTTGCAGTTGAGTCTAATAGCTGAATCTTATCAAATATATCTGGATTTTTTTTCAATGAAAATCTGAGTGAGTCACCAAAAGTTTTTCTTAATTCTGTCCCTATATTAAACTTACAAACATTAGTCTCTTTAGCTATTTTAGCTCTTAATAAAAAGTCAATCCCGCTTCCACCATGAAGTACAAGAGCCGTATCTGTTAAATTTTGAACTGCTAATATATCCTGAATATCCACATTTGTATTCTTATCCACTTGCAAGTGGGTATTTCCTACAGAAATTGCCATTGCATCACAGCGAGTTTCATCTGCAAATTTTTTAGCTTCATTTGGATTAGTTTTTAGAGATTTTTTACCTTCGTTGTATCCAACAAAACCTATTTCCCCTTCAACTGAAATACCGGCTTTATGCCCTAATTCTACTATATTTGCTGTTTTCTCTATATTCTCATTTAATTCCAGTTTTGATCCGTCATACATAATAGAAGTAAAACCATTATCAATTCCCATTTGGCATTCTTCTAATGAATACCCATGATCAATATGACAAACAACTGGGGAAGATGATTGTTCGGCTAAATATCTAAACATCTTTCCTAAAATTGGAATTGGCGTATTTTTTCTACAGCCTGGACCAGCTTGTAGGATTACAGGCAGTCCAAGTTCATCAGCAGCTTCCGCATAGCATCTTGCGTCCTCCCATCCTAGAACAACTAATCCAGCTACCGCATAATTATTTTTTTTAGCTGGTTCCAGAACTTCACTTAGTGTGGCAATTGTCATTTATATTTTGCAATCATATCTTTTATGCCCGGTATAGTTTCAAGTTGATATGCATGAGTCTTTTGAAAATATTGGATTAAAGATCTTTGGCTTTGGCCAACCAATATTGTGAAATAATACATTTCATAACCTGGTGCTACCACACATGGATGATAACCTTTATCAACCGCTATGGTAGATCCATCAAATAACTGATACCCCGAACCTTCATTTTTATTTTCATCTCTTTGAAAAACCTGAACACCAAATCCATTTCCAGGATTAAATCGATAATTATAAACTTCATCATGTCTAGTTTCAGTTGGAAGATTTTCCGTATCATGTTTATGAGGTGGAAATCCAGACCAACCTCCAGCTCCCACAGTATAGAGTTCATTTACAAGAAGTCTGCCTACTTGCTCGTGCTGCTTGGCTCCTAAAATATGTTTAATTTTTCTGTGTGTTTTTGTGTCGTCAGAACCATACTGAACTTTATCAATTTCTTCTTTTTTTACTAAAAAAGGTTCAAGTTTTTTATCATAAATTCCCCCTGCAATAAAAAATTCAGTGGTATCACTTAAGCAGATTATGGTACATGGGGTATTAAGAGGTATGTAACTTCCCTCTGGCTCACCATCCCAGACATTTTTCGTTCTAATACCAATTGAACCTAAACTCTTACCGTCAACTTTGATTTCAATAGTTCCTGTAGCAGGAACAATGCTTGATTCATGATTTTCTAATTGATAACTATGAATTTCTCCCTTTTTTAATTTAACAATATTAAAATAAACTAAAGGTACTATCTCATTGTTGATGTCGAATAATGGTTGGTTTTTATTATCTGAATACGGTATGTGCATTTTTATTTTCCTATCTCATTTATTTTATTATTTTTCATAAAGTCTTTCAATTTATCTTCATTGGGCATAGCGCTTGAACAGGCTACTTTTGTCACAACAATTGCCGCACACGCTGACCCTTTTATCACAGCATCATCAATTGTATCACCTTGCAATAGCGAGCTTATAAAACCTCCATTAAAAGCATCTCCTGCGCCAGTAGGTTTTAAGGGAGCAACTGGAAAGATTCCAAAACTTTTATTGTATTCTTTTGTAATTAGCTCAGATCCCAACTCTCCTTTTTTGTAAATAATAATTGAAGGTTTATTTTTTATTAATTGATTTGCGAGTTCTAGACCTTTATCTGTATTATCAGCAATATTAAATTCTAAATCATTTCCAATAATAATATCTATTTTTACTAGTGCTTTTTTATATACTTCAGATTTAATCTCATCAGACTCCCAATTGTAAGGCCTATAATCAATATCTATTATGATTGGAATTTTTTTATTATTACTTATTTCTATTGCTTGCATTACAGCTGCTCTTGAAGGTTCGGCAGATAGAGCAGTCCCTGAAATCATCACTGCTCCATATTGATCAAAATTAATTTTATTAATATCCTCTAAAGATAATTCCAGATCACAAGAATTATTTCTATAAAGAACAGATTGGCAATTTTCAAATCTAGTTTCTACAACCGCTAGTTGAGTAAGAAATTCATTTTTTACATCTCGACAATATTGAATTCCAATTTGAAATTTTTCTAGTTTTTTTTTTACAAATTTTCCTATTGAGTCATCTGATATACAAGTGACTAAATCTGTTTTAATACCAAATTGACTCAAAGCTACACAAGTATTAGCAGCAGATCCCCCTAAATGTGTTGAAAAATTTTTGACATCTTCTATTTTCACTCCAGGTGGTTCAGGATAGATATCCATGCCAGCCCTTCCAATTACAAGTAATTTTTTAGAGATATTATTTAAAATATTTGACATAAGGTTTATCTTATATCATTTAAGTATTGCAGATATATCCTCAATATTAAAGAAACTTGGCACTTCACAGGAGGTTTTTATTTCTAAAATTTTCCCCTGATTAGCGGCACTCATAGTTGTTTGTATAATATCAAGAACATGAAGAGATAATTCTCCGTTACATCTATTTTTCTTACTATGCTCTATTGAATACGCCATTTCAGACAATCCAACACCTCTATAGTTGGCTCTAGTTGATTCTTCATTAGCTCTTAAACTCTCTTCTCTTATATTGATTTTACCTAAAGGCATGTCATCTGTTTTATACTCAATCCATTCTCCAGTATCGCTATTTGTACATACAAGAGGAGATCCACCAAACATATTAGGATCAGGAATTATTATAGAGCCTTTTGTACCATAAAGTTCTATATGGTTTCTTTGGTGTGCAATCACATCAAAAGAAAGTGTTAATTGAATTAGAGCACTATTTTCAAATTCTAAATTTACAAGGTAAGTGGTTGGGCATTCAACTTCAAAATCAGTATCTTTTTTTGGGCCTATTCCTATAGTTCTTGTATTGGAAACTTTTGTTGATACTCCATGAACTTTTTTAGCAGGGCCTAATAAATTCACAAGGGCAGTTAAATAGTAAGGACCCATATCAATAACTGGTCCACCTTCTTTTTCTGCAAACCAAGGTTCTGGATTAGGGTGGTAAGACTGAACTCCAGGAAAGGCAAATATCGCATTACCAATTTTAATATCTCCTACTATATCAGCTTTTACTAACTCAATAGACTTTTGAATACCACCTCCTAAAAAAGTATCAGGGGCATTTCCTATATATAATCCTTTTTCTTTTGATAGCTTAAGAAGATGTTTTCCATCTTCAAAATTTATAGCCATTGGTTTTTCACTATAAATATGTTTACCGTTTTCTAAGCTTTTTTTTGCAATTTCATAATGAGCTTTTGGGATTGTGAGGTTAAGAATTATTTCAATTTCTTTGTCTTCGATTATGTCGTCAACACTACATGCCTCTATTCTATTTACTTCGGCACATTTATTTGCAATTTCCATATTAATATCTGCACATTTAGTAATTTGAAAATTATTAAAATATTCGTGACCTTTAAAATAGGTCTCAGAAATATGACCGCAACCAATTAACCCTACTTTAAAAATTTTATTCATTTCAATACCTTGATACTTGAGAATGGATTACCTGTCTAGACCAGACATATTGATATATTTAATTTCAAGAAAATCATCCATACCGTATTTAGAACCTTCTCTACCTAAACCTGACTCTTTAATTCCGCCAAATGGTGCTTCTGCTTTAGAAGTTATTCCTGTATTTACACCCACCATTCCATATTCTAAACCTTCAGACACTCTCCATATTCTTCCGATATCTCTCGAATAGAAATAAGAAGCTAAACCGTAAGGTGAGTTATTTGCAAGTTCAATAACCTCTTTTTCATCTTTAAATTTATAAATTGGGGCTACAGGACCGAATGTCTCTTCAAATGTAATTTTAGCTTTTGTGGACACTTCAGTTAGAACGGTGGGTTGATAAAAATTTTTACCTAGACTGTGTCTTTCTCCACCAATTGCAACTTTAGCTCCCGTTTGAATGGCATCTTCAACGTGCTCTTCGACTTTAGCTAAAGAGTGCTCGTCTATCATTGGGCCAGAAGCAACTTCTTCATCCAGACCTTCTCCAACTTTTAATTTAGACACAGCTTCTACAAATTTTTTACAAAACTCATCGTGAACTTTTTCTTGTACATAGAGTCTATTGGCACAAACACATGTTTGCCCTGTATTTCTAAATTTACTTTGCATTGCTCCCACAACAGCTTCATCGATATCAGCATCATCAAATACAATAAAAGGTGCATGACCTCCTAATTCCATTGAGACTTTTTTTACTGTTGTTGCACACTTTTGTAATAAAAGTTTTCCAATTTCTGTTGAGCCTGTGAAGGATAATTTTTTAATAATTGGATTACTTGTAAGCTCATCACCAATTTCGGAAGCTTTACCAGTAATGATATTTATAGTTCCTTTGGGAAATCCTGCTTCTTCAGCAAGAACAGCTAACGCTAAGGCAGAAAAAGGCGTTTGACTAGCAGGTTTTATTACTACAGGACATCCCGCAGCAAGAGCTGGTGCGCATTTTCGTGTAATCATAGCATTAGGAAAATTCCAAGGAGTGATAGCTGCAACAACTCCAACAGGCTGTTTTAAAACTATAATTCTTCTATCGGTCATTGGGTCAGGAATGGTATCTCCGTAAACTCTTTTTGCTTCTTCAGCAAACCATTCTATAAATGATGCTCCATAGGTAATTTCTCCCCTAGACTCTTTTATTGGCTTTCCCTGTTCAATGGTCATAATTTGAGCAAGCTCTTCATGATTTTGATTAATTAAATCAAACCATTTTCTTAATATAATTGATCTTTCTTTAGCAGATTTCGCTTTCCATTCAGGAAAAGCTTTTTGAGCAGATTCGATTGCTAGAATAGCTTCATCTTTACCACACTTCGGAACAGTACCAATTTCTTCGAGCGAAGCTGGATTATTAACAGATATAGTTTCATTTGAATTAGCTTTTATCCATTCACCATTTATATAGCATTGGTCTCTATAAAGTTTAAAATTTTTAATATCCATTTATTATCTATATCTCCTTTTTACTTATCCTACTATTGCGTTTTTGAAATCATTTTATTCATATCAGAATAATAATTTAGACTTTCATTTTTTCAGCTGGAGCTGGCGGAGCAAATGGATAACCACCCCAGACCGATTGATCAAAATTAACAACTGAGCCTGTCATCATACCAGAGTCATCAGAAGCAAGAAAACTAACCGCTTTAGATACTTCCTCTGGAGACAATAATCTTCCTGATGGTTGTTCTTTTCCAGCTTTTTCAAGCCAATTCTCTTCTGCACCATGATACTTTGTTTGTATTTCATGCTCACCATCAGAGCCCATCCAACCTATATTTAATTGATTAACTCGAATTTTATTTTTTAATAAAGCGAAAGCTGTATTCCTAGTAAGTGTCGCTAAAGCGCCCTTAGAAACACAGTAAGCAGAAATAAATGGCTGTCCAGTCATTGCAGCAACTGAGCCAATATTAATGATTGAACCTTCAATACTTTGCTCAATCATAATTTTTGCTGCCTCCTGTATAAGAAAAAAAGGACCTTTTAGATTTGTTCCTATCATCTTATCAAACAACTCTTCTGAAGTATCAACTATAGTGCCTCTGTCAGTCATTCCTGCTGCATTAACTAAAATATCTATTCTACCAAATTTACTTTTCATAAATGCCATAGCGCTTCTACAATCATCAACATTTGTTAGGTCGGTTTTTATAAAATGAACAGAGCAACCTGTATCTGCAGAAATTTTATTTGCAACTTCTTTACCTTCTTTTTCTTTTCTTCCAATTGTTACTATTCCAGCACATTCATTTTTTGCAAAATCCCTAGCAATTGCAGCACCTAAACCTTGGGTGCCTCCCGTGATGAATGCAAATTTACCTGTAACTTTATTCATATTGATATTCTCCTATTTCATATCCATTAAGACTCAAGCATTCTCTCAATTCTTTATTTCCAATTCTGGCCATCTCAAGTGGGTTAGCTTTAGCGGGGTCTTGTTCAGCCTCCACAATAAACCAACCTTCGTAATTATTTTTAGCTAAAGTTTCAACCACTTCCTTAAAATTAATATTACCATCACCTGGTACTGTGAAAGCTCCTTTTAAAACAGCATCTAAGAAACTTTCTTTATCCTTATCTAGATTATCTACTATTGAACTTCTAATATCTTTTGTATGAACATGAGTAATACGGTTTGCATACTTATTAATAACATTAATCGAATTACCACCAGCAAAAGTCATGTGCCCTGTATCAAATAACAAATGTACTGCTTCTCCAGTACAGTTCATCAATAAGTCCAACTCACGTTCAGTTTCAACAGCTGTTCCCATATGATGGTGAAAAGAAATAGGCATTCCAAAATCACTACAAAACTCTGCAAATAAAGTTAATTTTTTTCCATAAATTTTAAAATCATCATCACTGAGTTTTCTTTTAGTGTTTAAAGGTGCGTGACGAACATTTTGTATTGTTCCGGCTGTTTCCCCATAGGCCATACAGGAAGCACCTAACTCTTTAAATAAAACTAATTGGTCTAAAGCTCTGTCTTTTTCTTCTTCTAAATCGCTATCTAAAACTGTTCCTGAAAACCAACCTGAAGCAAGATTAAGTTTATATTTTTTTAAGACAGGTCCTAATTCTTCAGGGGTAATTGGAAATTTACCACCTGTTTCAACTCCAGAAAAACCAGAAATCTTAGATTCAGTTAAACAAGTTTCTAAAGTTGTTTCTCCTCCTAATTCAGGAAGATCATCATTACTCCAAGCTATTGGAGATATGCCTAATTTAGCCTTCATAATTATATACTCTTTCTTTGTATGTTTTTAATTTCATAATAAGTTTTCATTTTTTTTAAATTTTCGCTCATCGTAATTTTATTCTAATGATAAACACCATACAAAATTATTATCAAAAAAGAATAAATATTTTAATGATTGGAAACTCTGCTATGTTATTCATAATTTATATAAGGGGAATACAGATGATTAAATTAGCAGTATTAGGTTGTGGAAGAATAGGTCAAATGCATGCAAGAAATGTGAGTAACCACCCAGACTTTAATTTAGCAGCAGTTTATGATGTAAATAAAGAGTTTGGTGAAAATATTGCCAATGAACTGAATGTTCCTTTAGTCAGTGATGATAAAGAAATTTTTGAAGATAAAGATATTGACGCTGTCCTTATTGCTTCTCCTACAGATACTCATATTGAATTTATAGAAAAATCAGTCGCAACAAATAAACCTGTTTACTGTGAAAAACCAATTGATTTAGATATTTTAAAAGTAAATGAATGCGCTAAAAGACTCAAGTCTAATAAGGTTCCTATTCATTTAGGGTTTAATAGAAGATTTGATCCAGGTCATGTAGAAGCAAAAGAAGTTCTTAAATCTGGAGAGATTGGGGATCTCCATCAAGTTCTTATTACCTCTCGTGATCCAGGGCTTCCAAGCTGGGAATATTATCAAGCAGCCGGTGGCCTCTTAAGAGATATGACAATTCATGATTTTGATATTTCAAGGTTTATGTTAGACGAAGATCCAACTAAAGTTTTTGCTATCACAAACGCCTTAGTAGAACCGAAGTTGAAAACAGAATTAAATGATGCTGATACAGTAATGATCATTATGGAAACACCTTCCGGAAAACAATGTCATATTAATAATTCTAGATCTTCTGCTTATGGGTACGATCAAAGAATTGAACTAGTAGGTAATAAAGGTATGGTTTTAAGTGATAATAAAAAGATTAATAATGTCAGAAAATTTTCATCTAACGGTGAAACCACCTCCGTAGTAGAGCATTTTTTTTTAGAGAGATATTATGATGCATTCATGAATGGCCTTAGTTCTTTCGCCTCTTGTATTAAAAATAACACTGCTCCTGAAGTAGGATTTGAAGACGGAAGAAAAGCTCTACTTCTTGCTGAAGCAGCCTACGAGTCACTGAAAACTCATCAAATGATAAATGTAAATTATGATTGAAAATAAATTAAAAAAAAATTGGTCTAATAATAAAGCTACTTTAAATGGATGGCTCTCTATCCCTAATGCTTTTACTGCAGAAATTATGGCAGAACAAGGTTATGACAGTATAACGGTTGACGTTCAGCATGGTGTAATAGATTTTTCTGATTGCGTATCCATGCTTCAAGCAATGAGAGCTAGTGGAGTTGTTCCTATTTCAAGAGTTCCTTGGTTAGACCCTGCTATTATCATGAAAGTATTAGATGCTGGTTCTATGGGAGTGATTTGTCCTATGGTCAATACAAAATCACAAGCTGAGGAACTTGTGTCTTACTGTAAATATCCCCCTCATGGGGTGAGAAGTTTTGGTCCAACAAGGGCAAATATTTCTTTAGGCGCTAATTATTGGAAAGAGGCAAATCAAAATATTGTTTGTTTAGCAATGATTGAAACGCAAGAAGCCTATGATAATGTTGAGGAAATTGCTTCTACTCCCGGTTTAGACGGTCTCTATATCGGGCCAGCAGATTTAACTTTAGGACTTGGTAAAGGAAAACTTGCCCCTGGTTTTGATAGAGAAGAACCTGAAATGATTGAAGCTACAAAAAATATTTTAGCGTCTGCAAAAAAAAATAATAAGATTGCAGCTCTTCATTGTGGAACTCCTGAATATGCAGCTAAAGGTGTTCAGTGGGGATTTGATATGGTGACAATTAGTAATGATGTTAGACTCTTAATATCAGCGTCTTCTTCTAGTGTTAAAAAATTTAGAAATTTAATGGATGACGATAATACTGAAATTAAATCTAATAAAGATTCAAGTTCATACTAAAAAGTATTCCCTGTTTTAAATTATAACGTACTTAAGGTTTGTTTAATTCCTGATATTTGAACTTCTAAACTAAATAAATTTCCTGCATGAAAGTCGTTTGTATTTTTCTCTAAATGAAGAGGTGCCCCTAATGAAGTGATAAAGAGTTTTTTTAAATTACTTCCCCCAAGAGTAACGCAAGTAGGTGCTTGAGTAGGAGTATTGATTTTAGAAATTAATTTCCCTTTACTATTATAGCAAACTACACAACCACCTCTAACTCTTGCACTCCAATAATTACCTTCACTATCAACAGTTCCTCCATCTGGAAATCCTGGAGCAGAACCTTTATTAACAAATAAATTTAACTCTTTAAAATAATCGAAATTTTGTTGAATTTGAAACTGCCTAATTGTGTCAGTGGGACTATCTGCAAAATACATAATTTCTCCGCTAGGTGAAAAAGTAATTCCGTTAGAAACTGTGACTTTACTAAATAACTCAGTTAATAGTCCATTTGGAGCAAGACGATAAACGCTTCCCAAAGGTTTTCTTTTACTTCTATCAGAATTTTCATCAAAAGTGCCAAACACAATTCCTCCAAAAGGATCAACTTTCGCATCATTAATTCTTGTTTGGGGAATATCTATTTCAATATCATGAAGCTTTGTATAAGAAGTTAAATTTTGATTAGCGATGGATATGTGATTGGGAAATCCAATAATAAATCCTAGCTTTTTTCTTGGAAGTATAAAACAGGCCCTATCAGGTAAATTAAATTTTTTACTATTTTTATTTTCATCAATACACCATATTTTTTTTCCTTCAATATCAGTCCACCATAATTGATTATCTCTTGGATCCCAGAAACAACTCTCACCAATTTCATTTTTACAATCTAAAACTAAATCTACTTTGGTGTCTAAAGAATTCATTTAAAAATTTTCTATAATAACTATATCAGATTTTTAATTACCTAATACTTCTTCCACCATCAACCGGTATAGTGCTCCCAGTCATAAATGAGGCCTCTTCACTAGCTAGAAAACACACAAGATTAGCTACTTCTTGAGGATATCCTATTCTTCCAATAGGATGGGCTTCTTTCATACGAATGTTATATTTAGAAATAGAATTTATTTCTTTTTTTAATGAAGTGACCATTTGGGTATCAATAGCACCAGGGGCAACCGCATTCACTCTGATTTTATATTTTGCTAAATCGAGAGCTAGGGAAGCAGTGAAAGAAACAATTGCACTTTTTGATGTTGCATAAGCCAGCATATTTTTTGCTCCTCGAATACTCGTAATAGAAGCAAGATTAACTATTGATCCTATTTTAGTTTTTTTCAATAAAGGTAAAGTATATTTACATCCAAGAAATATACTTGTTATGTTGGTAGTCAGGACATGATTCCAAAGCTCTAAAGACGTTTTTTCGACATCGCCACTTACTCTAATACCTGCATTATTAATTAAGATATCTATTTTTTCATATTTTTTTTCTAAATATTTTTTTAAGTTTTTCCACTGCTCCTCTTGAGTAACATTGATTGTATAGTATTCTAAATTTTGACTATTTTTTAAATTAGATGGAGCAAGATTTGTTCCAATAACCTTACAACCTTCACTTAAAAGTTTTTTTACAACCGATTTTCCAATCCCTGTTTCGGCGCCAGTAACTAAAGCTATTTTATTTTTAAAGCGCAAAAAATTTAAACGCCTTTACGCTGCTTCTTTTTTCCTTCAGTAAAATCTTTGTAAGCTACTTTATTAGCTTCACTAGTATGAATTTCTGATGTTGGGCTTTCCCAAAAAGCTGACCCTTCGAGCCATTCATATCCATGAGTTTTAATTGAAATCACATAGGTCTTATCTGATTTTTTCGCTCTCAAATATGCCGCTTCTAATTCAGAAGTTGAAGTTACTGTTTCTCCATTAGCGCCCATACTCTTTGCATGAGCCTCAAAATCAACAAATTGTAAGTTCGTTGCTCTTGCTGCGCGAAGATTACATATATACTCCTTGCCTCCTTTTGCTATTTGCAAACGATTGATAACCATATGTCCTCCATTATCACAGACAATAATAATTAATTTTTTATCATAGATGACTGAGCTGTAAATATCACTATTAGCCAAAAGATAAGAGCCGTCACCAATAAAAACGACAACATCTTGATCTGGTTTAGCCATTTTAATTCCAAGAGCACCTGAAATTTCATAACCCATACAACTAAATCCCCATTCTGTTTCAAATGTATTTTTTTGCTTAGGTCTCCATATTTGGACAACCTCACCAACTAAACCGCCCGCAGCCGTGACAACGATATCAGAAGGATCTGCATTACGATAAACTGCTCCTACAGCATGAGCATAAGATGGTAACTCTTGATTGGTAGGTCCGCTTTGTTTCTGGACGTAATCTCTCCACTCTGCTCTTTCTTTAACAGCCCTCTCAAACCAGACATTTGGAGCCTTCCAGTCACCCAGTGCTTTAGAGAGTTCTTGAAAACCTATTTTAGCATCACTCACAACTGGAGTTGAACGATGTTTCGTCACATCGTATCTAGCGGTATTAATTGAAACTAATTTAAAATCTTCATTTTCAAAATTTGACCAAGAACCTGTCGTAAAGTCTGCAAGCTTAGTTCCTACAGCTAAAGCAAGATCTGTATCTTTAGATAAATTATTACAAGACCTATCTCCTAAACCTCCAATATTACCGATATAATATGGGTCATCATTATCCATACAACCAAGTCCCATAACAGTTGAAGTTACTGGTATGTTATGCTTCTTTGCAAAATCTGATAATTCTTTCTCAGCTTCAGAATAGAGAACGCCTCCACCTGAAATAATAATTGGTTGTTTAGAAGATTTAATTTTTTCAGCAGCAGCTTGGATTTGATTTGTATCAGGATGAGGTCTTCTAATTTCATGAATTCTTTCTTCAAAAAATATCTCAGGATAATCATAAGCTTCAGCTTGAACATCTTGTGATATAGCAATGGTAGCAGGACCGCAATCTGCTGGATCAAGCATCACTTGAATGGCCTGAGGTAATGAAGCTAAAATTTGCTCAGGTCTTGTAATTCTATCAAAAAATTTCGATACAGATCTAAAAGCATCATTGGCTGAAACTGTAGGGTCTGTGAAATGTTCAACTTGTTGCAAAACTGGATCAGGTAAGCGACTTGCAAATGTATCGCCTGGTAATAATAAAATTGGCAATCTATTGCTTAAGGCAACTCCTGCGGCTGTTACCATATTTGTTGCTCCTGGACCAACAGAAGATGTGGCAATAAAAATTTGCTTTCGTCTCATGGCTCTCGCATATCCAATACCAGTTAAAGCCATATTTTGCTCATGATGACCTCTATAACCCGGAAGTTCATCTTGAAATTCTTCCATTGCCTGCCCAATACAAGCCACATTACCATGACCGTAAATCCCAAAAGCACCAGGAAAAAGTGGTTCTTTTTTTCCATTAATTAAAGTTTTTTGAGCTATTAGATAGCGAAATAATGCTTGAGCGCAGGTTAGGCGAATAGTTTTCATAATTTTCCTTTTTTATATAAATTCCTAATTTTAGTAGAATAAATATAGCTAAGTAATACAAGTTTTGAAACATCCAATATAGATATTTTTTAAAATACGTGTTTATAAATTGTTTCCTTATATTATTCCTTTATAAAAAAACTATGAAAAAAGTTGCAGTAGTTGGTCAGATCCATCAAGCCGGATGGGAAGTTTTAGAGAAAGCTAATTATGAAGTATTTGAAATTAAAGATTTTTCTCAAGATAATTTAAAGAGAGAGCTTTTTGATGTAGATGCTGTTGCTCTACGAACAACAATAATTGATGAGAATATTCTTAAAGAATGCCCTAAAATAAAAATTATTTCAAGACATGGTGTTGGTTATAATAATGTAGATCTTAATTATTTAAATAATCATAAACAAGCACTTGCAATAACTGGAACATCCAATGCGGTCAGTGTTGCAGAGCATGTGATGATGATGTTTTTATATCTAGCAAAAAATATAAATCGTTCTGATAGTTTAGTGAGAACAGGACAGTTTAAAAAACAGGGCACATTACCTAATTTTTTTGAACTCTATAAAAAAAAAATTTTAATTCTAGGGTTTGGAAGAATTGGTCAAGCAGTAGCTCAACGTTGTTTAGGATTTGATACAGAGGTATTCGTTTATGATCCTTTTTTAGACGATAAAACAATAAGTGAAAAAAATTGCACTAAAATTGATTTTGAGGAAGGTATAAAAATTGCAGATTTTATAACAATTCATATGCCCCTTAATGATAAAACAAAAAATTTAATTGATAAGAATTGTTTTTTAAAAATGAAAGATGAGTCCATATTGGTTAATACTGCTCGAGGGGGAATAGTTAATGAAAATGATCTTTATTGGGCTTTAAAAAATAAAAAAATTCATGCAGCAGGAACTGATGTGTTTGAAAAAGAACCACCTGATGAGAATAGCCCTCTTTTTCAATTAGATAATATTCTCATGTCTCCTCATAATGCGGCTTTGACCTTAGAATGTAGAAAGCGAATGTCTATCGAGTTAGCAGAAAATATAATCTTCTATTTAGAGAATAATACCAAACTAAATAAAAATAATATTATTAATCTTCAAAAATTGGATTAATTATTTTTTAAGCTTATCAAGTAAAAAAAATTTTTCAGGATCATATTTTTCTTTATTTTTACTTATATAATCGTCAATTAAAAATAATTTTTTTTCCTCAATTTCTGTGACTTTTCTTGTATCTAAATTAACATACAAAGAACAAACTTCAGTAGTAGCTGCTCTATAATTTTTAGCTTTATGAAATATTTCTAATTGGTAAATAAGCCTTTTACTATCTCGATCTAAAAATAAAAGATTGATATCAACCTCATCTCCCTCACGAACTTCTTGTATATATTTAGTATGTGATTCTACTGCAAAAGTTGATCTTTTCTGAATTTTAGCTGACTCCCCACCCATATCAAATTTATCAAGTAAAACATCCCAACCCTGGTCAAATAAATGGATATAAAATGCAAGATTCATATGGCCATTATAGTCAGTCCATTCAGAAATAATTTTTTCTGTTCTTAAGTAAATAGACATTTATGAATATTATTTAGCTTGAGGATTATTAGTTAACATTTTCAAGTTCTTTAGCAAGGTCACCAATATCGGCTCCACCTGCCATTAATCGCTTAACGTCGTCGCCGCCAAGTTCTGATGAAAGCCCTGATCCAATCACCTCACCTAGACTAAGAAAAGTAAAACGGTCAGCAACGAGACGGGCATGAATTTCATTATGTGTAATGAGAATAATTGCTATATTTCCTAAGTTTTTAACTCTTTTAACTGTTTTTAAAACTTCCATTTGTTGCTTTTGTCCTAGTGCTGAAGTTGGTTCATCAAGAATTAGAATTTTAGCACCAAAGTAAATAGCTCTGGCAATTGCTAAAGTTTGACGCTGCCCTCCAGACATTGTTCCTACTGGCTGTTCAGGATTAGCAATATTAATACCAATTTTTTTCATTTCTCTCATAGTAATCTCATTCATTTCTTTCATTTGCATAATACCAAATGCTCCAGGTCCTTTTTTTATTTCACGACCAAGAAAAAAATTTCTTGTAACTGAAGTAAGGGCGTTTAATGCTAAATCTTGATACACTGTTCCGATACCAGCATCTGATGCTTCTCTTGGCGATTTAAAATGAACCTCCTTACCGTCTACTTTTATAATTCCATCAGTCGCTGCATGTACGCCGGATAGAACTTTAATAAGAGTAGATTTACCTGCTCCATTATCCCCTAGTAGTGCGTGAACTTCTCCAGGATATACATTTAATGAAACACCATTTAATGCTGTAAAACTTCCAAATTTTCTAACTAATTGATTAATTTCTATAAGAGGCTTTTTATCAGTCATTTACTTATACAATTAAACACTTCCTATTACTCTTTTACGGATATTTTCATTAGCTAATGCTGAAGCCAAAAGAACAATTCCAAGAAACACTCTATAGAAAGATCCGTCAAAGTATGGAATATAAAAGAATGCTTCTTTTGATATTCCAAATATTGCAGCTCCAACTATTATTCCTACTACCGTCCCGAAACCACCCGTTAGAACAACGCCACCTATAACAGCTGCTGCAATCGCTTCTAATTCTTTTAGATTGCCTTTGGATGTATCTGCTGTGTTTGTCTCAAAAACTTGGCAAGCAGCAAACATAGTTGCACAAAAAGCAGAAAACATAAATAAAGATACCTTCACTTTATTTGTTGGAACCCCATTAGCTTTTGCAGCATTAAGATTTCCTCCTGTAGAATAAATCCAGTTACCCGCCTGAGTCTTACTGAGTACAACATAACAAACTAGAGCCAATAAAAGCCAAATCATTAAGCATGAATAAAGACCATCTGCGAATTGATTACCATAATTATTAACATTCCAATTAACAGTAAAATAAAGCCAATCAAATACAGGTTCAATGATATCCCCACCAAAAAAATTAGCCACAGGTCGAGCTGAATGAAGAGTATCTATATATTCTTTGGCAATATCAGTATCAGTTACAATTTTAGCTGTAACAGTTTCAGCTTGAAAATTTGCTATTTTATCTTGAAGGATTGCTACCATTCCTTCATTTCCAGAAGCTAGTGAATTTTCTAATGCCTTCTCAAGACCTTTAACTCCTTTTTTTTTTAATAGGAGAGTTTTTGAAGCCGCTATATTTTCATTAATGTAGTTAAGTTTTTCTGTTAATTTCAAAATTATTGACTCAGGTACTGTCTTTAATAATTCTAATAATTCTGCCTGAGGAAGACTTTTTGCAACTTCTCTTTCTAACTCACCATGACCTGGGACATTAACAATATTCTTTATATCAGGAATTTCAGTTACTGTTGTAGAGCCAGCAGTTTGATCCGGTCTTTTATTAAAGGCTCTATATATAATTTCTGTCAGTCCGCGAAGAAAGAATAACCCTCCAAGCGTAACGATAAAAGAAGCTAAGCCGCTTTTAACAATTATAAATCCTTGTAGCCAACCAAAGAATAAAGTGAAACATAATGTGATCGATATTGCAAGAAGTGGTGATACATCAGTAATTCTAAGTAATGTAAAAGTTTCAATATGAGCGCCCCCTTCAAAAGAAACATAAGGAATGACAACGGCAAAACCCCATCGAAGTATCATTGCCATAACCCCTCCAGCAAATCCAATCATTGAACCGATAGATAAGTCAAATTCACCAGAAATAATTAGTAAGCCCGCACCCATTGCCACTATGCCTAACTGAGAGATGACTCTTAAATTATTTCTTATAGCGAGTGCATTAAAACCTTCTCCAGAAAAGGGATTTAATGAGAATTCCCCAGATGGAATGGAAAAGTATCCCAGCATACCAAAAAGTAAAAGCATAACTCCAACTGGACCTACTTCAGGTCTAGCTAAAATTGAGCTATACCATTTTTTAGCATCGTGACGATCAGATTCTTTTCTAGATTGATTCACAGGGTTTGAATTCATTTAAAAAAAATTACAGATAGTTTTTTAATTAAAAAAAAAGGGCTACTTTTTCAAGCAGCCCTTTTTAAAAATAATATTATCTATCAACTCCTGCTAAAGCAGCAACTGAAGATGCATTAGACTTATCCACGAAACCTGGTCCTGAAGGGATGTTAGCTCCTGGTAAAAGTCCTGCAGCGTTGTTATACAAATGTAATACGATAATTGGCATATAACCTTGTAAACGTTGTTGTTGATCGATAGTGAAAGCTACCTTACCTGCATTGATAAGATCCATAACTGGAGGACTTAAATCAAAACAAGAGTGGTGAACTGAAATACCAACATCATCAATAGCTTTCTGCACGGCTACACATACGTGTGGTCCGACAGATAAAACAGCATCAACATCTGGATTTGCTTGTAGAGCAGCAGCTGCACGTGTTTCGATAGTAGCATCATCGTTACCAGTATCAGTAAATTCAATCGGCACTGATTCTCCATAACCTTCACATCTATCAACAAGAGCAGTGTTGTAAGCTTCTTGGATCATACAAAGACCTTTAGTAGCTCCTTCTGCTTTTGCTCTTTTACCAGCAGATTGACCAGCAAGTAATGCAGGTTGACCTACGTGCATTAAAGCACCAACACCAGCAGAGCTCTCCATACCTGAGTTCATTGTAATCACGGGTACGCCAGCTGCAACAGCAGCTTTAATAGCAGGGCCTAAAGCATCTGGATCTGGTAGTGATACAACAATACCGTCAGGTTGTGTTGCGGCAGCAGCTTGAATTGAGCTAGCCATATCAGCCATATCAGCAGATGGGTTATAAATGTATTCAAAATCTGCACCAATTGCACGAGCAGCGTCTTCACCGCCTTTTTGTACTACAGGCCAGAAAGGATCTTTTCCTTCTCCGTGCGTAACCATGACATAACGCTCAGCAAGTGCTGTGCCAGTCATAAATACGATAGTTGTAAGTAATAAAAATAGTTTTTTCATTAATCCTCCTAGGTTAAATTAAACGTTATTAATAGATAACGCATGAGGAATTAAAATGCTTGTAAGAATGAAAGTCAATGTAAATTAATCTACAGACATATGAAATATTCAAATAATGACGGTTATTTTCAAACTTTATCCACAAATCTAAATTTAGTTTAATGAGGTTAATTATTTAAAGTTTTAATGATTAAAATATGTTAATGTTATGGATATTTCTAAATGAAACCTATTATAATCTCTGACCCTTTCCCAAGATCTCTTAGTCTTATATTTACTAAAAAAAAACTTCAAGCACTCAAAAATTCTTTCTCAATCATCACTGCTCCCAATAGAGATAAAAGAAAATTTTATGAAAAGAATATTTCAAAAGCTACATTTATTATGGGTCAGCCAGATTTGGATCAAGTACTGTTAAGTAAAGCTGTAAAATTAAAAGCAATCTTTAATGTCGAAAGTAATTTTATAGATAATATGGATTATGATTATTGTTTTGAAAAGGGAATTCATGTGCTTGCCACATCTCCTGTTTTTTCAAAACCTGTGGCCGAACTTGCGCTAGGTCTTACTCTCTCTTTAATTAGAAATATACACGGATCTCATCAAAGCTTTATAGAGTCTAAAGAAACTTATGGTCTAGAGAGTAATGAGAATAGTTTTCTACTAACTAATAAAAAAATTGGAATTATTGGTCTGGGAGATTTAGCAAAATCTTTAGTGCCTCTTCTAACTCCCTTTTCTAATAAAATTCATGTTTATGATCCATGGGTTCCCAATAAGATTATATTAGATCAAGGGATGGACCCTATCAGTCTAGTTAAGATGTTTGATACATGTGAAATTATTTATGTTTTAGCTGCTATTACAAAAAACAATCAATCTCTTATAGATAGAAATCTATTAAATAAGTTAAAAAAAAATTCTTGTCTTATATTAATGAGCCGTGCTGCTGTTATGAATTTTAAAGATTTTCATACTCGTGTTAAGAAGGGAGATATATTTGCCGCTCTTGATGTTTTCCCTATTGAGCCTGTTAGTAAGAAAGACCCTATAAGAAAACTAAAGAATGTTTTATTTTCTGCTCATCGAGCAGGAGCACTTAATACTACATTTACCGAGATGGGTGATATAGTATATGAAGATATGATGCTTATTAATAAAAATTTACCTCCTAAGCTTTGTAAAAGAGCTGAAAGAGAAACTGTTGGTTTATTAAGATCAAAACCCATATCGATAAACTAGAATGCTTATTCAAATAGATCCTATTTTAAGCCCTGAAATATTATATACCTTAAGAGCCATGGGGCATGGTGATCGTTTAGTATTATGTGATTCAAATTTTCCTGCATATTCAACCAATGACAACGTTCATAGACTTGATGGCGTTAATGCAGCAAGAGCAGCTAAGGCTATCTTAAGTGTTTTCCCCTTAGATAGTTTCATTCCCTCCCCCATTCAAAGAATGGAGATTGATGGTAAGCCAGATGAATTAAATGATGTTCATCAGGAGCTTATAAATGTTGTAAAAGAAGTATCAGGAGCTCATTGGAAAGTTTCATCGGTTGAACGACAAAAATTTTATGAAGTAGCAAGTGAAGCTTTCGCTATAATTGCAACGAATGAAACAAGACCATTTGGATGTTTTATTTTTACCAAAGGTGTAGTTAAGCCTGATGGGAGTGTTTGGATATTAGAATCTAAATGAGCGATATTTCTATATTGGGGATATTTGTTGCCGACTTATGTTTTTTTAGTAATAATATTCCTATCAGAGGACAAACGGTCTTAGGAACAAATCATATTATTGGACCTGGCGGAAAAGGTTCAAACCAAGCAGTAGCTGCAGCTAGATCCGGAGGTAATGTAAATTTTATTACTAAAATTGGAAAAGATGCTTATGGAGATATGGCGCTGTCTTTATATAAAGACTCGGGGGTTAAGCTTGATTCAGTTATTGTCGATTCTGACTTATCTACTGGTGTAGCAGGAATTTTTATAGATGAAACCACAGGAGATAATTCAATTAATGTAGTACCAGGAGCTGCTGGTCATTTAAAACCAGAAGATATTGATAAGCAATCTGAAATTATAAAAAAATCTAAAGTATTTTTAACTCAACTTGAAATTCCAATAGAAACTACTTTATATAGTTTAAAAAAAGCAAAAGAATTTGGATGTCTAACAATATTAAATCCAGCTCCTGCAGCTAAACTTCCAGAAGCAATTTTTCATGATATTGATTTCTTTACTCCAAATGAGACTGAAGCTGGTTTTTATTTAAATAGAACATTAAGCAACAATGACGATATTGAAGATGCTGCAAAAGAATTTTTATCCAAAGGAGTTAAAAATATTATCATTACTCTTGGAAGTAAAGGTTCATATTTTTCAAATAAAGATGAAAGTTTTTTTTTAGAACCATTGGAATTAAAATCTGAAGTCATTGATACAACTGGTGCCGGCGATGCTTTTAATGGCGCTCTCAGTGTTGCTTTGGCTAATAATTTTAATTATAATAAATGTTTACAGTTTGCTACTAAGGTTGCAGGTATTTCAACCACAAGACTTGGCGCAGCAAAATCAATGCCAACACAGAAAGAAATAGAGGAATATTAAATGACTTACAAAGCTTCATCCAAAAGATACGAAACTATGCAGTATAGGAATACTGGTAATACCGGACTTAAACTTCCATTACTTAGTCTTGGCTTATGGCATAATTTTGGAGGGAGCACTATGAGCGCAGAGTCAAAAAAAGTTCTTTTTGAAGCTTTCGATTCAGGTATTACTCATTTTGATTTAGCTAATAATTATGGTCCTCCTTATGGTAGTGCGGAAAGTAATTTTGGTAAAGTAATGAAGAGTGATTTATCTAAATATCGAGATGAGCTAATTATTTCTTCTAAAGCAGGCTATGATATGTGGGATGGACCTTATGGTGAGTGGGGATCTAAAAAACATGTGATTGCGAGTTGTGATCAAAGCCTAAAAAGAATGAATTTAGACTATGTAGATATTTTTTATTCTCATCGATTTGACCCTAATACACCTCTTGAAGAAACTGCTGACGCTTTGGAAAGTATCTATAGATCAGGTAAGGCTCTCTATATTGGTGTGTCTTCTTATTCAGCAAAAAAAACCAAAGAAATGTATTCAATATTAAAAAATAGAGGGATTAAAATATTAATTCACCAACCCTCTTATTCTTTAATTAATAGATGGATTGAAAAAGATTTAGCGCCTACTCTAATAAAAAAAGGGGTTGGTTGTATTGCATTTTCTCCACTTGCCCAAGGCATGCTATCTGAGAAATATTTCAAAGGTATTCCTAAAATTTCTCGAGCTAATCAAAAAATCACATCTCTAAATAAAGAATTAATTACTAAAAAAAATCTTAAAATACTTCAAGAACTCAATGATATTGCAAAAAAAAGAGGTCAATCCTTATCTCAAATGGCAATAGCATGGGTGCTTAATAATAAAGTAGTAACCTCTGCTTTAATTGGTGTAAGGAACACACAACAACTTCGTGAAAATATTAATGCTTTAAAAAATCTAAATTTTTCAAAAAGCGAATTAGCCTTATTAGATAAAAAAGCTCATGATGGTGGAATTAATCTTTGGGCTCAATCAAGTTCATTCTAATTTTTTAGTAAGTTTTTAGGTTAAACTGTAAAATCTCTTCAGGAAAAATATTAACACCAAAGTATTTTAAAAAAACCTCCTGTCTCAAAGAATTTTTTTGGTGCAATAGTTGCTAAACTTTAAACCTTAACCCACTTTTTATTTTTAGCAGATTTAAAGATTGCATCTAAAACTTTCATATTTTTTTTTGCATCTTTTAGACCATAATCTACTTTAGTTTTTTTTAACAAATGATCTGAAAAAGCCTCTACTAAATTTGTATAGTGATTAGACTTTGGAATTATTTTTAATTCATTGTCTTTACGAAATATTGATGACCCCTTATAAATTATAATATTTGTTGCCTGTCCTTTTGGATTAAATGGATTCTCAATTACAATTGTCTTTTTTGTTCCAGTAATAACCACCTGTTGATTTAGGGCAGACTGAGTTGAACAAGTAAAAGTACTAAAAATTCCATCAAAATCTAGAATAGCCGAAGTTACAGTATCAACTTTAAAATTTTTATGAATTATAGAGGTAGACACAACTCTCTTTGGCTCTTTATCTAATAAAAATCTTGAGATAAGCACTGGGTAACATCCAATATCATAGACCGTACCTCCGCCATATTTTTTAATATTTCTAATATTTTTTGGGTCATCATTAAAGAATGAAAAGGAGGTTTGAATTGATTTCAATTCCCCAATCTTTCCATTCTTAATATATTTTTTTACCCATAGCCACTGCGGGTGATAACGCACCATAAAAGCCTCTTTCACAATGACCTTATTTTCTTTTGCGACTTTAATTAATTTATCTACATCTTTAGCTTTTAATGTAATGGGCTTCTCCAACAGGACATGTTTCTTATTTTTACAAGCTTCTATAGTTGAAGATAAATGTAAATGATTAGGTAAGGGATTATAAACGACTTGGATATTTTTATCTTTATACATTTTTTTATAGCTATCATAGCTATGTGGAATTCTATGAGCCTTAGAAACTTTTAAGGCTGTATTTTTATCCCTACTAGCAAGACCATAAACCGTACTATTTTTAGATTTTTGAATTCCAGGTATTAGATGCTCTCTTGCAATTAATGCCGAACTAATGATACCCCAATTAATTTTTTTCATAATTGATTTTAAAATCCTATCAGAGAAATTTAAGTTGAAAAGATAAATTATTAATTAATTCCACAACCAAGCAGCTCCCCTAACACCACTTGAATCTCCATGTTTATTTTTTAATACTTTGTTTCTAACTTTGTCCGAAAAAGCATATTTAGGGATGAGTTTTGGAATATTGATATAGAGACGTTCTATATTAGACATTCCTCCTCCTAAAACAATTGCTTCTGGATCAAAGATACCAATCATCACAGCAATTATTCTAGCAAGTCTATCTTCGTATAAAGATAATTCTTTTTGAGCACGATCATCACCATTTAGTTCAAGCTCTGTGATCTCCTTAGAAGATAAATTTGTTTTGTACTTTTTATTAAAATTTTCGGCGAAACCTTTTCCTGATAAAAATCTTTCTGCGCATAAAGGCCTTTTACAATTCACAACCTGGCAGTCAACATTAACCTCTAACTCCTCTTGTGTGGGATATGGCAAAGGCTGATGACCCCAATCGCCAGCCACCTGGTTAACGCCCTCAATAATAGTTTTATTAAAAGATAAGCCTGATCCTAATCCAGAACCTATAATGATACCGAAAACACTTTTATATTTTGATCCAGCCCCATCAACTGCTTCTGATAAAGTAAAACAGTTCGCATCGTTCATAATACGGATGTCTCTTTTCAGAATTTTTTCTAAATCTTTTTGGAAAGGTTGATTATTTAGCCAGATCGCATTAGCATTTTTTACTAATCCTGTTTCATTAGAAGAAGAGCCGGGTATTCCCAAACCGACAGTACATTGCATGTCTGCAAATTGATCAAATTCATTTACTAAATTTTTAATTACTTCCACTCCAGATAAATAATCTTGATTATAATTATAACGTTTACGTTTCATTTCTTCCCCATTTTCATTTAGAAGAATGCCTTCAACTTTAGTTCCTCCATAATCAAGACCGATTTTGAATTTTGTTGTCATAAGATACTTATTATATATATAATAAATTAAATTAAATTAATTATAAAAATTTATGAAAAAAATAGGAATTTTAACTAGTGGTGGTGATTGCGGTGGCTTAAATGCTGCTGTGAGGTCTATTTTTTATAGAGCTAAAGATACTTACGGCATGGAAGTTTTTGGAATTAGAGATGGAACTGTTGGTTTAATGCAACGTCCTGTTGCAAGTATTCCTTTAGATTATCAAACATTTAGTGGATCTCTTTTAAGGCAAGGGGGTACTTTCTTAGGCACTACAAATAAAGGCAATCCTTTTGAATTTCCAATGCCGGATGGAACAATTAAAGATAGAACGGCAGATATTTGCGAAGGATATCACTTACTTGGGCTTGATGGATTAATTGTAATTGGCGGAGATGGAAGTATGGCAATACTTGATAAAATAGCTAAGGCAGGAAATTTAAATATAGTAGCGATTCCTAAAACTATTGATAATGATGTTGGGGCAACTGAAAGTTCTATAGGTTTCAATACAGCTGTCCAAGTCGCAACTCAAGCTCTTGACAACTTAATCCACACTGCTGCCAGCCATCAACGCTCTATGATTTTAGAAGTCATGGGAAGAGATGCAGGTCATATTGCTTTAAATGCCGGAATTGCTGGAGGAGCAGATGTTATTCTTATTCCTGAATTAAAATATTCAGTAGACAATATAGTTAAAAAATTAACTCAAATGAAAAATCGAGGAATTCTTCATTCTTTAATTATTGTAGCTGAGGCTGTGAAGACTGAAGAAGGTAAAAAGTTTATGGTTGAATTTGCAGATGGTCAAAAAAGATTAGGCGGAATTGGTAATTACTTATCAGAATCAATTATGAAAAAAACAGATATTGAATGCAGGGTTACTTCTTTAGGTCATGTACAAAGAGGTGCACCTCCCACTCCAAGGGATAGAATTTTGGCAAGTGCATTTGGGGTATATGCTGTTGATCTACTTGCTCAAAAAAAATTCAATCGTATGGTTGCTTGGCGTGATCGCAAAGTAATAGACGTACCTATTGAAGAAGGTATTAGCACTTATAAAGTTGTCGACAAAGATGATTCATTAGTAGAAACAGCATTAGCTTTAGGAGTATATATTGGTGATCTTGATTAATGATCGAAGATATAAGTTTTATTAATAATATTAAAAATTTTAAACAATCTCTTTTTCAAGGAACTATTTTTAAATTCTCCCGTTCTGCCAAAGCCCTCCAACTTGTAAGCTTAATAAAAAAAGAGATAGATTCTCGTTATACAAATAATTTGGACTTCCTTCATCTAAAAAAAGATTCAGAATTAATTGCTAAAAACTTAATAGGATTTCTGAAGAATCAAGGTCAATTTTTGAATATTTTTAGGGAATTTTTAAAGGAAATAAATTTTGATACTAGCGAATGCTATCAAGATAAGTTTGTGGTAAGAATTGCACCTGCTGAGTTAAAAAAAGCGACATATGAAGCTTCTAGAATTGGAATTCATCGAGATACTTGGGGCACAAATATATTTCAGCAAATTAATTGGTGGGCTCCTATTAATTCTTTAGATAAATCTAATACATTAATTTTTTATCCTGAATATTTTAATAAGCCTATCAAAAATACAACTTCTTCATGGGATTTAGATATTTACTTAAAAAAGAGAAAATTAGGTGAATTTGACTACCCGTCAGCACCACAATTATTGGAAGATTTACAAGTTAATACAAAAGTAATTAAGATAGACCTAAAACCAGGCGAGGTTCTCTGTTTCTCTGGAAGTCATCTTCATAGCTCCTCAAAAGAAAATTCCAATATATCTCGATTTAGTTATGAAATTAGGACTGTTTCTCAATCAGATATTAAGAATAACCTAAAGGCACCAAACGTTGATTGTGAATTAAATAGACAATATCCAAATATATTTAAACATATTGATAATAATAAAAAATTGGAAATCATTAGTTGATTATTGAAATTTTTGTTAGTTTCCGACTGTGAAAAAGAAATACTCTATATTTAATATTGCGCGCAATGCATTTTCTAATCATGAGAATTGGAAAAAAATGTGGCGCAGTCCTGAACCGAAAAAAGAATATGATGTTGTTATCATTGGTGGTGGTGGCCATGGATTAGGAACAGCTTACTACTTGGCTAAAGAGCATGGATTAAAAAATATAGCTGTCATTGAAAAAGGATGGCTGGGAGGTGGAAACACTGGCCGCAACACAACAATTATTCGTTCAAATTATTTATGGGATGAAAGTGCGAATTTGTATGAGCACTCTCTAAAACTTTGGGAAGGATTAACTCATGATTTAAATTACAATGTGATGTTTAGTCAAAGAGGCGTGATGAATCTTGCTCACACCGAACATGATATTAAAGAAATTAAAAGAAGAGTTAGTGCAAATACTTTAAATGGCATTGATTCAAAATGGATTTCAAAAGAAGAAATTAAAAAACTTGTCCCAATTATGAATACAGACAATTTACGTTATCCTGTTCTAGGTGCTTCTTTCCAACCTAGAGCAGGCACAGCTCGTCATGATACTGTTGCTTGGGGTTATGCAATGCGTGCGGATGAAATGGGTGTCGATATCATTCAAAATTGTGAGGCTTATAAAATATTAACAGAAAATGGAAAAGTTGTTGGAGTGGAAACTTCCAAAGGAATTATTAAATCTAAAAAAATTGGAGTTGTCGCATCTGGACACACAAGTGTACTGGCAGAAAGTGCAGGAATTAGACTTCCACTTCAAAGCAAACCTTTGCAAGCATTAGTGTCTGAACCTATTAAACCTGTTATTGATACTGTTGTTATGTCAAATGCGGTGCACGCTTATGTTAGTCAATCCGATAAAGGGGAACTAGTAATTGGTGCTGGAACTGACGGATATAACTCCTTTACGCAGCGAGGTGGTTTTGATGTAGTTGAAGATACAATTAGAGCTATGGTTGAGTTATATCCAGTATTTGGTAAAATGAAGATGTTGCGTCAATGGGGAGGAATAGTTGATATTTCACCAGATGCTAGTCCTATTATAAGTAAATGTGATGTTCAGGGATTATACTTTAATTGCGGTTGGGGTACCGGTGGTTTTAAAGCTACTCCTGGAAGTGCTAATGTTTTTGCTCATACGGTTGCCAAAGATGAGCCTCATACTATCAATTCCGCATTTAGTCTTGATAGGTTTGTTTCAGGTAAGCTTGTAGATGAGCACGGAGCTGCTGCGGTAGCACACTAATCATGTTCATTATTAATTGTCCTTACTGTGGTCCTCGAGAACAATGTGAATTCACTAATGGAGGTGAGGCTCACGTTATAAGACCGTCTAATCCTGAAGAAGCTTCTGATAAGAAATGGTCCGAGTATGTATTTTTCAGATCCAACCCTAAGGGTATTTATTTTGAAAGGTGGGTGCACAGCCATGGATGTAAAAAATGGTTCAATGCTGTAAGAGATACTTCCACTGATAAGATATTTAAAACTTATGAAATTAAAGATGAAAGGCCTTCTCTTACCGATCTCGAGAATAATAATTTAACAACGCCTTCAGGTGAGCCTGATGTTGGATCTGGAAACTTTACAGTAAAAAAATCATGAGCGCTCAGGATAATAGAAATTCTACTCGTATAGCTTTTCACCAATCTGTGAACTTTACTTTTGATGGGGTAAAATATACAGGATTTAAAGGAGATACAATTGCTTCAGCTCTTATAAGAAACAATGTAAAAATTGTAGGAAGAAGCTTTAAGTACCATAGACCAAGAGGTATATATACTTGTGGTATAGAAGAGCCCAACGCATTAGTACAAATACTTTCTGAACATAACGAACCTAATATACGAGCAACAGTAAAACAAATATATGAGGGGTTGGAAATTGAAAGTCAAAATCGCTGGCCCTCTCTAGAAAATGATCTAGGTTCAATTACTAGTCTTTTTTCTCCTTTAATTAGTGCTGGCTTTTATAATAAAACTTTCATGCGGCCTAGAGGGTTTTGGAAAAAAGTTTATGAACCTTTAATAAGAAAAGCTGCTGGACTAGGAAAGCCGCCTAAGCCATTTAAAACAACAAGTACACAACTCCATCATCATGTCGATATTGTAATAGTTGGAGGTGGTTTATCGGGTTTGCTAGCGTTGAGAAGCTTAGCGAAGACCAAGCTAAAAATTTTACTTATTGAACAAGATAGTTATTTAGGCGGAATTTTAAAAAACTCTAATAAAATCTCAACAATTGAAAATAAAAATAACGACTCTTGGATTAAAGAAGTTGAGAAAGAAATAGAAGGTTCAAAAAATATTAAAGTTCTAAAAAATACTTTAGCCACGACATATAATTATATTAATCATCTAATTGCTATTGAAGATCTGAATACTGGGACGGCACCTTTAGAGGGTAATGTTGATCAAATACTTCATAAAATAAGAGCTGAACATATAATTTTAGCTAATGGGCATATTGAGCGTTTAGTTTCATTCCGAAATAATGATTTACCAGGAGTTATGCTTACAGGTTCATTTGAAAAATATATTCAACGATATGGAGTTATTCCTGAGAAAAATCCTGTAATTTTTAGTAATAATTCATCTTCACATAGTCTTATAAAAAAATTAGTTGACTTAAATTGCAAACCTAAAGCCTATGTAGATTCAAGATCAGGAGATAAAATTGAACCAGATTTATTAGAAATTATTCATAAAGAAAATATTCCTCTTTTTACAAATGCTCATATAGAAGGCTGTGATGGGGGAAAGCAAGTTCAAGAAATAAGTGTGAGAGATTCTGAGGGAATGATCACTAAAATAAAGTCAAAAATGCTATGTGTATCAGGTGGTTTTAATCCAGATGTGCATTTATTTACTCAATCTAAAGGTGTGTTATCTTGGGATGATAATTACTTAACGTTTAAGCCCGATAGATCTTATCAAAATACTATTATTATTGGTTCTGCAGGGGGGCTATTTCAATATAGTAAATTAGCAAACGATATTGACACTAAGCTTGGCTTTCTTAATCAAGAGCCGATAGTTAAAATAGATTTTAAGCTTAATGAATCTGATAATTATGCTATTGAGAAATTATGGGAAACAAAGCATGAAAAAGAATCACGATGGTCAAAATCATTCATTGATTTGCAGAATGATGTAACAACTAAAGATTTAAGACAAGGAATCCTTGAAGGATTCGATAGAATTGAACATTTAAAGAGATTCACGACTAATAGTATGGGAACTGATCAGGGTAAAATCAGCAGTATTAATGCCCTTGGGATTGTTTCAGAAATACTAGATAAAAAAGTTTCAGAAGTAGGAACTACAATTTATAGACCTCCTTATGCTCCCCTCAGTTTTGCATCAATAGCAGGAAGAAGCACTTATAATTTTTATGACCCAGAGAGGAAAACCCCTATTCATGAATGGCATAAAAAGAATGGAGCCATATTCGAAGACGTTGGACAATGGAAGCGTCCCTGGTATTTTAAAAATCATTCGGAGGAAAATTTATATCAAGCCGTGCAAAGAGAAGCTTTGCAAGTTAGAAAATATGCCGGAGTCTTAGATGGAAGTACTTTAGGTAAAATAGAGATTAAAGGTAAAGACGCACTAGAGTTTATGAATCTAATGTATACAAATAATTTTTCAAAAATGAAACCTATGAGTGCTCGCTACGCTCTGATGTTAGGTGAAGATGGAATGATTATGGATGATGGAATTATATCTAAAATAAATGACAAGCATTTCATAGCTACTACAACAACAGGTGGCGCAGCAAATGTTCTAAGTCATATGGAAGAATTTGCTCAAACAGAATGGCCTCACCTCAACGTCTATATGAACTCTGTTACTGAACAGTTCTGTACTTTTAATATAAGCGGGCCTAACACACGCTTAATAATGGAAAAAGTTTTTAAAAATATAAAATTTGATAATGAAAGTTTTCCTTTTATGACTTTTAATAATTTTGATTATTTAGACTCTACTGTAAGAATTTTGAGAGCCAGCTTTACCGGAGAACTTGGTTATGAAATTTATGTTAGACCTTCTATCGCCCTTAAACTATGGGAAGACTTATTTTATTTTGGAAAAGATGAAGGTTTGATTGTATATGGAACAGAAACAATGCATCTATTAAGAGCAGAAAAAGGCTATATAATCGTGGGTCAAGACACTGATGGATCTGTAACTCCTCAAGATATGGATTTAGAGTGGATGATTGGAAAAAATAAAAAAGATTTTATTGGCAAAAGATCTTTAACCAGATCAGATACAATTAGATCAGATAGGAAGCAGTTGGTAGGAATTAGACCTGTAGATCAAAAAAATATTATTGAAGAAGGTCAACATATTATTCTATCATCAAATGTAAAACCTCCTGTTAAAATGCTAGGTCATATAACATCTAGTTATATGAGTCCAAACTTAGGGCATAGTTTTGCAATGGCAGTTATTAAAGATGGTAAAAAATTAATAGGATCAAAAGTTTTTGTTTCCTCTAGCTCCAATGATGCTTTTGAAGTTGAAATTATAAATCCAATTTTTATAGATAAAGAGAATAAAAGGCTAGTATCTTAATGAATTTAATATCCTCTAATTCTGTCAACGTGAAAGAATTAAATCTTGATCAAATTTTGATAAGAGGACTCTATACCCCTACTCTTGATAAACAGATTAAATCTGAATTTAAAATTTCTCTTCCTAAAGATAATCTTCAGGTCAAACAGGATAATAATATTATTTGTTCAAAAAACTCTTTTGATCAATGGAGTATAATTTTTTTTCAACAAGTAAGACTAAAGTTAGATACTGCAATTGATAAAATAAATGAAAATGAAAAAATACTAGCAACTAATTATTCTGAAGGTCAAATTTATATAGAAATTTCAGGAGAAAATAAAATTTTTATGTTAAATAAAATTACTCATTTTGACTTTAGGGAGAAAAACTTTCCTCTCCTGACTTCCGCACAAACATTAATCGGAAGAGTTGAATGTAATATTTATAATATACAAAATAAACTATTGGTTACTTGCAATAGGTCTTTTGGAGACCATTTAAAGAGCCAAATTATAGACGCTTTAAAATTCTAATTGACTTCATATTTTGAAATTGATTAGTTTAGATCTGAATTAAAAATAGGTGCTCAATGTCTAATAAATCAAGAATAATTATTGTAGGAAGTGGAATAACTGGTGCAAGTACTGCTTATCATTTAGCTAAACTTGGATGGAAAGATATTACCGTCCTAGATCAAGGTCCTTTATTTGAGACTGGTGGCTCTACTAGTCATGCTCCTGGCGGAGTCTTTCAAACAAATCCATCAAGAATGATGTGTAAGTTTGCTCAATATACAGTTGATTTATTACGTTCGCTTGAGTTTGAAGGAAAGCCTTGCTATCACGCAGTTGGTGGAATTGAAGTATCAAAAACTAAAGAGCGTCATGAAGATCTATATCGAAAATTAGGCTTAGCTCACAGTTATGGGCTCTCTAATGCAAAAATTATTACTCCTGAAGAAGTTCATAAAATGAGTCCCTATATTGATCCTGAAAAAATCTACGGAGGATACTATGTTCCTACTGATGGCTTAGCAGCGCCCGTGCGTGCTGTTCAGGCGATGGCAAAATATGTGATTGATCAAGGAGCTGGAAATTTTATAGGTAATACTGCCGTAACAGGATTTAAAATTTCTAATAATCAAATTCAAGGTGTTGAAACAGAAAATGGTCTGTATGAGGCTGATATTGTTCTTGTTGCTACAGGTATCTGGTCTCCTAAAATGGGTAGATTGGCTGGCATTTCTTTACCTCTTGTTCCTTGTGAACATCAAATGGCATGGCTTGAACCATTTGAAGAATTAAAAGAATTTAAAGCCGATATAAAAGAGGCTTTAGTTGAACATGCCCTAGTTAGACATCAAGATTATAGTTTATATTTTAGACAGTGGAACGATACTTATGTTATTGGAAACTATCGTCACGAACCAAGGATTTTAGAATCTGAAGAAATCTTAAAGCCAAAGGATGCGATCGATATGCCTTCCTTAGTTGACTGGAGAGCAGACGATTTTGAAGGAGCACTTAAGGAAACTAATTGGCTATTTCCTTCATTTGCGGAAAAAAAATTAACAAAAAAAATAAATGGCATTTTTTCTTTTACTACTGATGGCAATCCTTTAATGGGAGAAACTTCTATTAAGGGTCTATGGTCGGCAAGTGCTGTCTGGATAACGCATGCTGGCGGTGTTGGTAAAGCTATGGCAGAGTGGATTATAAACGGTGAGCCAGAACTAGATGTTAGAGAAGGTGATATTAATCGTTTTCATAAACATCATCATGTTAGAAAGTATTTACGAGCAAGAGGTAAGCAAAACTACAAAGAGGTTTATGATATAATTCATCCTCTTCAACAAATGGAACAGCCCAGACCTCTAAGAAGAAGTCCTTTCTACTCAAGATTAAGTGAAAATAAAGCTCAATTTTTTGAAACTATGGGATGGGAAAGACCTCAATGGTATGAATCAAATTTGTCCTTAACTAAAGGAAAGAATTTTCCCAATAGAGTTGGATGGTCTTCAAAGTACTGGTCTCCTATTCAAGCTGCAGAACACTTAGTAACAAGACAGACAGGAGCTCTTTTTGATATTACTGGTTTTGTTAAAATTGAAGTTAATGGAAAAGGTGCTCTAGATCTTTTACAAAAAGTTTGTACAAATAATATTAATATTCCTGTTGGTAAGGTTGTTTATTCTGTAATTTCAAATATTTATGGTGGTATCAAAAGTGACCTGACTATAAGTAGGCTTGAAGAAAATAAATTTTGGGTTCTAGCTGGAGCGGGCAATGGAATGATCGACCTATCTTGGCTTAGAGAGAATGCTCCAAATGATGGAAGTGTTAATATTATTGATTGGACTTCTGCTTATGCAGGTATTGGATTATGGGGACCTAATTCAAGAAAAGTCTTAGAAAGTTTATGTGAAGACGATGATGTTTCCAATGAACAATTTCCATTTTTCAGTATTAAGAATATTTCTATAAGCCATGTTCCTTGCGTTGCTGTTAGAATTTCTTATATAGGTGAACTTGGCTGGGAAATCTATACTCCAACAGAATATGGTTTAACTTTATGGGATGAATTAAGAAATAAATCTCAAGAATTTAATATGATTTGTTCTGGGGCTGGAGCTTTTGAATCTTTAAGACTCGAGAAAGGTTATCGTTCCCTAGGTTCTGATATTCATACTAATACTAATCCCTATGAGGCTGGGCTGGGCTTTACTGTAAAACTTAAAAAAGAAAATAATTTTATCGGTAAAGAAGCTTTAATAAAACTTAAAGGGTCTCCGTTACAAAAGAAACTCTGCTGTATGGTAATGGACGATCGTGAAGGTATGGCTCTAGGCAAAGAACCAATTTACGATAGTCATGGGAAATCAGTTGGATATGTCACGAGTACAAATTATGGTTATTTTGTTGATAAACATATCATTTATGGATATTTGCCTAATAGCTATTCTGAAGAGGGTACAAAATTAGAACTGGATTACTTTGGGAAAAGATACCCAATCACAGTGACTAAAGAGCCTTTATTCGATCCTGAAAATAATAGACTTAAATCCTAAGAAATCTTATTTTTTTATGATAGTTTCTTTTTCTTAATGAGAGAAAGTATAATTAAATTTGTTGATGATTTTACTGTTGAGTTAAATCCTAAAGTTCAGAAAAAAATTACTGAAATACATATTAATAAAAAAAATAAAATTTTTATCACATATCTTCCTGAATCAGATGAAAAAGAAATTTTTAGTGCAGTGGAATTTGTAAATGATAAGGGTTTTACTCCTATTGTCCATTTACCGGCTAGAACTATGAGAGACATTAGTCATGTAGAAGATTTTCTTGTTAATATTAGGAAACTAACAAAGTCCAACGATATTTTAGTTATTGGTGGTGGTGGTAATCAAGTAGGCTCCATAAACTCCTCTATAGAAATTCTAGAAAGTGGACTTTTAGAAAAATACAATTTCTATAAGGTTAAGGTTGCAGGTCATCCTGAGGGCTCTCCAGATATAGATGATGAAATACTTAAAAAATTTTTATTAGCCAAAGAAAAAATTCATAATTCAAAGAAATTAGATTTAGAAATCGTAACCCAATTTTTCTTTGAGTCAGATCCTTTTACTAAGTGGGATATTTTTCTCGATCAAATAGGAGTAACCCTACCAGTGAGAGTTGGCTTCCCGGGGCCTGCAACTTTTAAGACATTATTAAATTTTGGATTAATGAGTGGTGTGGGAAATTCTTTAAATTTTTTAAAAAAAAATTCCAGTAAGATTGGTGACTTGCTTGTTAAAACCACTAATGACAAACTTTTAATAGAGTTAGTCACTGCTGGTAAATTGAGCAAACTTGGAAGACCAAATGCCTTTCATTGTTATCCTTTTGGTGGCTTTGAGAAGACCTGCCATTGGTTAACGGCAATTCAAAATGGCGACTTTATTGTAGAAAATGATAAATTAGTTTTCCATAAAAAAATATTCTAAATAGCGATTTTGAGATTGCTAAATTGATAAAAAAAAACTAGCTTTCGTTCATAAAACGTTTTCCCTGGAGGAAGCACTATGAAACTATCGCAGCCAATTACAGTGGACCAGTCAGACAGACAGGTACCATATAATTTAAGACAGTCCGGTTCAACGCCACAACAAATGTTAATTTCTACAAGAGTTAGGAAAAGTCCCTATTGGCATTTATCAGTAGAGGCAGGATGCTGGAGATGTACAGTTTATAATCGCATGTATCATCCTAGAGGTTACGTAAAACCTGAAGATGGTGGAGCGATGGTTGAATATAACGCTTTGGTTAATGATGTAACAATGTAGAACGTAGCAGTGGAAAGACAAATTCGTGTCAAGGGTCCTGATGCTATGAAATTTACAAATTATGTAATTACAAGAGATGCTACTCGTATCGACGTAATGAAAGGTAAATATGTAATCTTATGTAACGATAAGGGCGGTGTTTTAAATGACCCTATTCTTTTAAGAGTTGCAGAAGATGAATTTTGGTTTTCTCTTTCAGATTCAGATATTATGTTTTTTCTTCAAGGTGTTAACCATGATAAAAAATTTAATGTTGAAATTGATGAAATCGATGTCGCACCTGTTCAAATACAAGGTCCAAAATCAATTGATCTTATGGCTGACCTTGTCGGTGAAGCAGTAAGAGATATTCCTTACTACGGTTTAATGGAAGCAAAAGTTGGTGGAAGAGATTGTATTATTTCACAAACTGGTTTTACTGGTGAAAAGGGATATGAAATATATTTGAAAGACGCAACCAAGTATGCTGATGATATGTGGAACGATGTTCTTGAAAAGGGAAAAAAACATAATCTTATGGTCATAGCTCCAGCACATCACAGAAGAATAGCAGCGGGAATATTATCTTGGGGACAGGATCTTGACTCAGAAACTTACCCATCACAATGTAACTTAGGCTATCAAGTACCTAGAAAAAAGGAAGCTGACTATATTGGTAAGCAGGCACTTGAAGCAATGAGAGATAAAATGGAAGCTGGTGAAAAGCCATACAGCAACCAACTAGTTGGATTTAGACTTGGTGGGAAACCTATTGAGGAATATGCGCCTGACTTCTGGTTAATATCTGAAGATGGGTCTACACCTATCGGGTATCTAACTTCTCCTTGGTACTCACCTGAATTAGGTACTAATATCGCTATGGGCTATGTCCCATATGAAAAAAAAGATATTGGTAATAAATTTAAATTTCATCTTCCAGAGGAGTATTGTGATACTCCAGGAACACCAGTAGATGGTGAAATTGTTGAGATGCCATTTAGACCTTCAGTAAATGCTAATGCTAGAGAGCTAGCAAAAGATAAAGGTCGTGATACGGCTTTTTAAATTACTTTCTTTCCTAGTGGCTTTTTAGCCACTAGGAATACTTTCTTATTGTTTACTTAGACTATATTCCTTAAATTATTGGTCTTAATGAAAACAGCAATTGATATACTTCAAAATGAACTAGAGTTTGATAGACCAATTAAATTTGACTCTAAAATATTTTATATAAATCCCTCTACAGATAATCTTAAAAAACTATCTCTCAAAGAAAATCCTAAAATGCTTGTACCTGGGTATTTTTTAAACTTTCATAATAC
>Ga0075444_10000155_pt1 | contig 39179 bp, 34 predicted proteins | sample CoawatmetaG01DNA_FD_76836 | JGI IMG/M metagenome (GOLD analysis project Ga0075444, IMG submission 76836) | Marine microbial communities from the West Antarctic Peninsula - Coastal water metaG017-DNA | ecosystem: Environmental > Aquatic > Marine > Coastal | place: Atlantic Ocean: West Antarctic... | reverse complement strand
GTGTGAGCCTGAATGTTATCTGAAAAAGTGCTTGTTTCAATATCAGCAGCTGACATACGTGGATGAAAATTTTGCGACATAAGAAAATTTCTCGTAGTAAGGGTGAAGGTAAGGTTGGGGGGAAGTTTCGGCGTTAGTTTTCTCATCGAAACTATTGCAAGATTAAGCGGCCGCCATGTCGGAGCTATGGCAGCAAGATTAAATCAGTGGCAACTAATTCCACGGGTTTTCCAAAGCACAAAGCAAATTCCAGCAACTTGTTACTAAGTTAGTGGGGAAATTTAATCAGCGGCAAAGTCCCATCCGGACTTCGCCTGCCTAACGCATCAAAAGCCCATGAAAGATACCAGTCTGAGAAGCTAAGTTGTTTTCCGTTTTCGCCTTGAAGGGGGTAAATGCCTTTGAAATCCGCACGATCATCGCCCCAAACATAGCCAGCTTGTGGACCATTAATTACGAGCCAGATCCGCGACGCACAACCTTTTGCGCAGATCGGTATGGCACCATTCATGACAGATGCACGCCAAGATTTTTGCCCACCCTCATTCCAGGCTTGTTCGTGTACGAACGGCTTTTTAAGGTCTCCGACAAGATGCCCTCCCTTCCATTCTTGACCATCCTCCTGCTGCCCGAATGGAAAAACGCCATAGAACGGCCCAGCCCCACCATTTGCGATTTCGGTTAGGAAGTATCTATAGTCGGCAGGCAAAACCAAAGAGTGTTTAACCTCGAACTCTCTTAGAACTTCCACCGAAAGTGGCGGATTCAGTTTGTAATGATGCCCAAGCGCACCGAATGATCTCCTTAGCAAATCTCGCCATTTCATCTCGCGAATAAGAGAAAGTACAACCTGTTTCTCGAATTTCATTCTTCAATCTCTGTTTGACCTGGCAATTGTTCGGGAGATGAAGTAATCAATCTAAGGTATTCCGGCGCCGCCGAAACAGAGAGCGACCAAACAACTGCGGCGTCGACTGACTCCGGATTCTGCATAAATTCAGGTACGGCCCGAAGACGCTCTCGCCATTCTTTAACGCCTACGTATCCTCGCATCTCGATTTACTAATGCTTCGAGAATGCTGCAGATGGCGCAGTGCCAGAGTTCTCATCGCCTTCCATAAGGTCCATGCGTTCAATCAGGCCATTAGCGACAGTGTAAACGTGCCACACTTCACTATCAGAGAGTAAGTTGCCATCAAGGCTTTTTACAAGCTGATGCACTCTAACCTTAGCAATACCGCCTCCCTGCTCGATTATCTCAATTGGCTCCACGTGCGGATTAAACTCCATCCACTGACGGGTCCAGTAAGAGCGAATCTCATCTTTCCCAACAACACGTCCGCCTTCGGATGCCTTGGGCCAGCTAACATTCTCACTCATAAGCGCCAGCGCAGCATCAATATCGCGATGATTGAAGGCCGAGTAAGCCTGAGCTATCAATGCCTGTGTGTTCGACATGAATCCTCCAGAGTAGATACAAGTATAGTACTGTAGTCCAATGCAAGACTAATTAGTGAATGGGAACTGACAGGTTAAATGGGAAAGCAAAGAACTAGCAGGCCACAGGCATTCAAGGCCACGGCTGCCGCCACAAGTGAAATAAAGGCTCACGTTGGCGAGAAAAATCCACTAAATGCTGATTTGCGCAAAGCCAACGCTCCTGAAACACACTTTGCCGATGGTGAGCTAGCCGAGTTGCTAGATAGCTACTTGAACGATGCTGCAGGCCTGAAGACCAGTCGGCTTATTCCCATGAACGGATACCCCAGCCTCAAGCTTCCTAACGGCTTCTCTGGCGAAGGCTAAGCTAACACGTTAACTCTTAGCGATCCACTTAGCTCCTGACTTCTCAAGCAACTCTTTAATCAGCTTGGCTCCACCTATCATCGCCGGTGTGATTGCACCGAACTGGCTTGGTGGGTTGCTCAACAAATGATCAACAGCGCCACAAATAATTAGCGCCGTTAGCCAATATGGGTCATTGCCTTTGACCGTGATACAAGGGGATGACCCACTGATTGTTGTGCTTGCTTGAATTAGAAATGTGGTGCTCTGACGCTCAGTGACGGATGGCACTTTGGCTGAAGTTCTTTTGACAATAAAGTCACCGGCCACCTTCATTAGCAGCTGACCAAAAGCTGCCGACACTTTAAGCAAAATCGGTGGGGCTGCAACGGTGAAGTAGGTGTTCACGTCTTGCACATTCGTGTGACGGGGCAGCATTAGAGCCTCGCCTGCAGGAAATGACACGATCGAAAAAGCTTTCCCATCAATATGAGCCTTTCGAGATAGAGCACCAGGTCTGCCTTCAACCAATTGTCCTTTGCTCAAATAAAAGCCTGAAGCAGCAAAGGCCCGCACGATACTCTTGCGGGTACCAGGGCTGGTGCTCATTTCTTCCAAGCTATAAACGAACTCAATTGACTGGCATTGAGCAAAGTCGTTGCACAACTGGGCCCCCATAGCATCACCAATGGCAAATTCGTAGGCACAAGCTGGCACCAAAACAATTCCAGCAGCCTTTGCCTGTTCATGATATTTGTCATAAACCAGCTTTATAAAGCCTTGTTCGCCAGTGGTATCGAGATAATGAGCGCGCCGCGCAATTGCTTCTTGAACAATCGGTTCGCCAAAATCAGTGAATGGTCCGGCGCAATTTATGATGATCTTGCAACCATCCAAAGCCTTGAATGTTGAGCGGTCTTGCACATCTATTACACGAAAAGGCACGCCGCCCAGGTCTTGCGACATGGTCCGCAAGGCCTGCTCGTTTCTACCGGTAATGAAAAACTCTGCCTTACGTTCTATCAGTTCGCTGGCGACCAGTCGACCGGTAAATCCAGTGGCGCCAATTATTCCTATCATTTTGCATTGCCTTTATCTATTCAGCTTAAACTTACAGATGCCCGGTAGAGATTTGCAGGAACCTTTTCGTTGTCGGTATCGGACACAAGCAGAATCTCCAAAGTGCGCATAACAGCATCTGAACTAATTCCGGAGTGAATTCCATGACTCAAATAATCGGCGCATATACCTTCAAACTTTTCGCGACCAGCAATGCGAACAATGCTCTCAATGTCACCGTTCCCTTTCATAATTCCTAATGATGAACCTAAACTTGCGCCGTCTTGATATTCATCATCGGTGGCCTCAGCGGCGGCTAAAAATACTATGCGCCCATCTGACATTGGCACTGCATCAGTAAAAGACAGCCCCACTCCTTCAATATCGCCGAGGTCATACTCTCTCAACTTAGAAATGCATGTACTACTTGGTCTGTGAGTATCGTGCAAGTCGTGCAAAAAAGCTTCGGTATCGAGTTCGACAACCACGCTTTTCCCTTTAGTCTTGCTACCGCGATGAAAGAGTTTTGTCACTTTCTTCTGAATAGCTATACCTTCGACGTTCAGCCCATCAATTGACGCGGTGAGTTTATTACGAATGTCAGAAAAGTCAATTGGTATTGGAGATTCAGCACTAACCTGCCCCTTCTCTAAGTGGAGCATGGCTCCGTTAACGCGATTCGAACGTGACATCGAGGGCATCACCAGCAGTGCACCACCAGCGGCGTAGGTGTCTGGTTGAATGCGCGTTATTGTTTCTAAGTCGGGCTTCTGCTTCTTTCGTTCTTTGTAATCGCTCGGAAGCATACCAGGAAGGAGCCTGAACCAGCGACCAGGCTGACTGCTTCTCAAGTCAAACTCAGCAAGATGCAATTCGTCGTCAGCCACAATAAAGATGCGATTTTCCAGCCTGACAAGTCCGCTTGCCGATACGACATAAGCAGGACGATTCTCGCTGAGAGGCTCAATTACCAGTTCTCTAACCTTTTCAAGGGCAATCATTTCGCGAGCTAACTCCTGAAGTCAATGCAATTGTCGGCGACCACAAGGTTGCTGCTCACAACCTGACGCGGCAAGAGCTAATCTATGTTGCCTAAATCTGAATTACCTGTATCAGAGCTGACCGCTGCGTGGTCAGGCTTAGATACTTTGTAGCCGAGATTTTTGACATTGACAATATAGCCAGGGGCCAGCTCAGCATCAAGCTTCTGGCGCAGCCGACCAACACACTTTCGCACAGCTTGCTCGGTCGAATCAGACTCTGAACTCCACAGTCTATTTAGCAACTCTTCAGCAGAGAAGAACTGATTTTCATGACGCATGAAAAACTCGAGCAGAGCTAACTCTTTGGCATGCAATGTAATTTCTTTGCTACCAATTTTTGCCAGGCCACATTTGCGATCAAGGCTTAAGTCACCAACTGTAAGTACGTCAAATATTTTGGCCGAGCGCGGCCGCCGGAGAATAGCCGAAACCCTCGCAAGCAATTCATCTAACGAAAAAGGCTTGGTCAGATAGTCATCGGCTCCAGTATCTAGGCCGGCCACTCTATCTTGAATGGCATCGCGGGCTGTGACAAATAAAATTGGCACGACGCCGCCCCGGGCTCTATACTCAGCGCAAAGAGCCAGGCCGCTGTCTGCCTTGATGTTCCAGTCTAGGATGACCAGGTCGTAGTCATAGATAAAAAGTCGTTGCAAACCCTCTGGGGCAGAGTCAACCCACTCCACGGTATAATTTGCGAACTCAAGGCCATCGGTAATTGCCTCCGCAGTATCGGCTTCGTCTTCAATTAAAAGAATTTTGGCCATAACTCTCGAGGGTTCAGAACAGCTAATTACGTTGCGGGAAACCAGTGCGAAGCCTCAATTTATCACACAAAGCCTTTGTTCTCATACTAGTTCCTCTATTTTTTGAGGTTCTCTTTCTCACTGCCTCAAACATAAGCCTGGCTCAACTTGACAAGGCCTATCAACTGGAGAATCAAACCCGCGGCGTCCTGCAAATAGTTAACCTGCAGACCAAGGTATATCCCGACGCAGCAGCAGCACTCGGGCTAGCAGTTGCCAACCGCGATGTTAGCCAAATCAATAGAATGCATAGATCCCTGGCAAAATTGAAAAAAGACCGAGCCTTGCTAATGAGCCGGGGCGATCTCGACACTAGTAGTCTGCGGCAGTTCAATGCCAGCGTTGAGAAAGTCAATGTCGCTCTTGACGAAGGCGAAGCAGCGGCAAGAAGAGCCGACCAATTTGCTTTCATGCGCTGCTTAGAAAAGCTACAGGCGATTATCATCGAATGCAACGAAGAAGGCGACAGGGTCTCGGCAATTCAAATCAAGAAAGCAGAAGAGCAGCGCGCAGAACAAGAGCGTTTGAGACGGGATGTGCAAAGGCTATCAACCGCTGCTGTGGTGGTAAGCATATTCATTTCAATACTTTTGGTTCTCATCTTCAACCGCAGTATTGCTAATCGCCTCAAAATTATCAGCAAAAACGCCATCGACTTCGCTAACGACAAACCAATTGCCCCGGTGCTCAAGGGCAACGATGAAATTGCGCAACTTGACCGCATTTTCCACGATATGGCCTTTCACCTGACCGATTTAAGACGCCGAGAAAAAGCCTTAACAGAAAATGCCTCTGAAATCATCTGCTCTATCGATACCTACTTCGAGCTGGCCACAGTCAACAAGGCAATCACCAAAATTCTTGGTTATCTTCCTGAAGAAGTACTAGAAAAACCATTGGCTGCAATATGCAGTGATGACCCACAAAAAATTCGGGCGACCTTCAAAGAGCTAGCAGAGAAGAAAGAAAACAAACCATTTCTGCTCACTATGAAAACAAAAGATGGTGACCTCAAAGAAATTATGTGGTCTGCAGTTTTTGACAAAGAAGAAAAGTCATATTTTTGCGTCGCACACGATGTCACTGAAATAAACAAGACGGCCAGGTTGAAGCGAGAGCTGACAGCCATGGCTACTCATGACCTGCGGGCGCCTCTTGCATCACTGCAGTTGACCCTCGATCTCTTTTGCAAGAATACCTATGGGGAGCTAACTGAGAGAGGCAAACATAGAGCTACCCAAAGTGCTGCCACCATTGGCAGACTAGTGCAATTGATCAACTCATTCCTTGAAATTGACAAACTAGAATCGGGCACAATCGAACTGAATCTTGGCGAAGAAACTGTTGCTGACTTAATTCGTCGGGCCAGTGTAGCGGTGCAAAGCAAGGCTGAAGCAAAGGCGCTAAGTTTTCAGATGGAAGGCTGCGATCTACAAGTTGACTGCGATGGTAGTCGCATAATTGATGTATTTCAAAACCTCCTCGACAATGCCATAAAATACTCACCAGAAAAAGGTGCGGTAAAAGTTGTGGCTGAGAAAGACAAACAGATGGTTCGTATCGCTGTTATGGATCAAGGCCCAGGAGTACCAGCTGAAAAAGCCGCAGTAATTTTCGAGAAATTCAAACAAGGCAATGTCAATGCTGCGACAGAGAAGCAAGGTACCGGGCTTGGCTTAGCCATATGCAAAGCGATTGTGCAAGCTCACGGCGGCGATATCGGCGTAAAGAACGCGCCTGGATGGGGCAGCGTATTCTGGCTCACGCTTCCGCTAAGCAAAGGCCAGAGCTAAGAAGAAGAAGAAGAAGAAGAAGAAGAAGTCAGAGCTGGTGACTGAAAACAGCCTTAGCCCTGACTTTTCTAGTTTTTGTTTCTAGCAATAAACTACTTTGCTTTATCTTCGAGCTTTTCTAAATACTGACCATATCCTTGATCAATCTTGCTGTTTGAAGGCACTCTCTCGTGACCAGTTGGTCGGGGCCAGCTCGGCTGATAAGTTGGCCGGATATCACCATGAGGCAACTTATCACCAGGATTAAAACCTTGATGGCTCTTGGAAGAACCCAGGTCAATATTGATAGTAAGATCGATGCACATATCTTCTCTATGATGCTTGTGCCCATTGTTAAGGCGATTGCCATTTTCACGCTGCTCGATTGTAAATGGTGGTTGAGTCATTGGTTTCTTGTTGCCATCGATTTCTCTATCACCGCGGTTCTGAGAAGCGGCATCAGAAGCGGCACCGCCAACAAGTTTTGCCCCCATGGCCAAGGTCGAATCATTGCTACCAAGGCCCTTACCGACGGCACCCATAGCACCCCACAATTCGCGAGACAAGGCACTGGCAGCGCTAGTATCACGATTGTCGTTGCCTGCTCTAAAAGTGCTTGATTCAGTTACTAAGTCTGGATTCGGCATGGTAAAAAACTCCTCTTGCGACGTCCGATGCAAGCATTATGCCAAGCCAAGTAGACATGAAATAGACAGAGCTAATGCAATGGTCCATAGAGAGTTTTTTCGTAGTCCCCAACTTTACTATTGCGGCAAACCAGCTTAGTACCTGGCAAGGCGCGCCGCAGTAGATTTAAATCTTGGGGGCTATAGACAGCCTCTGGCAAATTGAGGGTAGATAGTCTTGCCCCCTTTAGCAAAAGAAGATCAGCAGTGGTCAACTTATCATTAGTCAACGAAAGGATACTCAAAGAATTCATTCGAGGAATATAGGCGATTCCCTTTGCCGTGATCAAGTTCTGAGCAAGTCCAAGTAATTTCAAATTATGCAGTTTAGAGATCTCTGCCATATCACTGTCTTTAACACCACAGCGATTGAGGTGCAAAGTCATTAGACTGTCAAACTTACTAAGGTATCCATAGGCCTTAGAGTCAAGCATGTTTGATGTTAACTCAAGAGCAATTAGTTTTTTCAAACCGCTCAATTCTTTGAGACAAGTACCATCTATGCCAGCCATGGATAGATTTAAGCGCTCAAGGTTGGTCAGGGCTTTCAGGGCTACTAAAGACTGATCAGACAGCTCTGAAATTGACAAATCAAGATAACGCAAACCGGTCAAATGCGACAAGGGCTTAATTGTCTTCGTCAAATCAGACATGATTCCTGTGCTGGCAAAGCTCAGGCAATCGACAATATTGGCATCAAGCTTGCTTAAAACTTCAGGTTGTTCAGTGAGCTGATAAGACGCCACTAAGTAGACCACCGCATGCTTTGGTAACTTTATTTTGACTGTTCCTTTTGCTTCGCCAACAAACTGCCCGAGCGACTCGGCCACTAATTTGCTGTGAGCAAAGTGATGCGGGCTAAGGGGGTCTTTATATACATAAAGGCGACCGAGAGAAAACTGACTGGGAAAAACTAGCTCACGCTCATACATTTTTGCCTTTGCTGCTACGGGCTTAGACACAGGAGTAGGCAATGGCTTACTAGAAGACTGAGCCAAAGACAAATCGGCAGACAAAAAAATGGAAGATAATACTGCACCACTGGCGCAAAAACAGTTTACGGTCTGTCTCTTATTCATCGCCCCTACTCAATTCCTTGCAGGAGAGCCTGCCAGGCTGGATGCAAAGAAATCTCCCGCAGAGACTGGTGTAGAAGCGAAATACCGGGTTCTTTTTTGAACCAAGTTGAGGCACCAGAAGGATGGGGGAGTGGTATCACATCACAATCTACGCCGAACAAAGTTTTCTCAAACTTTTGACCAATAACATCTACCAATTGACCTTTGCCTAAAGACTGTTCAATTGCTAACTTGCCTACCGGTATAACAAGCTGTGGTTGCAAGATTTCGAATTCTGCCGCCATCCAGCCTGAACAATTGGCTACTTCGACGGGGCTAGGCACCCGATCCCCTCCACTTAAGGTCTTGCCCGGAAAACAACGGCAAACTGCAGCCATATAGGCAAGAGAGCGAAACTGCTCTTCATTTAAACCAATGGTAGAGAACCAGCGAAATAGAGTTTTTCCAGCCGTCCAGGCGAATGGTTTACCAAATGAACCCTCGTGGGGTCCCGGTGCCTGACCAATCATATAGACCTTTGAGAGTAGAGCGTGGTGGCTCACCACCGGACCCACCATCAACGGACAAAGGGTGCAGTTCTTGAGAGCTGCTACATGCTTTTCAATTGCAACCTGAGACTTCATGGGCACTATCGCCTAAAACACTAATGATACTGCTAAAATTACCAGCTTATGCCAATAGATGCGACCTGGCTAATAGACCTAACAATCATTGGTCTCTATTTCGTCATTATTATGTATGTGGGCCTTAAATTTGGCGAGCGGGAGAACACCCTCGCAGACTTTGCCCTTGGCGGACGCTCTCTGCCCTGGCTGGCGGTACTGGCTTCAATTATTGCGGCAGAAACAAGTGCTGCGACCTTTTTAGGCGCTCCCGGCGAAGGCTTTAAGCTACTCAATTACTCTTATTTACAAATTTTAGTCGGCACTGTACTTGGCCGCATTATTGTTGCCTTCCTCTTTATAAAGCCCTTTTTTGATCTCAATGTCTATTCTATTTATGAATATCTTGAGACACGTTTTGGTCGAGCCACAAGATTGGCTGCTTCGGCAACGTTCTTAGTAACGCGGGTATTGGCATCTGGTGCCCGTCTATACGTATCAGCAATAATTCTGGCAGTGGCCTTTACCTTAATTACAGGCTCGGCACCAACCAAGGCACAAGAATTAGCTGTCTATCTGTTAGCAATAATATCGATCACCATAATCACGGCTATTTACACCTCCATTGGTGGCATTAAAGCGGTGGTTTGGACAGACTGCATTCAAGCAACTGTCATGCTTGGTGGCGCCAGTGGTGCAATAGTTGTACTGCTATTGAATATGCCTGAAGGGGTAAAATCAATTCAGTATTTTTACAGCCATACGCCAATGCCATTTTTCATCAATGGCACAAAACCAGATGCCAGCTTATGGCAAAACATTAAAGCCGTCCTCGGTGCCGACTACACTATCTGGGCGGCATTTCTAGGTTCAACCTTTACCACCTTGGCCACCCACGGCACCGATCAAGACATGGTGCAAAGAATGCTCACGGCTCAAGACTACAAGAAGAGCAGACTTTCGCTAATTCTGTCAGGTCTGGCTGATTTACCAATCGGCTTCATCTTTCTCACTATTGGCATATTGCTACACCTTTTCTTTCAACAACAGCCAGACCCCAGCTTGCCGCAAAAAAACAGCGAGATTTTTGCCTACTTCATTTTGACAAAAATGCCCGTGGGCTTGCGCGGTCTTTTAATTGCCGGCATATTTGCCACGGCCATGGGCTCTCTTAGTGCAGCTCTAAATGCCCTTTCAACCAGCGCCACCCGTGACTTTAGCCACAGCTCAGGGGCTGAAGCCAATGAGCCTGGCGCCCAAAGAGCTGAAGTAAAAGCGGCACGGCAACTGACTTTTGTCTTTGCATTCCTGATGATCCTGGTGGCCAGTGCCACGGCCTACTTTGTAATAGACCATCCCACATCGCGCATTATCCCCATTGTTCTAGGTATATTCGGCTACACCTATGGCTCTTTGCTCGGAGTCTTCTTACTTGGACTACTAAGCAAAAGAGGCAGTGACCGCGGCAATTTAATTGCTATGGTCGCCGGAGCTACCCTTGTAGCCTGTTTGCCACAAATTGCCTTTCCCTGGAGAGTAATGTTCGGCTCCTTGACCACTATGGCCATAGGCTCGCTTTTCAGCAAAGAAACCATTAATGACAAAGACAAATCGCTGGAAGCCAAGGCCTGACACTTTGCAGCCAAAGATAAAATGTGTTCTAATCTGGGCGCGATTTGCCACGCTATCGCAACCAGCTGTTGCGTTAGTGCAAATGCTGTCATCTAGTATTGAGAATACTTGCAGACCAATCGCTGGCCAATAGTTTTCTAAACCTGCACAGAAACACTTAGCTGTTATTGACCAAGAGCCCTAAAAGCAAGAGCGTAGCGGCTCACACCCCTTGGTCACTACAGTAAAAGAAGAGCAGAAGTAAGAAAGTAGCCACCAAGGGTGAAGGCAGAAAAGCCAAGAGAAGATGACAGCGCCAATTTTAGGCCCAAGAGGCTAGAACCCTTACAGAGCAAGTAATTCGGGGGCATCAATCAACTTTGTCGATTTTGAGAATGAATGTCAATCTTCACATAAAGGTGAGAGTTAAGACCTAAGTGCAATAAAGGCTCCAATTGTGGGAAAATCAGAGAGGAGACCATCGATGATGCGATTATCTGGCCACACTTTCAATCCCACTATTATTTTTCGGCATTAGCCTAGCGCTTGAGCAAATTTAGTAGGGGTCGTTAATGGGAAAAGAAAGATAGGGCTCGTCAGCGAACCACTTGTCTCTGACAGCGATAACTAAGGAGAGCGAAATGTCATATACCATCGTAAGCGATATCTGTGAAGGCGTAGGCGACTGTATTCCAGTTTGCCCAGTTGAATGTATTCACTGGACAGAAAAAACCAATGTCAAAGGTCACAAATATCCGACTATTGACGACAGTACCTGCATTGACTGCGGCGCTTGCCTCTCAGCCTGCCCTGTAGAAGGCGCTATTCTCGACGACTGGCAACCTGAACTGCAAAAGCCATAGTCAAGAAGTCATAACAGGATAGAGATAGCGGCTTTTGCACCTGTCTCTCCTGTATGCACAGTTACTATTAAAGCCGAGGTCAAGCGCCTCGGCTTTTTGCTTATTTGCTTAGGCCTAGGGTATATCGGGTAACCAAGAGCAGCCCAAAATAGAAGCCTAAATCAGCGCCAACAATTGGTACTTATATAGATAGTTCAGCCAAAATTGTCGAAGCCAAACGACTTCTGCTATGAGCAGCCATACCCTCCGTATAGTGCACAGCAAAGGCGACTGTAGTGTTCTCGGGAGCAGCTCCTATTTCAAGCACGGCTGAGGCTCTGACACTGACAGTTTGATAGAGGTTAAGTAGCTGCATTGAATCAGCATTGAAGATTGCAATTAGGCCTGGGGCGTCATTAACTTCAACAGAAGATTTAAATGGCCCAAGAAAAGTCTCACTACCCATCACAAATGGTTGATTGGCGACTTCACCGGCACCGGGAAAACTCTTGAATTGAGCTTTCGCTATAGTCAGCATTTTTTCTTTTGACCTCTGAGCAAGCTAAAAACCGCAATCAACACAAGGGATAATAATACCCTTCGCCCCAAGGTTATACTTCTTACACAATACCTTTATGTTGTGAAAAGAATGGCCCATTTTGAACACACCTGAAGATCAAATTAGCGGCGAAAATAAAACAATTGTATTCACCTCCCAGGCGAATACATCTATTCAATATGCCATAGGCGATATTGTCGGCGAGAGCTATGTTTTACTGTCGCTTTTAGCCAGCGGTGGCATGGGCGTGCTATTTAAGGCTCGACATCTTCAACTGGACCGTATTTTCGCCCTAAAACTATTGCCGCCCAGCCAAGTTAGCGAAATCAACTGGCGTCGCTTTGAGCTGGAAGGCCGAGCCTTAGCTCAGCTAAACCATCCAAACATTGTGCAAATCTACAACATGGGTGTGGACAAAAAGGGTTGCCCATTCTATGTAATGGAATTGCTTGAGGGTCAATCAATGGCCGACTACATTCAGTCTCAAAGCATGCCGATGGAACAGTTCTTACAGTCCTTCAAAGAAGTCTGTGCAGCACTGCAGCTCACTCACAGCAAAGGCATTGTGCACCGCGATATAAAACCATCCAATCTATTTATGGTGCAGTCTAGCTCTGGTTCTGCTTCTGGTTCTAGTTCCCATACAAGAAGTACAAAAGTAGTCGACTTTGGCATAGCCCGACTAACTGGTAGTGAAGGTCAAAACCTGCAAGGTCTTACGCGCCCAGGCGAAGTCTTTGGCAGCCCAGCCTATATGAGCCCAGAACAGACAGAAGGAAAGGCCGTCACAGCGGCGACTGACATTTATTCACTGGGCTGCACTATGTATGCGGCCCTGACTGGCCACGCGCCGTTTAAGGGCAGCACAGCTATTGAGACCATGATGGCCCATCAAGTAGACCAAGTGCCTGAAATAAAGCGCCCTGATTTTAGCCCTGGTCAGAACAATGCTTGCAACCGCATCATCGCCAGATGCATGGAAAAGGCCCCGGAGGACCGTTTCGCCAATGTCGAGCAGATTGCTCGGTTACTCGACACCATTGAAAGTGGCGACTTAAGGCCAGATAAAAGAGACAAAGAAGCAGACCGCCCAGGCCATTTTCAGAGTGACAAAAATAATGATGACACAACAACAACCAGCACAATAACCAGCACCGCTGCCCAGGGTGGGAATCAAACGAAATGGCTTATTATTGCCGCAATTTCTACTCTGATTGTCACTGGCACAATTGTAGCTGCGGCCTTGCAACTCAATTCAATAACACAAAGGCGGCAAGTCGACACTGCAGATCTTCCAGGCACAATCTCGCCAGAAGCCCAAAGACGCAATGCCAGTGTAAAGCTGATGCAAGAAAAAATGCCTGCGGTTCCAGAAAAAATCGACCTAGAAGTTTGCATCAAACGGTCAAACAAAGCCCTTTCCGAGATCGAAGAAATAGAAGGGAAAGAGCACCGAGTCTTCAACTTTCCGAGCGATACTTCCATCGGTTATGTTGCTCCCAATAAAGCCATCGAAAAGATGATCAAGGTCAGCACGGGTTCAAGCAAGCGCCTCGAGCAACCAGCCCAGGGTAAGATAATTTGGCCTGACATCCAGCCGGTAAGCTTTACTGGCGGAAGTAAAATAACCAATTTCCCTGAAATATACGAGCACTTTGATGACGATGCCATAGCTAGTCTCACTTTAAAAGGAGCCAACCGCCTTCCAGCAATTGAAACCCTGGCGAACTGGCGCAATTTAAGGTGGCTTACATTGCAAGACTGTGATCTTGATGCAAAATACACAAAGGGTCTAGGTCAGCTAAAACACTTACAATCACTGACCCTAAAGCAGACTAAATTTGACGTCGATAGCATTAAAGAACTTAGCCTTCTACCGCAATTAAGATCTCTACAATTAGACCAAATTGAAGGACACTCTCAAATCTTGCAAGCCTTAGCAAACAGCGAACTGCTCTATCACCTGGAACTAAGAGATCTCAAACTAAGTGATGCGGATTTGCAACTGCTTACGACTCTTCCCAAATTGACACAACTTGACCTGCGCGCTGCCACACTGCCAGCCAATGCGATGAAAAAGTTGAGCCAAATAAAGAGCTTATTCTCACTAAGCCTGGACAAAGCAAAATACGAGCCCGAAGCACTCTTTGATCTAGGTACGAGCATAAGCCTGCGCAAAATATACGTCAGCCCTGATGTTCCCACAGATCAGATGCTTGGGCGCTTTCGCAAACGCTTTGCCAATATCAAAATAGTGAGAAAAGAGTCACAAGGACTCTAGCACTAAACTCTTGGCCTGACTTTCAATGAGATTATCAGCCCAGAGCTAACTACCAAATTTTTGCTCGCTTCTCTTGCTCACGCCACATTGGGTCACCAGACTTAATACCAAAGGCATCGTAGAACTCTTGGAAGTTTACCAGCGGGCCAACAGAACGGAATGGCCCTGGTGAATGGGGATCTACAGTAATTAGTCTTCTTTGCTCAGCTTCGCGAATATTGATACGCCAGAGCTGAGCGAACGATAGAAAGAACCTTTGTTCAGGGGTAAAACCATCAATATTCTTGCGCTTGCTTGGATCTTTCTTCAATGCTCGCTGCAGTGCATCGTAACCGATACTGACGCCACCCAAATCGGCAATGTTCTCACCGAGAGTGAGCTTGCCATTTACGTGCAGCCCAGGCAGGGCTTCAAAGCTATTGTACTCTTCAACAACTTTTTGAGCGCGGTCATCGAATTGCTTGGTATCACTCTCTGTCCACCACTCAGTCAAATTGCCATCAGCGTCAAAATGTCGGCCTTCATCATCATAACCGTGGGTGATTTCATGGCCAATCACTGCTCCAATACCACCATAGTTGACAGCATCATCCATGGTGATATCAAAGAAAGGAGGCTGCAGTATGCCAGCAGGGAAGACTATTTCATTCATAGTAGGATTGAAATAAGCATTGACAGTGGGCGGTGTCATCATCCACTCGCTGCGATCAACGGGTTTGCCAATTCTGGCAATTTGCCTAGCAACTTCAAAAGCATCAGCCCTGATCACATTGCCAAAGTAGTCATCTCTTTTGATAACAACTGCTGAGTAATCACGAAATTTATCCGGATGACCGATTTTCTGCACAAAGCGCTCGAACTTAACCATAGCTTTCTTGCGAGTAGCCTCACTCATCCAATCAAGCTTTTGCAAATGTTCTGAAAACACTTCTCGCAAATTAGTCACTAATTCGGCCATGCGCTGCCGGGCATCAGCAGTAAAATATTTCTCGACATAGAGTTGACCAAGGGCCTCTCCGATTTCACGATCAATCACTTTTGCAACACGCTTCCAGCGCGGTTCTTGTTGTTCTTGGCCGCTTAGTGTTTTGCCGAAGAAATTAAAGTTTTCGGCTTCAACAGCATCGTGTAAAAATGGTGCAGCCTCATGCAAAACATGCCAGCGTAAATAGGTCTTCCACTCATCAAGAGAATGAGCTTTCACTATCTTGTTCAAAGCTTCAAAATACTCGGGCTGGCCGACCACAGCATAAGGTAAGTCGTGAATACCACGCTCATCGAAGTAAATCTGCCAGGGCACAACCTTACTGCCTGAAATTAAGTCGACAGCCTTAACTTTATTGTAGTTCTTGATGGGATCGCGCAAATCAACCCGCGAACGACTCTCTTGAGCCAATTCTTTCTCTAATTTAAAAACCGTATCGGCGTCTTTAGCAGCAGCAGTGTTGCTCTCGCCTAAAAGAACAAACATTTTTTTCAAGTGTTCAATATAGGCAGCGCGCTGAGTAGCGAAAGTCTCTTTTAGATAGTAGTCACGGTCTGGCAGGCTCAAGCCGCCCTGCATCAACTGAAAAGCATAAATACTGCTGTCTTTGGCATCGGCGTCCACGCCACTGGCAAATATTCCACCGAGTCCGTGGTTGTGAAAATCAGCCAGTAATTTGAACATCTGGTCGACTGTTTGCAATTGCGCAATAGAGTCTAGTTGAGACTTAATCGGCTCAAAACGTTTTTTCTCAATTAGCTCAGTATTCATACCAGAAGCGAAGAAATCTCCCACTTTTTGTCTGGCTGAGGGCGTCGACGTAGAACTATATTTCTCCTCACTGGCGCTCTTCAAAATGCCGTGAATGAGAAAGTTGTTCCGTTCGGCTAATTCGCTAAAACTTCCCCAGCGAGCCTTGTCAGCAGGAACAGGATTATTTTTAATCCAATTGCCATTGGCATAGCGATAAAAATCAACTGAAGGTTTAACACTCTTATCGAGATAATCTACTGAAAAGCTGGGGATCTTCGGTTCTTTAGGGCTATCTATTGCTGCTTTGAGCGGTGGGGTGAGAGCCAAGGCGCTATTGGCAAGGAGCAGACCACTGCATGACAATGCCGTTATAATGCCCTTGGTCAAGTTACTTTTTACAGACCTTTTCATGGAACCCCTTTCAAAAACTGGCACTAACAACCGCAATTCAGATTAGAGATTATAGAGGATTATCACAGCTCCTCTAAACTAACTACTAGCAATCATCAAAGCTATAAAACTATCGTTGCTTCGACCGGAGGTTTTATGTACAGCCGCAAATCGCAAACAAAAGCCCGAAAAGGCAGCCCGGGCTTAAGTGCCCTTATTTCGCTGGGCCTTTTCTTTTGCCAATTTAGCCCAGCACTTGCTGCGCCGTCGTACCCTCAGGCCAAAGCCGACTATGATAGCGGCAAGTATTCGCAAGCTCTAGCAGCATTCCAGGCCCTGAGCGCCACCTACCCAACTAACGCCCTGGTGCACTATTACTTGGCACTCTGTCACCAAAATCTCGGTCACCTGGGGCAAGCAAAAGCTGAGTACCAAATTGTGGTTAGCAGCGGTCAGCCACAACTAGTTCCTCTGGCCGCCAAGGGCCTGGCCACTTTGGCTGGGGCCCGTTCTAGTTCTGGTTCTGGTTCTAGCGCAAGCGCTTCATTTAGCGCTCCTAGCCATGAAAGCAGCACTGGTTCGAAAGTCGCCATGGGCAAAGTGAAGAAAGTGCTCGAATTCTGGGCCGAGTGGTGAGGGCCTTGTAAAACATTTGCGCCCGTGTTTGGCGCAACAAAGTCTAAGTTTTCTGATATACGATTCGAAGAACTCAATGTAGATGATGGAGCTACCAAAGAACTCTCAGCCAAGTATGGCGTCAGCGGCATACCTTGCGTAGTTTTCTTAGATGGTTCCGGCAATGTGCTCTTCAAGGGTGGCCCGCAGCGAGATGTAGAAGGATTTTCTGAACAGATACAGCAATATCGTTGACGGCTAGATGACAAATCCGAACAAGCTTGAAAGTGGCACCATTTTCGGTGCCACTTATAAGATTATTGACTTTATTGGCGAAGGCGGCATGGGCTTGGTCTATAAGGTCGAGCATTTGCTCCTGAGCAAACTGCTTGCACTGAAAATATTGAAAACTGAGAATCTCACTGAAGCAGTATGGAAAAGATTTCGCGCTGAAGGGCAAGCCATAGCCAGACTAGATCACAGCAATATTGTACGCATCTACGACATGAGTCAAAGCGAAGATGGTGTGCCTTTCTATACTATGGACCTACTAATCGGTCAGTCACTGGCCGACTACCTGCAAGAAAACCGCCGACTTACCGAAGCAGAAGCTCTACCAATTTTCAGACAAGTGAGTGCTGGTCTGGCCTATGCCCACGAACGAGGAATCATTCACCGCGATATCAAGCCAGGCAATATCATGCTTATCGACAGAGCTGAGGCCGACAAAACAGAGGCTGTAGATATCAGCAAAAAGCTCGTAAAAATTGTCGACTTTGGCATTGCCAAGCTCACCGATGAAAGAGGCAATACAATTCAAGGCCTGACTAAACCAGGCGAAGTTTTCGGCAGCCCCCTGTACATGAGCCCTGAACAATGTAACGGCCAAAAAGTTGATCAACGAAGCGATCTCTATTCTGTGGGCATCACTCTTTTTCAAGCTCTAACTGGCAAACCACCTTTGCTCGGTAAAACAGCAATTGAAACCACAATCATGCACCAAACAACTAAGCCAGCCAGGCTGAACGATCTATCCGACCAAGTCGAATATTCGCCCAGGCTTGAGGCATTAGTGGCCAAGATGCTAGAAAAGCGACCTCAGGATAGATACAGCTCGCTAGCCGAAGTAGCAAAAGAGCTATTAGAGATTGAACGCTCTGAAGAGAAAGAGAAAGGGGTTGGACTAAGGAAAGTACCAGCCATGGTGCCGAACAAACATATTGATTTACAAGAAGACAGTCAGACCATCTCTAAGCCTCAGAGTATCTTCAGTACCAACAATATAGTGGCATTCACAGCTATTGCCACCATGCTTGCAGCGGCAGGGATTGCCATAACAATTATTGTTGGCACTGAGGCCAAAGACAAGCAGAAGCAAGCTCAAATAATACAAGCGAAAATAGAAGAAAAGGAAGAAGCAGATCAAGTTAGACGAGCCTGGAATCTACCACCTGAACCGGAAATCAAGAAACGGCAAATATCTACTATCCTTCAGCCCGTTCTCAATCAAGCAACCAATGATGCAGTAAAAGCCTTTCTGCAAAGCAATGAAAATAAGTTTTCGCAATCGAAACTAGTCGCCAGCAAAAAACAATTGACCTTCAATTTTCCGCAAGACTTTTCCTTGGGTAAGCTGGTCTGTCTGGGAGAGCACAACGATATTTCTGAAACTCAAGCACAAAGGCAAGTAATTGTGCCAGAGATGACTCTGCGACGGCTGCACTGCAACGATGTCGTGCGAGCTTATCCCCAACTATTGACCTATTTTGCCCCAGGCGATTTATGGTCTTTGATTTTCGAAGGACAATCTTCCAACCCGGAGCTCTTGGTCACAAGCATTGGCGAGATGAAAGACTTGCATATTCTCAGTCTAACAAGAACAATCTTGCCTGATGACAAACTAACCAGTCTCGATGCTCTAAAGAGTCTCCAGACACTAGGACTAGCAAACACTCAATTCAATTCCACAAGCCTCTCCAAATGCCAATTTCTCGGCCACCTACAAAGTTTAGATCTAGAAAACGGCGAAAAGCTTCTGCCACTTTTAGAAAAGCTAAAACAGAGCAATCACTTGGATAGCCTGGTCCTGAGCAAATGCGCTTTAGACAATGACGAAATCAAGGCAGTGAGCGAGATGACAAAACTAAAGAAACTCACCTTGAGCAAGAGCAAAGTTTCAAATAACGATCTAAAGCAACTTACCAGCTTGTCAAGACTAGAAGAGCTAAACCTCGAAAAGTGCAGTAATTTAGACAGTTCCTGCCTGCAGGCATTGAAAACCTGGCCCCGATTATCAACCCTGAAGCTATCACCAGGTCTGCTAAGCGCCGCCCAGATTAAGGAACTACAAGACCTCCAGCGGCAGCGCTACATTGAGTTGAATGTCTCCAATAACTAGATGTAACATAATAAGCTACCCTTAAGGTGCCCCAGTAGCTGCTTTTGTTAGAATACTTGGCATCTATGTCTGCGTCCGCCGCAGCCTTAAAAGTGAGTGAGTTATTGTGAGCAAAATCGTTAAAGACAAAGAGAAAGAAGTAGCTTTTAACCAAGCACCAAATATGGTTGCTAATGCTTCAGCAAAAGACGGCGCCCCAAGCAAAATAGTCAAAGCAAAAGAAACAATGAGCTTTGTCGCCACTTCTATTCCTGTCATTGGATTTGTTGGCACCATCGCAGTCTGGACCGCGACCAATTACTATGTCGGTGATGTGGTTGTGGAAACCAGCAAACCTTTCACCACTCTTACAGTCAAAGCTTTTGATAAAAAGGGGCAAGAATCAACCTTCCACACCCCGCGCTTTCAACTAATGCCCGGAAGCTACCACCTGGAAATTCAAGCAGACAGTGCCAAACCTCAACATGCCGACACTGAAGTAATTTTTCAAAAGACAGCAACGGTGCCTGTAAGTATTAATGGCAGCACTGAAGACCTGAGCAGTAAAGAACAGAGCAGTGAAACTGAGAATTCCGCTAATAGTCAAAAGAAACGTCACTGGTGGCAACTCTGGCGGCGTTCTGAAAATTGAGCGATAACTTTAAGACAGGCTCATTGATTGCCGGTACCTATAGAGTATTAGACTTTATTGGTGAAGGAGCAATGGGCCTTGTTTATAAAGTCGAGCATACCCTGCTCAATAAAGTTCTAGCCTTCAAAGTTCTAAAAACAGAGCATCTTTCAGAGTCAGTTTGGAAGCGATTTCACATCGAGGCCCAGGCAATTGCGAGGCTTGCGCATCCAAACATAGTCAAAATCTATGACATGAGCCAAACAGAAGATGGGACGCCATTCTTTACTATGGACTTCCTGGTCGGGCAATCCCTCGATGACTATTTGCAAGAATACGGCAGACTAACGGTCGAAGAGGCTCTGCCAATCTTTCGCCAAATCTGCTCGGGGCTAGCTTACGCCAACGATCACGGCATAATTCACCGCGATATAAAGCCGGGCAATATCATGTTGACCGACATCAAGGATGACAATATCGCTCAATGCACTGTGAAAATTGTCGACTTCGGCATAGCCAAATTAGTTGACGATGGCAACACGGCGCAGCAGGGGTTAACCAAGCCGGGCGAAGTTTTCGGCAGCCCGCTCTATATGAGCCCAGAGCAATGCATGGGCAGCAAGCTAGATCAACGCACCGATATGTATTCGGTAGGCATCACTATGTTTCAGGCGCTGACAGGCAGGCCACCACTTCTGGGCAAATCAGCCGTTGAAACAGCTGCTCTGCACCAAACCCAAGAGCCTCCCATGCTCCGCGATATTGCTCCCGATATAGATTTTCCAATTGAGCTAGAAGAAGTTATAGCAACTATGCTGGAAAAATCACGAGAGGATCGCTATTCATCATTGGCAGAAGTAGCCAACGAACTGCTGCGCATTGAAAGAGGCGAAGACAAAGTCAGCCCAAGAGAACGGTCAAAGAACGGCAGACACAGCCAAAATCAGTGGTTGCCTGATAGAGAAAGTAACTTAGACGACACCCAAAATCGCACCGGACAAAGAGCACAACCGCTAACAAAAGCGCAGCTCTTCTTAGTAGCCGCTCTAGCTCTCACAGGACTGGCCGCCACTCTCTATGTGTTGTTTCCTGTCAAGGTTAAAAGTGCAAAAACAGTAGCCACTTATGACCAGCTTGTACCCGGCCCCAAAGACGACACAAGTGAGAGCTATGAACTAATTAGTATGCCAGAAAGAAAAGACGTCAACGAATACTTAACTAGCCACAAGGGCAGCTATAGTCGAACAGAAAATATCAATGGCAAACTTTTCAAAGTTTTCGACTTCCCTGAAAAATTCTCACTAGGAAAATTCTACTACAACCACGGCCTAAAGGGCGATAGATTTGAAGCCATTGGAACGCACCGTATATCAGCCAGCAGCCAAACGAAACTCGAGGCTAATCAGTTTGTTGAAGCCTATCCTGAATTGATAACCAGGTTCAGCCCCGATGATCTCAACTGGTTCAGTATCAATGAAGTAGCACCGCGCAATCCTAAACTGGCAACTAGTGTGGCGCATCTAAGATTGCTAGACCATCTTGATCTTAAGCGCTGCGCGCTCAATAGCGCCGACCTGAAAGTACTAGAAGCGCTAAAGAGGCTAACAATACTAAATATAAGCCAATCTGTGAAAAGTAAAGAATTGGCAGAATTTACCCTACTCAAACAAATCCGCTCCCTTCAACTTGAGTACTTAGAAGAGCCGTCAGTCTTAATCAAGGTCTTACAGCGCTACAATGTCCTTGAAGTCTTTGATCTGCGACACTCAAATTTGAGCAAAAATGATTTTATCTGTCTATCACAAATGAATAAATTGGTATCACTAACAACCAAAGACTGCCACATGGCCGATAGCGATCTTGAACTGTTGTCCAAACTTCCGAATCTGAAACGCCTTAATGTTGACGCTTGCAATGATCTAACCAGCAATTGTTTGGCTAGTCTCAAAAAATTCAAAAAGCTTGAAATACTTACTCTGCCCGAGGGCCTTTATCGAAAGCAGACCAAGAAGCAACTAGAGCAGCTCTTGCCTGGAATCATAGTTATCGAAGGCGACTCAAACAAAGGACTAATGCCTAAAATATCTGACGGCAAAGAAGACTAAAATAAATTGTCAAAACTTCTGGAGGCAACGGTGGACGTATACTTAATTGACGGCACATACGAACTCTATCGTCATTTTTACGCTCTACCAGATGCAACGGATGACAATGGTCAAGAAATAGCGGCCACTAGAGGTGTAATAAACTCAGTGGTATCAATGCTAGAGCAAGGCGCCACGCATATTGCAGTAGCCACTGATCATGTCATAGAGTCTTTCCGCAACGACCTCTACGACGGCTATAAAACAGGTGATGGTGTACCGCCCGAAATTATGTCGCAGATAGCTATCGTAGAGACTGCTTTAGAGGCCCTCGGTGTCAAAGTCTGGCCCATGATCGAGTTTGAAGCCGATGACGCCCTGGCAGCAGCGGCGGTGAAAGCGGCATCAATCGCCGAAGTTAATCAAGTATTGATTTGCACTCCTGACAAAGACCTATGCCAGTGCGTCAGCGCCTCTAAAATAGTACAACTAGATCGCAGGCGCGATAATTCCATTCGCAACGAAACCGGCGTCGAAGAAAAGTTTGGTGTCAAGCCAGCTTCTATTCCTGACTTTTTGGCTCTAGTTGGTGATACCGCCGACGGTTACCCTGGTCTGTCCGGCTGGGGCGAAAAAGGAGCTGCCACCATACTAGCCCACTTCAAGCATTTAGAAGACATACCCAAAGACTTAGCCCAATGGCCAACAATCAGGGGTGCCGCTAAATTAGCAGCTACGCTCTTTAGTCAGTGGGAGGAAGTTCTACTCTATCGCCAATTGGCAACATTAAGGCTTGATGTACCAGTCTTTGAAGACATCAACGAATTAAAATGGCTCGGCCCCAAAGATGAGTTTGAAGCAATTTGCGAGCGCTTGAAAGCTAAAAACACCTATAAACGAGTACAGAAACTAATCTGTCCTAAAGTCTGACACCTTGATGCAAAATCATACAGCCGAATAGCAATAGTCTATTCGACAATTAGTTGATGAAAACCAGAGGAGATCAAGACCTAAGATGAATGCATTTCTGACTGTTGCCCTATTGACCATCTCAAACGTTTTTATGACTTTCGCCTGGTATGGCCATCTAAAGTTCAAGTCGGCTCCGATTTGGCAAGCAATCTTAATTAGCTGGCTGATAGCTCTGCTCGAATACTGCTTTCAAGTACCGGCAAACCGCATGGGTAGTTTCCAATTTACAGCAGCACAATTGAAAATTATGCAAGAAGTAATCACACTCATTGTCTTCGGTGGATTCTCAATCCTTTACCTAAAACAAGAGCTACGCTGGAACTATCTGGTTGCCTTTGCCTTCATCATTGGAGCAGTTTTCTTTGTATTCGTCGAGACCGACGCCAAATTGATGCCAAAAGTGACCGAAGCTCAACTAGAAGTGGAAGCAAAATAAATAATGGCCAATGCCCTTCTACTACACGACAAAATCTCAAATAATGGCAGCTTATGCGAAGCAATAGAAAAGCTTGGCCACAAAGTTGCGGAAGTCTACAGCCTTACTGATGCAGTGGAATGCTTGAGACAAAGCCCAATCGAGGTTGTTTTCATTGAGCAAAATGAAGAAGCCGCCATTGCCTCCCTAGCGAAACTGAAGAACGAATCAGATCTTGCCCCAGTACCGGTTGTGGTAATTAGTAGCAGCGAAAGTGACAATGTCATCGAAGTCATGAGGCTTGGGGCCTTAGATCAATTAGTAAAGCCCAGCCTCAATCAACTCAAGTCAACTATAGATAGAGCCATCACCACAAACAAACTAGCTAATAAGAATCAGCTAGCGGACGACATTCTATTAGGTCAAAGCCCAGCTATGCGCCAAGTGCAAAAGCTCATTGGCATGGCAGCAAGCTGTGATACCACTGTTATAGTATTCGGCGAAACAGGCACTGGCAAAGACAAGGTTGCCCGCGAAATACACAAACACAGCCGTCACCAGACTACGCCCCTAACTATTGTAGACTGCACTGCTGTTCCCGAGAATTATCAATCATTCCAAGCCCTCAGCGCAGATGCCTCAGGAACTGTAATTCTTGATGAAATCGGAGACCTCAACAGTCAGACCCAAGCACTATTGGTGCGGGCTCTGAAAGAAGCCAGTGTGGGCTCACGCATCATTGCCACCACACAATATAATTTAGCCGATATGGTCAAAGAGAAAAAATTTAGAGAAGACCTGTACTATCGCTTAAACGTTTTATCAATACATCTACCACCACTAAAAGTTCGAGGCTCTGACATTTTAGCCCTTGCTGAACTGTTCCTTCAGCAAGCTCTGCCACACTCGCCAAAGCAACTCAGCAGTGCTGCGGCTAAGATACTTCTCGACTACGATTGGCCTGGCAATGTGCGCGAGCTACAAAACCTTATCTACCACCTGTCCCTCACGGTTCGAGCAGAAATAATCGCAGTCGATGATCTTGAGGCAGTAATAAAAGCTACAGAAAAAGACAACCTCAATAGTTCAAAGCAAAGCCTGGAGAGCGAAATAACACCCGACCAGAACTTGGATTTTTACAAGAACATGGCGGATGTAGAAAAGCGCCTCTTAAACCAAGCCCTGACAAAAGCCAATGGCAGCCGAGCAGAGGCGGCGCGCCTGCTCGGCATCAATCGTCAGCTCTTGTATAGCAAACTAAAAGCCCATGGCCTGATGAAGCCCTAAAACTACGAAATCCCCTAGTGCCGCCTTCCATTGACAAAGAGACAATAAATGCCAGAAAAGAGCAAAAAGCATCCACCAAAGCCAAATAGCTCAGCCGAGCGCGCCTTTAATACGGCAGAAAATGCTATTAGAGCCGCAGGTACAGCTAGAGCAGCACTGCCAGCCATTGCCCCAGGCAAGGTTTGGAACCATACAGCCCCGAGGGGCGAGCACGAGATCAAAGGGGCTTTGAACCTTAATCACGAGCCCGTAATTATGTTGAGATTCAGTCCGGCAGACGGAAGCTTATTACCCAAAGGCCTCCACGGCTTGAACAAAAGTACGCCGGAGACCGTGGCACTTGTAGAGCAGAGACTGAGGGAAATAGCCCTTGAATTAGTTGTGCTCGATGGTGCTGAATTCAGGGAACCAGAATTTTGCTGGTCGCTACCAATCGCTCACCAGGGTCGAATAGTCGCCGACATTAAGGTCTCAGCCGATGGCAAGACCATAGTGCCCAACCGAAAAGCAGCTGAAGAACTAGAATTGCTAGGCCTTTAACAAATTTCTCTGCGCTTCCCTCAAATTTTCCCAGGGGAAATACTGGCATCCCCGGCAAATGCATATGGTAGTCTCAAACCATATGCCAAATAAACTCATAACCCCAAAAGCCACATGCATAGCTGCGGCCTTAGGTAAAATGCCTGGTCTAAGGCTAGGCAAACAACTAAGTCAGAGGCTAGCAACAACACTACTTCTTGCTAGTGTTGGCTCAACAAACTTGTATCTTAACGGCAGTTACCAGCCTTGCTGGGCGATACCAAAGGGCAAGCCAGCCGCAGTGGAAGGCAAGATGATAACTAAATCGGTAATTATCACAGGCGAGAAGGCCGCAGCGCAATCATACGGTGAAAATATTGATCAAGCAGACCTAATTGTTAGCGCTGAGTATCAAGAAAACGGCAGCATTCTAGTAAAGCAAGTGCTCAAAGGTGACAGGAGCTGGAGCGGCAAAACTATTAAGCTGGCCAGTGCAATCAAAATGGGTTGCCGCCAACAGCCTGTGCCATCTATTAAGAACGCTGCAGTGCTACTGCGCGACAATGGCAAAAGAGAATTTAGCGTAGTTGAAATCTACGACACTCCCGATCAAATTGCCTTTCTGCATTGCTTCATACCGATATATGCAAACAATTCAGCTACTACAGAGAAGACAAAATTCGCCTTATTGAGCAAGCTATTTACTAATCCAAACAGCAATGACACTGCCTTTGAAGCAGATCCAACCCCTACGTTCAAAAAAGAGTTTTTGGCGGCCTTAGGCACCATGAAACAACCAGCAAATTTCGACCTGGTAAAAGAACTATATTTACGACCAGATCTTTCAGCTACAGACAAGTTATCGCTGCAAGAATGGATGGCCAATACTGGCGACGACAGAGTGCTTCCAATACTCTACATCGCCCTTAAAAGCAAAGACAAATTTATCAGCAGTGATGCCCTCTCAAGGCTAACCTATAACTATTCAAGCCCGGCAACAGACAAGGCAATCGCTGAAGCCTATAACTCTCTACCAGATCAAAGCAAACCAATGGCAGCGCGCTACCTAGTCAAACGCGGCGCCAGTAACTTAGTGAAGCCGCCTCTTGTGGCTAGTGCAGCTGCTGCCGCAACCCCATTTCAAAAAGCAAGCGAGCTAGAGCACCAGGGCAAAGTCAAAGAAGCTCAAGCAATCTATTTATCGATATTAGAATCACCCGAGGACAACACCTATGTCATCGGAACTGCCATGGCTAAAGTATTAAACGCTGCCAAGACACAGGATGCAAGTGCTATCAAACAAAGGGTGCTCAAAGCCCGGCTAAACTGGCTCAACAAGTATGCCAAAAATGGCAATTATCTCGAAGCTCAGAGTGCGGCAGATATACTTGCCAAACTTCACGATGACAGGGGCCTCGATGCCCTGCTATCAATTCTGGCCAAAAGAGAGTCTATCTTTGCCAAAGCCAACCAAACAGCGACTTTTGCCATTGCCGATCTAGGCTCTACTGCCAAACAAAGCACAACAACCATTCTCTTAAAAGAAATAGAAAGCAACACGGCCCTGGCTCAAAAGCCTGACGAACAGATAATTTTACTCTTAGAGTTAGCCTGGCTGCAGCAGCCCGATGGCAGCAAACAAGTGAGTAAAGCAATAGAAAAGAACAATGCCTGGCTCGGCTCTTACAATCAAGTTCAACCCCTCTTAAATGGCCTACCGAACAAAGATGAAGGCCAATTTCTGACACAAAAACTGGTCGAGAAAAAGCTGCCAGCTCAAGCTCTCGACTGGGTCATATCAAGACTGGGCGATCTGCACGAGACCCGCGCTATTGATGCACTGATGGCTGAATTTGAGAAACCCTATTCTTACTCTCCTGAGACAACAAAAGTCGCCCTAGAAAAGATTGCGACCAATGGCCAAGCAAAAGACGTGCTAGTTAGAAAGCTCAAGTCAATTGCCCTGAATTCGCACTCTGCTGCCCAAGCCAATGCCATAGAACTTCTGGCCGCGATTGACGGCAAACAGGCACTACCGGTAGTGCGTCAAATTATCAAGAATGGTCAACTTGAAGCAAAAGTTCGAGCGCTTAATATCATTTCACGCCTCGGTACTAAAGAAGACCTAGCTGTTCTTCTACCCATGTCAAATTACTGGAGCGGAGACCGCAAAACCCATTATTGGGTAATGCAAGCAGTCGGGGAACTTCATAATAAATAGTGGGAACCATTGGAACAAGTCGACGTCGAGGCCATGAGATTCAACAATCTAGCCAAAGACGAAACAGTAGTATGCAGTCAGACTTCATCCAGCCTACAACTAATCCTCTTATTCTAAGCCTGGTTAAGGCGATGATTCCGATCGCGCTAAAGATGGAAAAGCTGGATGTGCGACCCAGCGAGCATTGCATTGAACTGGTCAAATCGATAAAAAACATGCCAGCAATATTGGCAGTCAACCATACTGACCGCTGCGACCCATCGGTAGTAGCGGCACTTTCTCTAAAATGCCAAGAAGATTTCTACTATTTAGCCGCCCGTGAGCTGTTTGACGAAAATCTAGGGCTGCGGGGCTGGCTGATGCAAAACAGTGGGGTCTACTCTGTAATTAGAGGAACACCTGAAGACACAGAGTCAAAAGCCGAGACAATCGCCTTAATCGCCCAGGGCAAACAGAAGTTGGTAATGTTTCCGGAAGGCGACGTAACTGGGCGAGACGACGTCATGCTGCCCTTCAAGCGCGATGGTATCGCTAATATACTGGAAGCTCAGAGAATCTGCTTTGAGCACGAAAGTAACCGCACCGTTCAAGTAATACCTCTGGCCATATACTACGAAGTGTCTGAAAATGCCATTCCGCAACTAAAACATTGCTTGGATAGACAAGAAGAATTTCTTGGACTTAGCAATTGGAATGGCCCGATAGAAGCGCGGGTTCAGCGTATTCTCTTCAGCATGCTCAGGCACTTAGAGCAGCACTATGGCAAACAACCAGAAGCAAAAGCTGCTGACCAGCGCATTCGTGAACTCAGCTACCACATCACTTCACTTGTCGCCCATATTACCGGCACTGACAACTACGATCAATCATCTATAAATACATACCTTTATTCGGTCAGGGGGCGCTTGCAACGACTAATTGACAACAAAACTGACAGCCCAATTTGCTTCGATAATGTATTGCGCAAAGAGAACATCAATAGTTTTCAAACTGGAGTGCACGACCTCGATCGCGTGCAGCATTTGCTCATACTGCTATCAACCCTGCAGCAACAGCCTGCCACGCTTGATGTTCTATGGCGAATAATTGATCGCATGGAGCATTTGATAATAGGCAACACATCGGCAAAAGGTAACCGCATTGCCTGGATTGAAGCAGGGCAGCCAATTAACTTAGAAAGCACAGTCGGAGAATACTCGCGGAACCCGAACCAGGCAATCGATCGCACAGAAGAACAGCTTAGAGGAAGTATGCAAAACCTGCTCAAGCAGCTCAAGGAACAATCGCTGGCCTTCTCTGAAACAGTTTAGAAAGCACTTTCAGCCAACAGCAACAACAAAACTGGAACTTTCAGCCAGTGACACCGTCACTGAGCCTGACTTATAGGCAGAGCCAGTGGAGAGGAAATCATCATGGGTAAAGCAGCACTTTTATGGGTAATGGGCGTACCAACAGGGGCTATCGTCGTGCTCTGGATGATGGGAATGCTTAACTAATAAACAGATCACCACAAAACATTTGTCTTCCGATAAACTATCTAGCTACAGTAACAGTGGATAGAGAAGTGATTGCAAACGTGGTTGAAAAATTAGCTGAAAGACAGGCAAAAAGCATAGCTAATAGACTAGCTAAAAGAGTGGTAAGGAATCTAATTTTGGCAGTGATCATTGCCGCTTTACCACTAGGCAATTCGGCCTCAGCAGAAACCACAGCGCCTGAAACCGCAGCGCCGGCATCTCCAGCAACTACAGCCCAAACTACTCCAGCTCCGGCAACAACAGCCCCCGCAACACTAGTGCGCGGCACCAGAGTCAGCATCAACAAAACTGACAACTTCAGCGCTGCCCCCAATTTTTCTGGTTTCATTGATAAGGCCACTCAGTCATCAATCATGGTGACCGAGATGCCATCACCATTTGAGGCAACTACAGCTGGGTTTAACCAAGAGGGCCTGGCCAGCCGCTCCATGAAGCTAGTGAGCAAAGAAGCAATAACTGTGGGAGATTACCCCGGCATACTCTGCTCTGTTAAACAAACGGCCTATGGGACAGACTTCTCAAAATGGATATTAGCCTTCGGCGATAAAGACCGAACTATCGTTGTCACAGCGTCCTTTCCTGATAGTGAAGCAGAGAAGCTCTCAGCATCCCTAAAGCAAACTCTATTAAGCGCTCGCTACGACTCCAAAGCGCAGCCGCCAGATCCAATGGCTGACTTGCCCTTTACTATATCGGGCTCAAAGACACTGCTCATGGCCGGACGCATTCAAAACACTCTGTTGTTCTCACCTACTGGCAAAATAACTGCAATTGATCCCAAAGACCACAGTTTATTTCTGGTTGGCCAAGCACTCAACGATATCGACATTCCAGATAAAGCAGATTTTGCTCGCACTCGGTTAAAAATGACAGCCAATCTCACCGATGTCCAAATTCTTTCAGAGAAAGATATTACTGTCAGTGGCATGCCAACCCGAGAAATTCTAGCCTCCGGCAAAAATAAACAAGGCGACGAACTGTTCGTACTTCAAGATATTGCCTACGGCGGCGGCAGTTATTTCTTCCTACAAGGAATTACGGACCTTGATCAGAAAGCCGAAAAAGAGCCCGAATTTAAAGCGATCGTCGAGTCCTTCAAACTAAAATAGAGCAAACTAAAATAGGCAAAATAAAATCGGCCAAACTGAAATAGCTAAATACTACTTGCTAGCATCAGTGCCAATTAGTATGCTGCGCAATCGACTGACGAAGTCACTTTCAGAAAGCTTTTCTGCCGAAATTAGCTCGCTAACTAGACCGTTTAAAGCCTGGCTAGTCTTGCTCGAAAACTTCTCCTTCGAGCAAACGATTATCGCCTTTGAACTAGTCAGCCCCTTCGCTAAACGCACAATATTATTCTCGGCCTTGTCCGAACCATCAAACTTGACAATAACATTTCGATTTGGACCGATGTCAGCTATAGCATCGATACAAGAATCTTGAGAGCAGTCAATTGTAGCGAACTCTTCATCGCCAATAAGCGAAGGTAAAACGTCCCAATGCGATTCAGCATTTTCAAAAATTACCAGTCTTTGACAAATACCGCTGAGCATTTGTTTGATGTGAATAGCCAATTCACCTAGTTCAAATGGCTTATAGAGCCAACTTACAGTGACAGGTGAGCCCAGCTCAGAATCATTAAAACGTGAAGCTGAAGTCAGCAGAATTGGTACCTTAGCATTTAAAGTACTCTTATCGATTTTCTCAACAAGACTCATGCCCATGCCATCCGGCAATATCATATCGATAATACAAGCATCGAGTTTAGTCGTTGCCAGCACTGCAACGGCCTCTGTCAGAGTTGATACTGAATGCACTGCATAGCCCTCAGAGATCAAGTGAAACTTGATCAACTTCGCCAAGCTTTTATCATCCTCAACCAGCAACAACGCTTTTGTTGGAGGAGGAGCAGGAGCTTCTGCCACAGCCTCCCCAACAGCATCAAGTTCAAACCAAAATGTGCTGCCTTGACCCACCTTGCTAGAAACCCCCAATCGACCCGAGTGCTGTTCCACTAGAGCCTTCACTGTAGATAAGCCAAGGCCGGTTCCCTGACGCTGAACGCCATCAGCCGAGACGAGCTGCCTAAACTTGGTAAAGAGTTTAAGCTGGTTCTCTTCGCTGATGCCTGGCCCCTTATCAGAGACAGAAAAGCGAACGGCACCGCCTTCCTGGCTTACCGAAACTAACACAGCAGCGTTAGCAGGGGAAAACTTCATGGCATTGGAAATTAGATTGATAAGAACCTGAACTATACGATCTCTATCCACCCTGACTTGGGCATCTATACTTGCAATTTCAATTGTGACGTGGTCATCAGCGCGATAGTTGATTAAGGCTTTAGCGGCTGTATCAACTAATTCTGTCACCGAAACATCAACCATCTTTAGCTCTATCTGGCCACTTTCAATCTTGCTCAGCTCTAACAAATCATTTACTAGCGACGACAATCTAACAGTGCTTGAGATGGCGATTTCCAAAAACTCTTTGCCTTCAGCACTGTGAGGATTGTCGAATTCTTCTATTAGACGCAAAGAACCAAGAATTGAAGTAAGGGGGGCACGCAACTCATGGGAGAGCATAGAGTGGAAGTCTTCAATGCGCTGCTGAGCAGCCTTGGCTTCGCTAATATCGCGCTGAAAGGCAATGAAATTAGTGATCTTGCCACTAGCATCCTTAACTGGCGAGATTTTCCATTCCATCCAGAATGGAGCCCCATTCTTTCTATAATTAACAGCCTCGCCATGAAAGTTAGCACCCGCGATAAGACACTGCTTCAAACGAGCAAGAACTTTTTTATCGGTTAGTGGCCCCTGCAGGATACGTGGAGTTTTATCAATTACCTCAGCAGCCGTCCAACCGGTAAGCAGCTCAAAGGCATGGTTAACATAGACAAATCGGGGGCCCGGTTCGTCTATCTCACAGTCGGTGATGCAAATTGACTCCCAGGCCTGCTCAGCAGCAGTCGAAAGCAGGTGGCGGCGGTGCTCTTCAAGTGATTTTCGAAGATCTCTAGTTAGGTCACCCTGAGACTGCGCCATAAACAACACCTGAGGTGGGGTAACTAAAATGCTTCCGGGAGCCTTCATACATTATTAGCAGTTTTACGAACAAATGGCGCTATTTTGCTCGGTAAACCCATCCCTCAAGCAATACTTCAAGGGAATCGGCTGAAAATGGATCATCGAAATGTTCTGGCACGGCGCTATACATTGCCGTGGTGTAGCAAGATACTAGAGCATTTATGGCTCTATCTGAGTGGCGAAAATTATGAAGAAACGACTTTTGAATTATTAAGGCCGGAATCTCTTTCAAAGTAAGGGCTTTGCGCTCCTTTACCTTCATCAGATTCTGCACGAGCTTATCGCGGTGAGCCTCCGCTTCATTTTCGTCGTGCTTATCTTTACTGACATAAGAAACATCAGTTATGCCAAGGTATTTCAATGTTTCTTTCGGCTGCACTTCAATGACTGCACAACCAAAGGGAATTGGATCTTGAAAAGGAAGTATAAAATAGCGGCTGGGATCAAGTGATGCCAGGGTGCGCATGCCATGATAAGTAAGGTGAAGCATGGCTGGGTTGACCCGTTTCATTGGACTGTTGAGCGCAGCACCACCAATAGTATCGGTAACCCGCTTTGGCTCTTTACCAAATTCTTTTGCAAGAGCAGCAAATTCGTCAAAAGGAATGAATACAAGCTCTTCGACTACTTCTTGCCACGACTGATAGCCTTTTTTTATTTTCTTTGAAGCGAGAAAGTCGAGAAAAGCCACTGGCAATGAGAACGGGCAATCAACACCAAGGGCGCTGAGAGTCTTATGAGCGTCAAGGTCTTTGTTCAGAACATGGGAGCCTGTTTTCTTTACTTCTAATATCTCAAAACCTAAATTGCTCAGCCGACCAACCACAAGCCAGGTCTCATTAGGGTTTTCCTTAGAGCTTGAAAAATCTACTCCAGCCACTACTTTATCGCGCATTCATACCCTCCTGCTCTTCTCTCTTCTCTGCTGCCAAAGCAGACTCTAGCCGCTTGCATTCTAATTGCAGCTTTGAAATTTGCTCTGAGTCTTTCAGTTTTTTATCATTGCGAGCTTTTAAGGCTGAAATTTTCAACTCATTAAAATCGATAAGCCACTGCCTGTCGTCAGCTATCAGCTCCATAGCCTCATCACAGGTGGCGAGAGCCTCAGAGAATCTCTTCAGGCCAATCAAGGCATCAACTTTGCCATGGAAGATGCGCCAGTGATCATCGTCATTTTTTATCGTTCCCTTAAGTGCTAGTTCCGAATCTTGCAATGCCTCTTTATAGCGATGGGCACAGTTGTAAGCGTTGGCACGGTTTTGCAACAAACTGGTAGAAACATCGGCATCAATAGGTCTGATAGCAAGCGCGAAAGTACAATCGTCTATTGCTCGTTGATCTTGATTGAGATCAGTATAGGCATAGGCGCGATTAACATAGAACTTGGGAACATTGGGATTGATAGCCATTGCCAAGCTCTCAAGCCGCACCACTTCTGATGGATCACCATCATCTCTAATTAATAGAAAAGCCTTATGGTGCAAATCAAATGCCAGTTGGGGTTTCACTTTTGCCACCAACTGCAAATCAGGCTGTGCTTCACTTTGGCGATCCAAAGCGTAAAGAGCATTAGCTCTTAGCAAAAAACTCTCTGCCTGATTTTCTCTGGCTTTAATTGACAGTTCAGCCTTTTCTAGCGCTTCAGTGTATTGACCCTTATCCATAGAGCGCACTCCTTGATCATAGAGTTCGCCCTTTGAACCGTAGGTCATAACATAGTTAGCGCAGACTTGATACATGACAAAAACAGTCAGGCCCATAAACATCAAAACGCTGGCGATGATTAGACCAATCCAAATTTTTCGACTAGACACGCTAGATTTACTGCTGTCAACCAACTTAGACACCGCAGCCTAGCGCACACCTACAGGAGCTTTATCGAAGCGCTCAGCATCTGATTTCGGTGCCATAGGGCTAACGCCCACAACTTCACCATTAATAGTTGTCTCAGCACTGCGGAAAGGCCCGGAGGTTTTAACAAAGTCGTAAGGGAAGTTAAGTTTAGGAGCTGATACTTCATCTAGCATTTTCATATGCTCAGCACTGAGGTGCAAATCAAGGGCACCTAAATTGTCATCGAGCTGCTCTAAAGTGCGAGCGCCAATGATAGATGAGGCAACACCGGGCTTAGCCTGCAACCATGACAAAGCAACGCGAGCGGGGCTAGAGTCTGTTTCTTTAGCAACTTTGATCAAGACATCAATAACATCATAAGTGCTATCTTTCTTGAGATGGCCAGTAACCCACTCACCACGGGCGGCATCAACTTTATCGCGGTTCTCGCGGGTATACTTTCCGCTGAGAATGCCATATTTAAGCGGAGACCAAGGAGTAATACCTAAGCCCATTTCTTTGGCCATTGGCACTAACTCACCTTCAACTGTACGCTCAAGCAGCGAATATTCAATCTGTAAGGCAATTAGTGGTGCCCAGCCCCTGAACTTAGCGATCATTTGCGCTTGAGCAACTTTCCAGGCCGGTGTATCAGAAAAACCGATATAGCGAACTTTACCCTGGCGCACAAGATCATCAAGAGCAGCCATAGTCTCTTCAATCGGTGTATGGTAGTCCCAGCAGTGCATCCAATAAAGATCGATATAATCGCTCTTCATGCGGCGCAAAGAAGCCTCGCAGGCAGCCATAATTGACTTACGGTTGGCACCACCGGCATTAGGGTCACCAGGGTATAGAGTGCCAAAAAACTTAGTGGCAATCACGGCCTGGTCACGGCGAAAATTATTGCGATGGAGATAATTACCGATGATTACTTCAGAGTGGCCTTTGGTATAAACATTGGCCGTATCAAGAAAATTACCGCCCTTATCAAAGAAATGATCAAGAATCTTGTGTGACTCTTCTTCTGTCGAGCCCCATCCCCATTCCATGCCAAAGGTCATAGTGCCAAGACAAAATGGACTAACACGTAGACCAGAATTGCCAAGAGTAACGTAATTATTTAGTGCCACGATTCTATACCTCACCAGGAGCGTCAGATGCTTCGAGCATCGCTAACAGACAAAGACCCTAAGTTTCTCGTTTCTTGAGCAATCAGAATAATGCAGGCCAAAGATTAAACGGCCAATCATAGCCAAAGCTTTAGATCTGGCAGCCAATACGTGCGATTATATGCGCATAAATATTAAATCCCAGGTCTTAAGCAAGGGCGTCAGTATGACTAAATTTCAATCAAGCCAAGAGACAAGTATCCAAGCGATTCGCGATGCTAAAGAGGAAGAGCGGAGCGCCATGCTTGAAGTGACATTGAATGCCTACAGAGAGTTCGAAGCCAATGCCGATGACAAATTCTGGCAGATGTACGAACAGAATATCGCCGAGGCAATCCATCGCGGAGAAGACATAGAAAGAATCGTCTACTTACTTGATGAAAAAGTAGTTGGCAGTGTTCTTCTGTGCAAACAAAGCTTCAACTCCCCAGAGCCAGAAATAAGGCTACTCGCAGTCGATCCAGCCCATCGTCAAAAAGGAATAGCCAAAGCACTAATGGACGAATGTGAGCAGCGCCTGGCAAAACGGGGCCACAAACAAGTAGTGCTGCACACAACTCATTTAATGCAAACAGCCAGAGAGATGTACGAACGCAACGGCTATAAGCGCTATGAAAAAATTGATTTCTCACCCGTGCCCGGCTTCAATGTATTGGGCTTCATCAAAGACTTAATTTGAGAGTGCAGCGGCCGCTTTCCACAACGCAACTACACCCTCGAAGATTAGAATGACAATGCAGAAAAGTACTAAAAAACCGAAACAGCTTGATGGCTTAACTATTCACGTACTTGACCTGCTAGCACCATGGCAGCAAGTGGATGCCAAAAGGATGTTTGGTGGTATTGGCTTATTTGCTGCGGGCACTATGTTTGCCATCATTATTGATGAAATTCTCTATTTCAAAGAAACTCTCGATGCCAAAGGTAAGCCCGTTCCCTGTGACGTCGAGCGCAATTACTTTGAATACGATCGCAATGGAAAAACTGTAGCGCTCTTCTATTATCAGGTACCAGAACAAGCCTTAGACGATAGCCAACTCATGATTGAGCTAGCATCTGAGAGTTATCGCAGCGCCTGCTCGCAGCCAAAGAAGAGCAAGAAGAAGACGGCGCAACCAGTAAAGAGGTATTAGGATTTGGGATATTTTCTAGCCGTAACGGCCTTTCAAACAGACAAAGTTGAAGCAGTATGAATAATTTTAAAATGAAAAGATGGGGTATCTTATCTACTCGGTCGGATTTGGAAGACTGTTGGGTGGCTCAGTGTAAATTCTTATCCGGTTACACGGGCACCGGTATTAGCATGGATGATTCAATCACCTCACTCCTTAGAGAGCTTCCCAAAAGAGATGCATGGCGTGAGGTTGCGTCTACAATGCTTGGGAAAGCTCTCCGCGGTTGCTCTAACATTATTGAAGAGTCTCCTTTTGACTCACCAGACAAGCTTTGGACAAATGTTGTAGATACGGTTTTTCTTCCCTCATACGGGAATTTCCAGAATGAGGAGCTGATTAATAGCGTATATGCGTTTTCGGAATGGTGTCTATCTATCGACGAGTTGGCAGAATGTAGAGTGGCCGGTAGTTTTCGAAGCGCAGTGCATGTCATTTTATACGAAGCTATCCCTACCTCACCCCCTGCACTAAATGACCTACCGAATTGGTTCTGCTTTAACGAAATACAAGAGTCGTTTTTAACCAACCCGTTTATGAGTGATTATTTTGATGTATTGACTGCCGTATTTAGCAGATAGATTCGACAATACAGAAACCCAATCAACGTTCAAGATATTGAAATGAGTCGATAGTCCGTGACTGCTACAATCTCGCCCCGAGGCGGATATTTTATCACCGCAAACTCAACGACCGAGCGCTGCGCCAGCCATCGGCTTGACCGCCCCACCAATTGTTGACGTAGAAGCGATCGGTTTTAGGATCATAATCATCAATAGCCATACAGTGACCAGGCACAATATATGCCACACTGCCACGCTTCTTCAAAGAATCAATAATGTCGGCCTTACGAGCACCACGGCCGGTCCAATTGTCTAAGAAGCCCATGTTCTTACCACAAGCCAACCGACTGACATAATCTAGCTGTTGGTTAGTGGTGCCACCATAATCGCGACCATTTGAGCGGTAACCTAGAGCTGCTATTGAAGCAAACTGGAAGATTTGATTGGAATAAGATCTATTCCAGCTTGGCTCATAGTTGAGCTGATTCTCAGTCAACTGCACCTTAACGTGCTCGCCTCTATTATTGACACCACGCGAAGTGACATAGCCTTTGGTTGCAGCTTCTCTAAGCCAGCGAGTCAACTCCTGTGGGCGACGATTAGCCAAATTGCTTTCTAGTGAATTGAGCGAGCAAGTGCCGATACTGCCCTGGTTAATATAGCGACTGGGGTCAGCCAGCTCTTTCAATGCCGTCTCAACCAATAATCTTCTCTCTTCAGAGCCAACCACACGAGCGCGACCAGAAACTGAATCAGTAAATATCCGGCTCAAATTGCTATAAGTATCAGCTAACTCTAAATCAGTCGGTGCCAACCAACCACGTTTGCTGAAGCCATCGGTTCTGCGCTCAAAGCGATTAATCCACTGCATAGTTGTATTTTCATTACCTTGAAATACTCTATGCTGTGCCGCAACACGCAAGAAATCTTCTCTCGCTGTTTGCAAGTCGAAGGCATGACCGTCATCAGCATTACGTGGACCAACAAAGAATCTCTCATTCAGTTCACGGTAGGCAAGCTCACCATCGCTTTTGGCAGTAACATCAGTGCGCCAGGTGGGCGTAGCCTTGTCGCTTAAACCTTCGGTGTGAGTGACAAATTTCTCGGTATCACCAATTCGATCGCTATACTGAACAACAGAAGTACCCATTGAAGTTGTATAGCGCTCGGTTACTTGAGTCATGCGCAGCGGCTTCTGCGGGTCGCCATACTTATAATCGACCCGCGACCCATTTGGTCTAAATATTGCACTGACACGTTCTTGCTCACTTGCGCTTGAGCCCGAACCTGCCACGCTAACCTTCTCACGCTCTACCCGACAAAAATCGGTGCGCAGTGTTGAAGAAGTGCGGCCGTCCTCCGATGTTATTACTACCGAGCCAACTCCTTCTCCCTTCTGGACGACTTTAACGCGGCTAGAAGCTGAACCAAGAGCAGCGGCATCAATTTCGGTAATGTTATTGCCGACATTGGCGACAATCTTTGCCACCTGAGGCTCGCCAGCACTGTTTAAAACAACTTTGCCATCGCGCTTTTGATACTCGATGGCTAGCTCGTTGGCACCGTTTTTAATGCCACAAACCAGTCCATCATGCATCTCAAACATGGCACCATTGACTTTCTTAATTTCAATGGCACCGTTGAAATTCTCAGGCAGCTTGCCGCCATGTTCAATGCGATCGAGGCGATTAAGCAGATTGACACCAGCTTGATCCATCAAAGCAAAAGGTCGAACCTCTTTCTCTGCGGCCCTATCTTTGGCCTCAAAAGCAGTATCTCGCTTCAAAATACCTGGCGTATCCATTTGACTATCTACCTAACTGAGGCACTACAGAAAACGGTTCAAGAGGTTTAACTTTAGCCACCGGTGCCCGTTGCAAATCAGCAATAAGCGCGGCAGCTTTCTCAGCATTGAGCTTAGACAAATCAGCTTCTCCACCCAGGCTGGTATCGTACTTCTTCGCCCCTTCGAGCATCTGTGAGCGACGAATAGCGCCTTCTAAACCAGAATTGTTGTCAAACATGGCGTGCACATCGCTAGGGTTTGCAGAGCCATTGCTGGCACGTTCGGTAAAGTCTGCCATGGCAGTGGCAAATTTATCGAGACGAGCAGGGTCTTGCGCTACTTTCTCAAAATTATCGGCAAAATCATTGATTGCTTTAGAGCCTTCTTTATCTCCTTGCTTATCAAGAGCAGAAGCACGTTTACCCATCTTGTCTTTGATTTCTTTTGAATGCTTCGACAAATAAGCGGCCAGCTTCTTAGGGTCCCATGGTGGTGGGCCAAGTTCTTCCATGAAGCCGTCGGGCATGCTTGAAGCTAACCAATTGCCGTAGTTAACAGCATTCATATCGGTCAGTTTTCCAGCCAGTTCGTTGAAGGCACGGGAGCCAGATACAGAAGTATCAGTGCCACCATCTAAGCGTTTATCAGTGCTGTTATC
>Ga0075444_10000154_pt1 | contig 39278 bp, 36 predicted proteins | sample CoawatmetaG01DNA_FD_76836 | JGI IMG/M metagenome (GOLD analysis project Ga0075444, IMG submission 76836) | Marine microbial communities from the West Antarctic Peninsula - Coastal water metaG017-DNA | ecosystem: Environmental > Aquatic > Marine > Coastal | place: Atlantic Ocean: West Antarctic... | reverse complement strand
GAAAGTTCAAGATATAAGATTTTATCTTTGGTATCTATCTCATCGTCACTTCCAAAAGAGCCAGCTATGCCGCCTAAAACACTAAAAGTTATGATTAATAAAAAGGACAGTGTTAACACTGCAATAAATATCCTTCTTGCTTTATTTAAATAATTCTCTATCCATAAAAATATACTTTTCATCTTTTCTCCTAAAAACTAAATTAAAAAACTTATTCCAATTGCTATTTCTAAACAATCAAAAATACATATGTCTAAATAAGGGACAACCTTAAATAAAATTAAAGCAATACTACAGATGAGTACTACTGAACCAACAAAAAAACTAACTAACATAACAATTACCTTTATGTAAAAAAAATATCTTCAATTTTAGAATTAAAAAACTTTGCTATCTTCATAGCTAAGGGGAGAGAAGGATCAAATTTACCATTCTCAATAGAATTAATAGTCTGACGACTAACATCAACCTTGGAACCAAAAGCATCTTGGCTCAAATTAAGCTCATCTCGAAGCTTTTTAAGATTATTATTCATCTAGTTTATGTTTCATTATTAATATCTATTACATACATTTCTTTATAAACTTTTCTTCCGCCTATGGTTACCCCAAGAGCGTATAGCAAAAAGTATTCCATAAAAACAAAATCCCATCCCATAAAAATTTCTAGTGGCCAAGCAATTAAAAAACCTACAATCCAAAAAAAGTTTATTCCGTAAATGTTTGACTTGATATTAAAGTCGACAAAGCCTTCATCCTGGCGCTGCATAAAATTAGTCATAAGTTTTGCGCCTCCAATAAATCCCAACATTGCAAAAGGGTACATGTATGGATACAGCCAAGTCATTGTATCAACTTGACCAGTTAGTCTCTCTCCCCATATCCCTCCAAGAATTACACCTGATACTACTGATGCTATGAGCATAAGAGTCAAGCCGCCACCATATTCTTTTTTATCTTGATTATTCAGGGAAGACCACTTAATGTTCAGGCCGCCCCAATTTACTTCTGCCATCTGAAATCCTTTGCTTAATTATTGACTTATTATATGTAAAGTAAACTTTACATGTCAAGTATACTTTACATTTATTTATTATTTCTTATAGTTCTTGGTCCATACATTGAATGTATAAATAAAATAATAATTAATATAATTTCAAATGTATCAAGCAGCAGCCCACCAATTCCGAAAACTCTTATGGAGGCAAGCAAGAAATATATTAATAAAATAAAGCAAAAGCTTTGGTAAGCCTTAATTGATTTTTTAATTAAGAAGGGCGCAAAGGCCAAAAGAGGAAGGGACCAGATAACAAAGATTGGATAATTAATTCTGCCTGTAAAAACTATAAAAAGTTTTACAAGAATTAGTCCAAGTAAAAGCGCTAGGGTTGTCTGTGTAAAAGTTTTAACTTTCAGCATTTAATTTTTGAATAATTTTAGCCATTCTCATACCAGTTTTATGAGCTATTTTATATTCATCTGGAGTCAGGGCTGGGCTTGAATTAAAGCTCTCAACATGAGAAGGGCCATAAGGGGTTCCTCCGGATTGAGTTTTGTTAAGCTCTTCAATCGAATAGGGCGATCCTACTATTACCATGCCGTGATGTAACTGATAAGTTAATAAATTCATTAAGGTTACTTCTTGACCACCATGCATGGAACCAGTTGATGTAAATGCACATCCCGGAATATCCTCAAGAGCATGGGTTGCCCATAAATCACCAGTTGAATCTAAAAAGTGTTTCATTGGTGCTGCCATAGAGCCAAATCTAGTTGGCGATCCCAAGGCAAGACCAGAGCAATTCAGCAGATCTTCTTTTGAGCAATAAACCTCTCCTTCCTTTGGAACACTAGGTTCAGTTAACTCGGTATTTGGAGATACTTTGGGAACAGTTCTTATTTTTACATCAAGACCTAGTTCTTCAGCACCATCAGCAAGGGCATGTGCTAAATTTTTTACTGCACCGCTGGCAGAATAAAAGAGTATTAATAGATATTTTTCGGTCATTTTTTGCTTCTTTGTAATATTATAGGCACATGAAAAATAAAATTATATCGTTATTCTGCCTGTTTTTATTAATTAGCTGTCAAAAGGCTGATATCAATTTACATAATTCTAAAGATATTGTTTCAGAGAATCTAAAGGGTCAGTGGGTAATGATAAATTATTGGGCTGATTGGTGTCCTCCATGCCTAAAAGAAATGCCAGAATTGGTTGCCTTTGCTTCTGCTAACAAAGATGTTCAAGTTTTCGCTTTTAATTTTGATCAATTGGATGGCGAAGATTTAGATTATGAGATTAATAAATTTGGTGTTGATATTATATCGATTCTTACTCATCCAAGAGATATATGGGGAATTGAATCGCCTGCAACTTTACCGGCTACTTACTTTATAAACCCAGAAGGAGAAATCGTACAAAGTTTATTTAGACCTCAAACTCAAGAAACCTTAGAGGATATCCTGCGAAGCCTTAAAGAGGTTTTGTAAAAAATTATCTTTTAGTAAATTTTCAGGATTAATTTTTTCTTTATTAAGATAAATAGTCCAATGCAGATGAGGACCAGTGACCCTTCCTGTTTCTCCCACAGTACCCATGACCTCGCCTTGTTGCATCATTTGACCTTCCTTGACTATAGATGAGTCAAGATGGCTGTAAGAGGATATTAGACCAAAGCCGTGATCTATAAGAATTGTATTTCCTGTATAAAAAAAATCACCAGTAAGGATTACCCTTCCTTTTAATGGAGCAGATACTTCAACACCTAAATTTGCTGCAATATCTAGAGCAAGATGAGGAGATCTTGGTTTTTCATTTATAAATCTTTTTTTACCATATCTACTTGAAATAATACCTTCGACTGGATTTTTAAAATAAAAGGAGGGGCTTATTGATGTGTCATAACTTTGGACAGCAGCACGAATTAATAAAGCTTCGGCATTAGCTCTTTCTCTATCCTTCTTATTAAGATCTACTTTGGAAACATCTTTTATAATGATTCGAGATTCTCCAAAATTTTTAAATTGAACTTTTATATTCACATCCCTAATAGTTTTTATTGAAGTTTTATACACGTAAGGCAAGCCTAGTATTAAATAATCAGATTGATCATATTTAAAGGTTAAATTTTCTGTTGATGCTGCATTAGCTTTCAGGGCTATAACATCACCAGATATACCTGATATTTCGTTGGCTGATGCTTTATAGGAAACAATAAGCATTAAGCTTAATAGGCATAGAGCATAATTATTTCTCATGCTTAATAACTCCTATTTTTGATTTAAAGCTTCCAGAACTTAGCCTGGTTGTAACAAGCTCTCCGCTTTCAATTTCTTGTGAGTTTTTGATTGCTTGCCCAGTTGAATTTTGAACTATTGCGTAACCCCTATCTAAAACGGCTAAAGGGCTAAATGCATTTAAATTAGAATTAATTTTCTCAAGTAACTTTAATTTATTTGTAACAAGGTATGAAAAACTTTTTATCATCTCTTTAGATAAAGCCTCTACATCTTTTAATAGATCCCTGATAATTTTAATTGGATTTTTTTCTGTAAGTGATTGATTTAATAATGCTAATCTTTGGTTAGAGCTTAAGAAACTCTTCTCTAAAGATTGTTTTAATCTTAGTTCAATATTATGCAATTTTTGTTTCTGCTCATTTAAAATAACTTGAGGACTTTTTAAGTTTGACTCAAGGAGATCCAGCCTTTGCTTATTAGTTTGAATGACATCCTCAAATCCATTTATTAAGCCTATTTTAATTTCTCGAAGCCTATCATTTAATTGAAATTGAAATTCAGTAACTAATTCAGCTGCAGCTGTTGGTGTAGGAGCTCTCATATCGGCAACAAAATCAGCAATAGTAAAGTCAATTTCATGCCCAACACCTGAAATAATAGGGAGAGGAAAATCATATATCTCTCTAGCAAGATCCTCGTTATTAAATGCCCACAAGTCCTCAATAGAGCCTCCGCCTCTAGTCATCACAACTGTATCAATTGGATTAGGTGCAGTTTCATTAAATAGCAGGATTAAATCTAAAGCCTTTATAATAGACCTAGGTGCAGTGTCGCCTTGAACCATTGCAGGAGATAAAGTAACTTCACTTGCAGGCGCTCTTCTTTGTATAGTGGAAATAACATCCTGCAAAGCTGCTGTCGATGCAGATGTGATAACACCTATATGTTTGGGTGGGAAGGGTATGTCTTGTTTTCTCAAAGGATCAAATAAGCCTTCTTTATCTAATTTTTGTTTTAATTCTTCAAATTGCTGCATTAAATTACCAACACCAGCTGGCTGCATATGACGAACTATTAATTGATAATCACCTCTTGCCGCATACAAACTTACCTGCCCTTTAAGAACACACTGATCTCCATCCTTAGGACTAAAGTTCATCCGCATTTTTTGATTTTTAAACATGGCACATCGAATAGAGCCTTCAGCATCCTTCAGGGTGAAATAAATATGACCTGAGCTTGGCTGGGCAAGATTAGAAATTTCTCCAAGGACAGACACAGAGCTAAAGTTACTTTCTAAAATTGCCTTAGCTGATCTATTTAACTCTCCTACAGAGATTATTTCTTTATTCTGATCTAGAATGTCATTCATAACAGAAGTATAGCTTTATGACCGAAAATTTACATCGAGCAAATAATTTTATTTTACTAGCAGGTGGGGCAGCTCTTATAGGCTTTGCTCCAATTTTTGTTAGATGGAGTGAAATGTCACCATCCTGGATTCTTTTCTATAGGATGTTGCTAACGCTGCCAATGCTTTTGTTAATAAACCTATATTTTAATAAATCTTTTGTATTTAAAGTTCGATCTAAAAAGACAATTTATATAGCTTTTGTTGCAGCTTTTGCATTTACTATAGATTTAACTTTATGGCATTGGAGCATGACTATGACTTCAATTTCCAATTCAACCATTATTGTTAATTCAGCCCCAATTTTTGTAGCATTAATATACTTTCTCTTTTTTAAAGAAAGCTTGAATAGGCATTTTTTTATTTCACTTGGAGTAACTTACCTAGGAGTAATAGGTTTAATTCTTTCTGCTGACACCTATACATCAGGTAATCTTATGGGCGATATCTTAAGCCTAATCGCAGCAGTTTTTTATGCTACCTATTTAGTTTTTATTTCAAGACTTGGAAAAGAAGAGGCTCTAAGTATTATTTTTTATACCAGTTTATTTTGTTGTATATTTTCCCTTCCTGCTGCATTAATAGAATCATCTCAAATACTTCCACCATCTTTAGATGAATGGATAAACCTATTTCTACTTGCTTTACTATGCCAGGTTGGTGGTCAGTACATGATTACTTATAGTATCGCCAGAATTTCACCATCCGGTGGCTCTATTGGATTATTGCTACAGCCTGTAACTGCAACAATCTGCGCTGCTTATATTTTTGGTGAATTAATCAACGTTACTCAGATGTTATTTATTTGCGTAGCTTTACTTGGAATATATCTAGCAAGAATTAATGTGGCAAAGTTATAGTAAATAGATGATTTAATTTATTTAAATTATCTCAATAAAATAGTATATTATGCGGCTCATGAGTAATAAGTACTTATGAATAGGTAATTTTAGATTACAGCTTTGGGTGATTAGCTCAGTTTGGTAGAGCATCTCGTTTACACCGAGAGGGTCGGCAGTTCGAACCTGTCATCACCCACCATTTAGTAAGCTTGTAACTTATTGGTTGCACTTTTGTCTTAACAGGATATTATTCAATCAAATACCAAAGTGGTCTGGTAGTTAAACGGTTATAATCTCGCCCTGTCACGGCGATGTTCGGGGTTCGATTCCCCGTCAGACCGCCACTTAATTATGAATGAAGCAGTAATAGTACTTTTAACACTTTCATACTCTCTTATACTAGGGATTATAGTCGCTCAGGTTGTTTTAACAGCCCCTGTAGCGTTTAAAGTTCTAGATAACGACAATGCTTCTAATTTTTTAAGAGCTATATTTCCAAGATACTATTTGCTACTTTTTTTAATATGCCTTGTTGCTTCATTAATATCTTATCTGTGGTTTTCAAGCATGGATCTTTGGATTGCTTTAGGAGCTTCTATTCTTGCATTTATAGGTTTTATTATTATTCCTCTTACAAATAGCGCTCGAGACAGAGGGTGGAATCGACTTTTTAAATTTCTACATAATCTAAGTGTTTTAAACACCATTATTTTATTTATCATTGCTGTAGCGCAATTAATTAGAATTTCTTAGTATTTGCATTTATCTGTTTTTAACTTGAATTTAACGAATTAGACCCAAAAAATGGGTTTACGGAGATTTAAATATGGCACGAACTAAAACAAAAGTATTTCAGACTGAAACTAAACAGCTTTTAAAGCTAATGATTCATTCTTTATATTCAAACAAAGAAATTTTTATAAGAGAGCTAGTTTCTAATGCTTCAGATGCATTGGATAAATTAAGGTTTAGCGCCCTGGCTGATGAGACTTTATTAGAAGATGCATCAGAATTTGGTATTAGCGTTAATGTTATTTCTGCTGAGAATAAAATAGTTATTTCTGATAATGGTATAGGGATGACAGAGGCTGAGGTTGTTGAAAATATAGGAACAATTGCTAGATCAGGAACAGCTTCTTTTCTTGGAAATCTTACTGGTGATAAGAAAAAAGATTCAAATCTAATTGGTCAATTTGGAGTAGGTTTTTATTCTGTGTTTATGGTTGCTGACAAAGTTGAGGTTTTAACCAGAACAGCTAAAGGCTCTTCAGATGAAGCTACTTTATGGACTAGCTCTGGAGAAGAAAGCTATCAACTTAAGTCCGCAGAAAAAGAAACAAGAGGAACAGAAATAACTATCTTTTTAAATGATGAAAATAAAGAATTTGCTGAAAAATCTAGAGTGAAATTTTTACTAGAAAAGTATTCTCAATATATAAATTTCCCTTTAAGTCTAATCGAGGACAGTGGGGAGAGTGAAAGAGTAAATAAATCAGAGGCACTATGGCTTAAATCAAAATCTGAAATTTCAGATACTGAGTATTCTGATTTCTATAAATTTATTTCCTATGATCAAAATGATCCACTGCTTTGGATTCACAATAAGGTTGAAGGTAATAATGAATATACTAATCTTTTGTATATTCCAAAAAATCCTCCATTTGATCTCTGGAATAGAGAGGCTCCTAGAGGAGTAAAGCTATATATTCAACGTGTCTTTATAATGGATGATGCAACCAATTTTCTACCTCTATATTTAAGATTTGTCAGGGGTATTATTGACACTAGCGATTTACCCTTAAATGTATCAAGAGAAATTCTCCAAGAGCATCAGCTGGTTGATACTATTAAAAAATCAGTGACCAAAAAGGTTCTAGATTCTTTAATTAAGATGAAAAAGAAATCTTTAGATTCATACAAAGAATTCTGGAAAGAGTATGGCTTGGTAATCAAAGAAGGCCCTGCTGAAGATTTTGAAAATCGTGAACTTCTAGCAAGCTTGATGCTTTTCGCATCATCAATTAATGAAGAGAACGATGTTAGTCAAACGCTGGATGACTATGTATCAAGAATGCCTGAATCTCAAGAAAAAATTTACTACTGCGTTGCGGATACTTTTGAGGCAGCCATTAATTCACCTCATATAGAGGGGCATAAATCTAATAATACAGAAGTATTAATGCTCACAGATAGAATTGACGAGTGGCTTATGTCTAGTTTGATGGAATATAAAGGCAAAGAACTAGTTAATGTTGCAAAAGACGATATTCAAGATAGTGAAAAACCAAAAGTCTCTGAAACAGATCAGGATGTTGTTACTAAAATTAAAAAGCATCTTTCGGATAGAGTATCTGATGTCGTGGTAAGTAGTCGCTTGGTAAATTCAGCAACATGCTTACTTTTACCTAAAAATGAACCTGGGGCTCAATTACGAAAAATACTTGAAGCAGCTGGCCAGGATTTAGGTGAATCTAATCCAATATTTGAAATAAACTTAAAGCACAAACTCTTGAAAAGATTAACCACACTTAAAGGAAAGCAGTTCTCATCTTTTGTAGATTTCCTATATGATTATGCTGTAATTGCAGAAGGCGGCTCGCCCAAAGATCCGGCAAAATACCTCCGACAATTAGATAAATATCTTTCATAGGATTTACCATGCAAAATAAAGTAGCAGTTCTAGGTGGCGGAAGTTTTGGAACTGTTCTTGCAAACATAGCAGCCTCTAACGGCAATGAAGTTACTTTATGGGTAAGAGATGCAGAGCAAGCTCTTAGAATTAATTCAGAAGGAGCCAACGCAACCTATCATCCTGAATTACAGCTATCAAAAAATATAACTGCTTCTGATGATCTTGGTGAGGTTATCTTAGGAGCTAAGTTAGTATTAATAGCAACACCAAGTCTTATTTTTGAAACTATTGTTAAAAGAATAGCTCCATTAATTGATTCCAATATTGATGTAATATCCTGTACTAAAGGCATAAGACATAATCCATTTAAGACCATGAGCGATATTATCGAAGATAATTTATCATTTAAAGGCGTAAATGTAGGAGTTTTAAGTGGGCCCAACTTAGCCAGAGAAATTGCTGAAAATAAAATAGCAGGAACAGTTATTGCTAGTAAAAATCAATCTCTTATTGATCATACTAAAGCAATCCTTTCTTCAAATACTTTTAAAATATACTCTAGCGCAGACGTTAATGGTATTGAGTTGGCGGGTGCTTTAAAAAATATTTACGCTATCATTTGTGGTCTAGCTAGCTCACTTGAGGTTGGTGAGAATGCTAATGGGTTAATACTTACAAGAAGCATGGCGGAAATGAGCAGGTTTGCAGTTGCCAAGGGTGCAAATCCAATAACATTTTTAGGCTTAGCAGGAATGGGAGATTTACTAGCAACATGCACATCAACTCTTTCAAGAAATTTCCAATTAGGTGCTTTTTTAGGAAAAGGATTGAATTTAGAAGAAGCTAAAGATGAAGTGGGCCAAGTTGCTGAAGGAATAAGAACATTAGAAGTTGCTCATGAAGAAGCAGCAATGTATAAAATCAATATGCCGCTTATGGAATCTTTATATAAAATTATTCATAAAGATGAAAAGCCTGAAAGCTTATTAGACGATTTGATTAATCATCCGCATGAAATTGATGTAGAATTTACACACAGAGGAAAATAGATTATGGAAAATTTTAATAGAGAAGAAGTAAAAGAAGAGGTTTTGCAGGTAGGAAAGTGGAAGCGCTTTTTCTTTATGGTAGTTTATGCATTTGTATTAGGTTTTGCGCTAAACATATCTATAGGTATCGCTTTTATACAATTCCTGTTTTTCTTATTCACTTCAAAAATAAATGAGGCACTATTTAACTTTAGTAAGCAGATATTCTCTTTTTTCGATGACACGTTCAATTTTTTTCTTTTTCAAACAGAAGAAATGCCATTTCCTTTTAAGAAATCTTCTAATGGAGATGAAGCATCAGAAACATCTGAGATAGTAGAAGGAGAGGCAGATTTAGTTGATGACGAAGAGCCTGAATTTTCAGAAAGCTCAGAAGAAAACACAGCTGAGGTTTCCGAAGAAGTTGATGAGGAGCCTGAGCTTGTTGCTGGAATAGCTGTGGGTCTTATTAAAGAAAAAGAAAGCTCAGAAGAAAAGACAGCTGAGGTTTCCGAAGAAGAGCCTAAGTCTTAGATCTTTGAGCAGATTGAAGGGTCTGAAGTATTAAAGTATTTATTGTCATAGGTCCTACTCCTCCTGGAACAGGGGTATAGGCAGAAGCTTTTAATTCAATATTTTCTAAATCTATATCTCCACATTTCTCTGGATGGTATCCAGCATCTACAACCACTGCACTTTCTTTAATCCATTCATGCTTAATAAATCTTGGGATTCCAACAGCACCAACTAAAATATCTGCTTGTTTGATTATGTCTTCAATATTCTGTGTTCTTGAATGACAAATAGTAACAGTAGCATTCTTATTTAATAGCATCATAGCCATTGGCTTTCCTAGAATTGGGCTTCTTCCAACTACAACAGCATTTTTACCTTGAATTTCAATCTGATAATGTTCAAGCAATCTCATAATGCCTGCAGGTGTACATGATCCAAATGCAGGAAGACCCATAGACATGTTTCCAAATCCAAGACAGGTAACACCATCGACATCTTTACTTAAATCAATAGCATCAAAACATTGCCTTTCATCAATCTGGCTTGGAACTGGGTGTTGTAATAGAATTCCATGAACATTTTTATCATCATTTAACTCTTTTATCTTACTTAAAAGTTCTTCTGTTGTTGTTTTGTCAGACATTTCAACAGCTATAGATTTCATTCCTACTCTTGCACAAGTATTTCTTTTCATCTTTACATATGTCTCTGAGGCTGGATCCTGACCAACTAAGATGGTGGCTAAGGTTGGAAAGATTCCATCATTATTTAATTCAGTTACTTGCTGCGCAATAGACTCTTCGGTAGCAAGAGCTAGAGATTTACCATCTAATATTTTTATAGTCATAGTTGTAATTATGTCATTAAATAAAATTTATGCACATGGTGATTGCTTATTTATTCCATAAACTTTACCATTTGCATCCTCGGGGTATAGCGCAGTCTGGTAGCGCACTCGCTTTGGGAGCGAGTGGTCGTAAGTTCGAATCTTACTACCCCGACCATATGCGCCTGTAGCTCAGTTGGATAGAGCAACGGTTTTCTAAACCGTGGGTCAGGAGTTCGAATCTCTTCAGGCGCGCCATGTTTATATTTAACAAATTATCCCCTAAACACCATTCTTTTATATAATATAAATACTCATTTAAAAATCACTATGTACTCTGTAGCAGCTTTATATAAATTTTCACCAGTAGCTGATCCCGCTTCTACTCAAAATATCTTAAAGAAGAAATTATTAAATCATCAGATTCATGGAACTATATTAGTAGGTCATGAGGGCTTAAATGGAACTATTTCTGGAGATGAAGCTAATATCTTGCTCGCATTAAATTGTATTAAAGATCTTGATGGCTTTGCTGATATTGATGTTAAATTTTCTGAATCTCAAGAAAATCCATTTTTAAGATTAAAAGTTAAGTTAAAAGATGAAATTGTTACAATCGGAAATCCTGAAATTAATCCCAATATTCAAGCTGGAAATTATGTAAATGCTGCTGAATGGAATAATTTAATTAAAGATGAAGATGTTTTATTAATTGATGTAAGAAATAGCTATGAATGTTCTATTGGCTCATTTAAAAATGCTGTGAACCCTAAAACTAATATATTTCAAGATTTCCCTAAATGGGTTGATTCTCAAAGTTTTTCAGACGCAGATAAAAAATTAAAAAAAGTTGCTATGTTTTGTACCGGTGGTATCAGGTGTGAAAAAGCATCTTCTTATATGAAAAATCAAGGTTTTGAGGATGTTTATCACTTAAAAGGCGGTATTTTAAAATATTTTGAATCAGTTAATGAGGAAGAGAGTCTATGGGATGGAGAATGTTTTGTCTTTGATGACAGAGTTTCAGTTAAACATGATTTATCTGTTGGATCATATGATATGTGTCACGGTTGCAGATTTCCTATAACTGATTTAGATAAGTCTTCTGATAAGTATCAAAGAGGAATATCATGCCCTAGCTGTTTTGATAGCAAGACCGATGATCAGAAATCTAGATATGCCAGCAGGCAGCTTCAAGTAGATTTATCTAAAGAGAGAAATGAAAAACATCTTGGTGCTGATTACGCTAAAGAGGACTAATATGAAAAAGCCTATATTGTATTCATTTAAAAGATGCCCCTATGCCATGAGAGCTAGAATGGCAATTTTTTTAACTAATACTGAATGTGAGCTAAGAGAAGTCCATTTAAAAAATAAACCTCAGTCAATGCTTGACCTATCTCCAAAAGGAACGGTCCCAGTTCTTAAAATTGATGATAATAAAGTGATTGATGAGAGTCTTGAGATTGTTGAGTGGGCACTAGATATCAACAACATATTTATAAATCAACTCCTTCCAGATCAGCAAGTATTAACCAACGAGCTTATTATGCTTTTTGATGAAGAATTTAAGTTTAATTTAGATAGATATAAATATTCGGTAAGGTATCAAGATGCTAATCCATTAGAAAGTCGAAGTAAGTGCCTAGAGATCTTAAAAAAAATTGAAAAAACTATTTCAAGTTCACATTGGTTTTTTGGTAATTCTGTAAATAAATTAGATATATGTATTTTGCCTTTTATAAGACAATTCAGAATTGCAGACCCTGAATGGTTTGATTCTTTAGATGAAATCAAGCAAGTTAAATCATGGCTTGAGTATTTTTTAGAAAGTTCGTTACTAGCAAATATTATGAATAAAAATGATCCCTGGAGAGAAGGGGATCAAATTTTAATATTTCCCCAACAAGGTTAAATTTATTAAGACAAATGCTTATAACTTAATGACATGCTATGCCAAATTTCTTTAGTCTGTAATAGTTATATGGCCAAGGAGTTAAAAACCCTGCAGTCAACATAATTGGAATTACCCACCACGTTAGAACCCCACCTACTAATATTATATCTGTGATATTCATAGCAACTTCCATTGCTACCATGCTCACAAAACTCATCTTAAATGCTGTTTCTAGGGCTGACTTGAATTCAAAAGCCTGTCTCATTAGTATCACTGTCTCTAACGCAATACTTGTTATTAAGCCGTTTATTATTGCCAAAGACATTACTATCCAAATACTTAATCCATGATCAAACTGCTGGAATGCAAAAATAGTTCCAAAGTCGCCAATGGAACATCCAAGTAAACACCATTTAGTATTATGCGCACTTCGTATCCATGTATGCTTGCACTTCCAATTCATCAGATTTTTTTATAGCCCGATTGAGTCGTAAGACATAGCAATTTTTTCAATCGCAACTTTATAGGCGGCAGTCCTAAAATCAGTTATCTTGTCATTACTCATAAACTCTTTCTTAACTTCTTGAAAGCCATCAATCATCATGTCATCTAAGCCGGATCTTATTAAATCAATCTCATCAACTCCATTACGAAAATTTGACTTGAACTCTTGCGGCATAGTTTTACCAGTCATGGACTCAATACCCTCAATTAAAGTATTGAATTGAAATAAGTTTTCTCTTTTTTCAAGCCTACCAAATCTAATATGCCTAATATTTTTAACCCATTCAAAATAACTTACTGCAACCCCACCTGAATTAGCTAAAATATCTGGAATTATAAAAACTTTCTTTTTATTTAAAATTGAATGCGCTTTATAGGTAATTGGCCCATTAGCCGCTTCAATAATTAATTTAGCTTTTATTTGATCAGCATTTTTTTCAGTTATAACAGCTTCTCTAGCAGCTGGTATTAAGAGATCACATTCTTTTTTAAGAAGAAGAGAGCCATCTTTTATAAATGTAGCTTTCGGATACTTTTCAAAACTCTTATGCTTAACAAAATACTTTTTAGCATGCTCAGCATTAATTCCGTCAATGTTATAAATACCGCCGTTATATTCAGCTATACCTATTAATTTCATTTTATTTTCTTCGCTTATAAACTTTGCTGCATTAAAGCCAACATTACCTAACCCTTGAACAATAAAAGTCGTATCTTTCATGGATTTTGTATAATTGATGAGCTTAAGAAGATCTTTATTCTTAAAAAATTCTCTAACTATATATTGAACTCCTCTTCCAGTAGCTTCTTCTCTTCCTACAAGCCCATTTTTAGTTGGTGGTTTACCTGTAACACATGCAGCAGCATTAATATCAGTAGGTTTAATTTTTCTATACTCATCTGCAATCCAAGCCATCTCTTCAGATGAAGTTCCAATATCCGGCGCTGGAACATTCTGAGAAGGGCTGATTAAATCTCTTTTTATGAGCTCTTGAGCAAATCTTCTTGTTATTTTTTCTATTTCTTGTCTTGACCAATCATTTGGATCAATTCTCAGGCCACCCTTAGATCCTCCAAAAGGTACATTAATAATCGCATTTTTATAAGACATAAGAGCTGCCAAGGCTTCAACCTCTTCTGCATGTGTTGCTAAATCGTACCTTATACCACCCTTAGTAGGCTCCATATGCTCAGAATGAACTGATCTCCAGCCCTCAAAAGTATGGATATCATCTCTAAGCCTCACTCCAAAGCGAACGGTATAGGTTGAATTACAGGTAATTATTTTATTTGCTAGACCTGGAGATATATCTGAATGTTTTAAAGCCTTGTTAACAAATTTAGTTGTATCACTTAAAAAATCACTCATAATAAAAAATCCCCTTTAATAAATAAATTATAAGATTTTTAATCTATAATGTCTCGTTTCTTGGCGGGCGTAGCTCAGTAGGTTAGAGCGCTGGATTGTGGCTCCGGAGGCCGTGGGTTCGAACCCCATCGCTCGCCCCATTTTTTTATTGGAATTAATCATGACAAGTAAGTTAAAAAAATTAAAAGATCTTGAAAGAAAATTAGATGTTTCTGTTCCCGTTGAGGAATATAAAACTAAATTTGATAGCAAGATAAATAAAATTAAAGGCACTGCAAAACTAGACGGCTTTAGAAAAGGCAAGGTTCCTGCAGACGTTCTTGAGAAAAGGTATGGCCCTTCAATCCATGCTGATGTTCTTAATGAATTAATACAAGACTCTTATCCGAAAGAGCTTGCAGAGAATAAAATCAGGCCTGCCTGCGTTCCATCTATAAGCATAGAGAGCGATGACCCAGCTAAGCCTATAAAGTATTCAGCTGTATTTGAAGTTTTTCCTGACATAAAAGTCAAAATTTCAAGATGGTCTAGTTATGAAAAGCATTCAATCGAAATTGAAGATTCGGATTTAGATTTAGCAATAGATGATATTCGTTCTAGATATGGAGATTGGGAAGATGTATCTAGAAAATCTCAGAACGATGATCAGTTAGTTATGGATTTTGAAGGCATGGTAGATGGGGAGCCCTTTGAAGGCAATAGCGCAAAAGACTTTAAATTAGTTTTAGGCAGTAAATCGATGATACCTGGATTTGAAGAAAATTTATTAGATAAAGACCCTGAAACAGAATTTACCATAACTGCAAAATTTCCTGATGACTATTTTAAGCAAGATTTGGCTGGAAAGGATGCAGATTTTAAAATCAACTTATTAAAAGTTCAAGAGAATAAGCTTGCTGAAATAAATAAAGATCTATTTGAAAAGTTAAGCATGGAAGTTGAGGACGAAGCTGCTTTTAGAACTGAAATTAAATCAAGAATGGATAAAGAGGTTGAGATGCAAGAAAAAGCATTAACTAAAGAATCTATATATGAGTTACTTTTAAAATCTCACTCATTTGGCGCACCTAATGCAACTCTTAAAGAGCAATCTGAATTAATGAGAAAAGATGCATTAATGAGAATTGGTCAAAGTGTTGAAAATGCAGAAGCTGATTTATTTCCAATTGAATCATTTGAAGAAGACGCATCTAAAAGAGTTAGATTAGACCTACTCTTTGCAGAATTAATTAAATTCTATGAAATTAAAGTTGAGAGTGATAAGCTCAAAGAGTTCATTGCTGAAGAATCTAAGAAATACAAGGATCCAGAGCAGTTTGAGTCCTGGGTTGTAAGTCAGCCAAAACAGCTTGAACAATTTAATATGATGGTTTTAGAGAACCAGCTCATTGAAAAATTAGAAAATGATCTTAAATCAAAGAGTAAGGTAATAAAATTCTCAGAACTAGCTAATAAATAATTAAAGAGAAGACTTATGGAAAATTATAATTCAGCATTGATACCAATGGTTGTAGAACAAACTGCAAGAGGTGAAAGATCTTTTGATATCTACTCACGCCTATTAAAGGAGAGAGTTATATTCTTATCTGGACCAATTGATGACTATATTTCAAATTTAGTTGTAGCTCAGTTACTATTTTTAGAATCTGAAAATCCAGAAAAAGACATAAGTATTTATATCAATTCGCCTGGTGGAAGTATTTCAGCAGGACTAGCTATATATGACACTATGCAATTTGTATCACCAGCAATCTCAACTCTTTGTATTGGACAAGCAGCCAGCATGGGAGCTCTTCTTTTGGCAGGCGGAACTGATAAGAAAAGATACGCATTGCCAAACTCAAGAATTATGATTCATCAGCCTCTTGGTGGATTCCAAGGTCAGGCTTCTGATTTTGAAATTCATGCAAAAGAAATATTACATGCTAAGAAAAAAGTTAATGAAATTTTAGCTAAACATACAAAGAAAACTATAAAGCAAATTGAAAAAGACACAGATAGAGATAACTTCTTAGATGCTGATGCTGCAAAAGAATACGGTATTGTTGATGCTATATTAGGCTCAAGGGATGTAAAAAATGCCAAGTAAGGAATCTGCAGATAAATTAAATTGCTCTTTTTGTAGCAAAGTTCAGGATGATGTTAAAAAATTAATTGCTGGACCTAGTGTTTATATTTGCAACGAATGTGTAGATCTATGTAACGATATAATAGAAGAAGAGGTTAAGAGCGAGGAGATAGATCCTCTAGAAGAGCTGCCTTCACCGTTAGATATTTTTCAACAATTAGATGACTATGTTATCGGTCAAGATAAAGCTAAAAAAACACTATCAGTTGCAGTTTATAATCACTACAAAAGACTTAGAGCTACTTCTTCGAACTCTGAAATAGAACTTCAAAAAAGTAATGTATTGCTTTTAGGACCTACAGGAAGTGGCAAAACGTTATTAGCTCAAACTTTAGCTAAAATTTTAAATGTCCCATTTACTATTGCTGATGCAACAACATTAACAGAAGCTGGATATGTTGGAGAGGATGTAGAGAATATTATTCAAAAGCTTTTACAAAAATGTGACTACGATCCTGAAAAGGCTCAGCTAGGAATTGTTTACATAGACGAGATAGATAAAATAGCTAGAAAATCTGATAATCCATCCATAACAAGAGATGTATCAGGTGAAGGTGTTCAGCAAGCATTACTTAAGTTGATTGAAGGAACAGTAGCCTCCATTCCTCCTCAGGGCGGTAGAAAACATCCGCAGCAAGAGTTTATTCAAATTGATACCTCCAATATCTTATTTATTTGTGGCGGTGCTTTTTCTGGTTTAGATAAAGTTATTAGAAACAGAACAGAAAAAACTGGAATAGGTTTTGGAGCAGAAGTTAGTAAAGTAGATAATAATGTTTTATCTATTCATGGAGAAATGGATAGTATAGAGCCAGAAGATCTAGTTAAGTACGGACTAATACCAGAGTTTGTTGGTAGATTGCCAGTTATATCTACTCTTCATGAGCTTGATCAAGATGCTTTAGTTAGAATTCTTCAGGAACCTAAAAATGCTCTTGTAAATCAATACAAGCATCTTTTTGAAATTGATAATGTAGATTTATCATTTAGAAAAGAGGCTTTAATAGAGATTGCAAAACAGGCTATAAAAAGAAAAACAGGCGCTAGAGGCTTAAGATCAATTATAGAAAATATTCTTATGAATACGATGTTTGAATTGCCTAATAAAGAGCTTGAAAAAGTTATTGTTGATGAGAATTCAGTTAACAATACAGCTGATCCAATTAAAGTATTTAAATCAACTAATAAAAAAACCTCTTCAGGCAATTGATAAGTTGATAATCGTCCCTATCTACTAGGTATGGCAATTATAAAAACAGATCACCCTATTATTCCTTTACGCGACCTAGTGGTTTTCCCTGGCGTTGTAACAACATTATTTGTCGGCAGAACCAAGTCTGTTGAAGCTCTTAATGCAGCCATGAGCTCAGATAAGAAGCTTGTATTAGTTGCTCAAATGGATGCATCTAAAGAAGATCCTTTATTTACAGATATGTATCACTATGGAACTATAAGCAATCTGTTACAACTAATTAAATTACCTGATGGAACTATGAAAGTTCTAGTTGAAGGTCTTAAAAGATGCAAAATAGATAAGCTCATTGAAGAAGATACTTACACTAAAGCTAGAGTTTCTGAGATAGCCGATATTCCAGTTAAAGCCTCTGAAGCAACTAGCCTTGTAAGATTTACAAAAGCAAAATTTGCTGATTATGTTTCTATAACAAAACGCATACCTCAAGAGATAGTCGCATCTATAGATGCTTTAGACGACTTGCCAAGATTAATCGATACTATTATTGGACATCTCCCTATTGAACTAAATAGAAAACAGGAAGTTTTAGAGCAAGCTGATATGCAAAAAAGAGCTGAGACACTTCTTACATTTATAGAATCTCAATTAGATGTTGTCGATGTTGAAAAAAAGATTCGTGATCGCGTAAAAAAACAGATGGAGAAATCTCAAAGAGAATATTATCTTAATGAGCAAATTAAAGCTGCTCAAAAAGAACTTGGTGAGATTGATGGAGAGGGTGATGAATTTGAACAGCTAGAGAATAAAATTGATTTATCAGGAATGCCTAAAGAGGCTCTTAAAAAAGCTAAAAGTGAATTATCTAAATTTAAATTAATGGGCCCAACTTCTGCTGAAGCATCGGTTACTCGCTCATATCTAGATTATTTAATTGGGGTGCCATGGAAAAAGAAAGGCAAGATTAAATCTGATCTAAAAGCTTCATTAGCAATTCTTGAAGATGATCATTACGGCTTAGAAGAAGTTAAAGAAAGAATATTAGAATATCTAGCTGTCCAAAAAAGAGTAAAAAAATTAAAGGCACCTGTTCTTTGTTTAGTTGGCCCGCCTGGAGTTGGTAAAACATCATTAGGTGAATCTATCGCACGATCAACCAATAGAAAATTTGTAAGAATGTCTCTTGGTGGCGTAAGAGATGAATCTGAAATTAGAGGCCATAGAAGAACTTATATAGGATCTATGCCTGGAAAGATTATTCAAAATATTTCAAAAGCTGGTGTTAAAAATCCATTATTTCTTCTAGATGAAATTGATAAAATGGGAATGGATCACAGGGGAGATCCAGCTTCAGCTTTACTAGAAGTTCTTGACCCAGAGCAGAATAATACTTTTAGCGATCATTACCTTGAAGTTGATTATGATTTATCTGAAGTTATGTTTGTCTGTACTGCAAACAGTTTAAATATCCCAACCCCACTTCTAGACAGAATGGAGATTATTAGGATTCCTGGTTACATAGAAGATGAAAAATCAAAGATAGCAGAGAAATATCTTCTTCCCAAACAAATGGAAAGAAATGGCTTAAAGGACAATGAAATATCTTTAGATAATCAAATCTTTTTATCTTTAATTAGATATTACACAAGAGAGGCTGGTGTAAGAGGCCTTGAAAGACAACTTGCAAAGATATTACGTAAAGTTGTTAAAGAAAGGTTGATGGCACCTAAAAATGAAAAGAAACCAACCATCATCAATGATAAGAATTTAGAGAAGTACTCAGGTGTTAAGAAATTTAAGTTTGGAGTTGCCGATAAATCAAATGAAGTAGGCCAAGTTACTGGTTTAGCTTGGACTGAGGTTGGCGGTGAGTTATTGACTATAGAGACCTCTAACGTTCCAGGTAAAGGAAGAGTTATTAAGACTGGATCACTAGGTGATGTAATGCAAGAATCTATTCAGGCAGCTCTTACGGTTGTTAGATCTAGATCTGATGCTTTAGGTATTAATAAAGAATTTTATGAAAAATATGATATTCATATTCATGTACCTGAAGGCGCTACTCCAAAAGATGGTCCTTCTGCAGGGGTAGGGATGTGTACCGCATTAATTTCTGCCTTTACAGGAATTCCTGTTAGATCTGATACTGCAATGACAGGTGAGATTACATTAAGAGGACAAGTTTTAAAAATAGGTGGCCTTAAAGAGAAGCTATTAGCAGCTAAGCGAGGCGGCATAAAGAGAGTTATTTTACCTAATGAAAATGCAGCTGATCTAACTGAGATCCCTGATCAAATTTTAGACTCATTAGAAATTATTACAGTTGATTGGATTGATGAAGTTATTTCAAATGCGCTGGAATCAGAGCCAATGCCACTAAAGAAATCTAGAAATTTATCAAAAAAGACAACAGCAACAAAAGCAAAGTCAAAATCGGATATTAATCAAACTCACTAAAAAGCCTTTATTTACTTGACTTTTTGACCTAATTAGCTTTTCATAGGTTGTGATTATTTAATTTTAAAGAGGAGTTTTACATGAATAAATCAGATTTAGTTGATGCGGTTGCAAATGATGGTGATATGACAAAAGCTTCAGCTGCGAGAGCAGTTGATTCAGTTTTGGCTAATGTAGGTGATGCACTAGGAACTGGTGATAGCGTTTCACTTGTTGGATTCGGTACATTCTCAGTCAGACATAGAGCTGCAAGAGAAGGAAGAAACCCACAAACTGGAGCTTCAATGCATATTGCTGCTTCTAAAGTACCAGGTTTTAAAGCTGGTAAGGGTTTAAAAGATAAGGTTAAAAATAGCTAATCTTTAGAATTTTTAAAAGGGTGCAATAGCACCCTTTTTTTTATTATTTATTTATAGGAATTAATTATGTTGGAATCACTTAGATCTTTTTTATCAGGTAAGACCCTTCTTATCTTTGTAACTGTTATGGCTATTCCATTTATTTTTTTTGGATCAAGCGCAGCAGGAACTATTTTTACCTCCTATGGGAAAGTTAATGGACTAGAGGTCACGCAAGCTGATTTAAATTCTGCTAACAGCACAATTAATCAAAGATTAGTAGATGCTTATGGCGAAGAATTTTCATCAGATTTAATGCCTGAAGATATTTTATTAGAAATGGTTAAAGAAGAAATTATTTCCCAAAAAACGCTTTTATCTCAAACAAGAGATATGGGCATTGTTGTTTCTGAAGATGATGCAAAAGAAGGAATTATGATGAGCCCTAATTTTCAATCAGATGCTCAATTTGATGAAATTGCATTTGAGACAGCAATTAGAACTCAAGGCTATACACCCAATGATTACATTTCAATGGTTAGAGAGGGCATGGCCAAAAATTATTTAATAGATGCTATAGCCTCATCCTTTTTTACTTTAGATAGTGAAATTTTAGATATTGCTAAATTGATTGAACAAGAAAGAGATATTAGTTTTACAAAAATAGATTTCAATTCTCTTAAAAGTTCAATTCAAGCAGATCTAGTTGAAGCCCAAGCTTATTATGATAGTAACTCTATTGAATTTTATTCTAATGAAGCAAGAAGCATGAATTATGTAGTTCTAATGAACGATAGCTATAAATCTCTTGTTGATGTCCCTGAAAACTATGTCGAAGAAGCTTATGCTGATTATCTTCAAAGAGTTGAGATGAGAGCAGAGAAGAGAGCTTCTCATATCATGGTTGATTTAATGAATTATGCTTCCAAAGCAGATGCTCTAAAAACAATCACTTTAGCTCAAAATGAACTTAATTCAGGAAAAGAATTTAATGAAGTTGTTTTAGGTTTTAGTGAAGATATTATTTCAAAAGAACAAGAAGGAGATATTGGATACTCTTCTGGTGATGTATTTCCAGATGAATTTGAGAGCGCTTTATCTAAAATGTCTCAAGGCGAAGTTAGCGATATTATTTTTTCAGATGCTACAAACTCTTTTCATATACTTAAGTTAACTGAAATTAATAAAGAAGAACCTAATTCTTTTGATGATATGAAAGATAATCTTTTAGAAGAGCTTATTAATGCAGAGTCATTGGCATTAATGGATGAGGATAGGGATGTTATAGATAACGCAATTTTAGATAACTTATCATTGGGCGAGGTTGCCTCATCTTTAGGTCTAGAAATAAAGACTGCTAATGACTTAACTATTCAAAACTTTAATTTTGAAATACAAAATTCACAAATTGCTCAAACACTATTCTCAATTCCAAGGGGATTCAATTCAGCTGAAGTTATAGAATTAGATGACGGAATGCTTGTTATGGGCTTAAGCTCAATAAAAGATTCTGAACTTATGCCGTTTGATTCAGTTGTTGAAAGAGCGTTTGACTCAGTAAAAGATGAGAAAGCTTTAGCTTTAAGTCTATCAGTTCAGGAGTCGCTCAAGGTAGACGAGTCTTTTGATACATCAGCTATATATTTATCTAAAGATACCTTTGTTGGAGTAAAAAGATTTTCTTCACTACTGCCTGCAGAAGTTCTTAAAAAAGCATTTACATCTCCCATGACTGAAGAATTTCAAGTTTCTGCCAGTAACGGCGATTCTTATCTTATGACTATAAATTCTATAAAAAGTCCTGATGATGAATTTCTTGAATCAATGGTGGAAGAATATAAAGAGTTTAGTAAAGGTCAAGTTAGCAATAAGATGGCTACTCTTGTTTTTGATGAGTTAAGAAATAGTGCTAAAGTAAATCTACAGAACTTATAATCATAAAAGGAAGTTAATCCAATGAATAAATATCATTTCAGTGTATTACTATTGGCCGCATTTATTACGTCTTGTGGTGAAAATATCTCCCCAGTTGATTCTGGATTAGAGCAGCAGATCTTTCATTATGGTAATGGTTCAGAACCACAAGGTCTTGACCCTCACATAGTTACAGGTGTTCCTGAGCATCATATTTTAATAGCTTTATGTGAAGGTCTTACCTCATCAAATCCTAAGGGTGGTGAGCCTCTACCAGGAATGGCTGAGTCTTGGACTTTGAGCGATGATGGAAAAGTTTATACCTTTAAGATTAATAAGAATGCAAAGTGGTCCAATGGAGATTCTGTTACTGCAGAGGATTTTGTATGGTCATGGAAGAGAGTATTAACTCCAAGCCTTGGATCTCAATACACAGACATGCTCTACTATGTTGAAGGTGCCAAAGATTACTATGACGGGAAAACTGATGACTTTAGTACAGTTGGTGCTAAAGCAATAGATGAACTTACATTTGAAGTAATTCTAGAAAACCCTACCCCTTTCTTTTTAGGGCTTTTAAGTCATTATTCAACATGGCCTGTTCATAAAGAAACTGTTTTAAAGCATGGAAAGATTGATGACAGAAATGGCCAATGGACTAGACCTGGTAATTTTGTCTGTAATGGACCAATGCAACTTAAATCATGGAAATTAAATAATAAAATTGTAGTCGAGAAAAATCCATTTTACTGGGATGCAGAGACTGTGACATTGAATGAAATGCATTTTTATCCAATCAGCAATATTATGACTGAAGATAGAATGTTTAGAGCAGGCCAGCTTCACAATACCTATACTGTTCCAGCTCAAAAATGCCCAGTTTATATTGAACGAGGAGACTCTACTTTGCATATCGATCCTTATATGGGAACTTATTTTTATAGAACAAATACACTTCATCCAGTTTTAAAAGATGTAAAGATTAGAAAGGCTCTAGCTTATTCAATAAATCGACAGCAAATTGTTGAGAAGGTAAGTCAATGTGGTCAAGCTGCTGCATACTCTTTCACACCTCCAGGCGCGTCTGGTTATGAGCCTCAAACAAAGATGCCTTATGACCTAGATTTAGCTAGACAACTTCTAGCAGAAGCTGGCTATCCTAACGGCGAAGGCTTTCCTGTATTAGAGATACTTTTTAATACCAATGAAGATCATCGAAAGATTGCATTAGCAGTTCAGCAAATGTGGCAAGCCAATCTTGGAATCTCAGTTGAATTAGTTAATCAGGATTGGAAAGTCTATTTATCAAGAGAAAGAAGTGGAGATTTTCAAATCTCTAGAGCTGGATGGATTGGTGATTATGAAGACCCAAATACTTTTCTTGATACTTTGATGCCTGGAAGAGGAAATAATAAAACGGGATGGAATAACAAGAGGTATGAAGAGCTCGTGAATGCGGCTAATCAGACCCAAGATGAAGAAGAGAGATTCGAGCTTTTAAGACAAGCTGAAACAATTCTTATCGATGAAATGCCTATAATTCCAATTTATACCTATGTTAGGCAGTATCAATTATCTGATGATGTCAAAGGCTGGTATCCAAATTATCTAGACCATCATCATCCTAAATATATTTCATTAGAAAGAGACTAGTTTTATATGCTACTTATATTTCTTAAGAGGCTCTTAGCAGCAATACCTGTTTTAATAATTGTCGCTAGTTTAACTTTCTTTTTTGTCAGACTTGCCCCAGGTGGTCCCTTTGATTCAGATAGAGCTGTCTCCGCAGAAGTATTAATTAACTTACAAGAGGCTTATAACTTAAATGCTCCGCTTTCAGAGCAGTATTTTGATTATATGGGTGGAGTGCTTGTTGGTGATTTTGGTCCATCATTTAGATATCCTGGAAGAGGTGTATCTGAGATGATATTTACTGGCTTACCAATAACTCTTGAATTAGCGCTTTATGCAATACTGATTGCTGTATTTGTTGGAGTCCTGGCTGGAGTCTTGGCCGCATTAAAAAGAAATACTTATCTTGATTTTATCCCAATGGCCATAGCCATGATTGGTATTTGTGTCCCAACTTTTTTAATGGGCCCTTTATTAGTTTTAATTTTTGGTATTAATTTAGAGCTACTCCCGGTTTCGGGTTGGGGAAATTTAGCTGGGGACAAGATACTTCCATCCATAACTCTAGGGTTTGCATATGCAGCCTATATTGCAAGACTAAGCAGAGGAGGTATGTTGGAGATACTCAGTCAAGATTTTATAAGAACTGCAAGAGCAAAAGGTTTATCTGAAAGAGTGGTTGTAACAAAACATGCTATGCAAGGTGGACTTATTCCAGTTGTATCTTTTCTTGGCCCAGCAGTCGCTGGATTATTAGCAGGATCCTTTGTTGTTGAGACAATTTTTCAAATACCAGGTTTAGGTAGGTTTTATGTAGAGGCTGCTTTCAATAGAGACTATACGATGATTCTTGGGACCACTATCTTCTTTTCTTCGATGATTGTATTTTTTAATCTATTATCTGATATGGCTGTATTAATGCTAAACCCAAGAGCAAGAGACTAATGGTGAACAATAACTCAAGCTTATGGAGCGATGCTTATAGAAGACTAATTCAAAATAAAGCTGCAATGATTGGTGGCATAATTCTGATTTTTCTTATTCTTTGTGCGCTATTTGCTCCTTTAATTGCACCATACTCATACTCATATCAAGATTTAGATTTAGGAGCATCAAAGCCTTCCTGGGAACATCTTCTAGGAACAGATGTAATGGGTCGAGATCTATTAAGTAGAATTCTATATGGAGCCAGAATCTCTTTAATGGTTGGTTTTGTAGCAACCAGTGTCGCACTAGTTATTGGAGTTTCATGGGGCATTGTTGCAGGGTACTTAGGTGGCCGAGTTGATTCTGTGATGATGAGGATCGTAGATGTTTTATATGGACTACCTTTTATAATTTTTATTATTCTTTTAATGGTAATTTTTGGAAGAAATCTTTGGTTACTATTTGGAGCTATTGGAGCTGTTGAGTGGCTTACTATGGCTAGAATCGTAAGAGGTCAAGTTATTGGATTAAAAAATCAAGAATTTGTATTAGCCGCTCAAGCAATGGGCGTCAGTAATATGTCCATGTTTAGAAAACATTTATTTCCAAATATATTAGGACCTATAGCTGTCTATGCAACATTAACAATTCCTCAGGTTATGTTACTTGAGAGTTTTTTAAGTTTCCTTGGTCTTGGTATTCAGCCGCCAATGAGCAGCTGGGGAACGTTGATTAAGGATGGCGTTGAGTCTATGGAAGAATATTCCTGGCTTTTAATATACCCAGGATTAACTTTTACAATCACACTTTTTGCTCTTAACTTCTTTGGTGATGGACTCAGAGACGCTTTAGACCCAAAAACCTCTGCAGATTAAAAAGCGCTAATTATAATTTTAATTATTTGACCAGGCATGATAGCTGCATCACCAAGGTTATTAATTTTCTTTATGTCTTTTGCCTCTACTCCAAATAAGTCAGCAATCCGATATAAATTATCACCCTGCTTAACTGAATAGAGTATTGTTCTCTTCTTGGAATCAATGGTTCTATAGATATTTTTATTGCCTATGTTTAATTGCTGGCCAATCCTAAGAACACTATCCGTTTCAATACTATTATTTCTTGCAATCTCTCTTGGTGATAGGTTGTATCTAGATGCAATTCTCCAAAGCGAATCACCCTCAGAAACAACATGCACTTCAAATGGTATAAAATTATTTGACTCAGACTGACTCAGCGGAATTAAAATAGTTTCATTAATAGACAAAAGATCTTTTTCTAAAAAGTTAATCTTTTTAATAATTTCAACTCTTGTATCATATTTTCTTGCTAGCTCCCACAAACTATCTCCAGACTTAATTTTATGTGTTATCCAATTAATTTTATTTTCCTTTAAAAAGATATCTTTATCATTATTAATTAAATTAGCTTTTTCTAGCGGTATATAAAAAATACTTTTTTCACCAGGCGCCGAAGCCCACTTTGTATATCCAGCGTTTAATTTATAAACAAATTCTGGTTTAAGGCCAACAAAATCACTAAAAGCTAAAATCTCCACCTGACCATTTATTTCAACTCTTTCAACAAGTTCTGTATAAGGTATGTCGGGTAAAACCACATCATATTTTTTAGGGTTACTAATAATTTCATAGATAGCTACAAATTTTGGAATATAACTTTTTGCTTGAGAGGGGAGTCTGAGATTTGCAAAAGATGAATCTTTATTAAGTTTAATATTTCTTTTAATCCTTGACTCTACAAGCGTAGGCCCAGCATTGTATGAAGCTAGAGAATGAAATAAATCGTTATCAAATCTCTCAAACAAGTAATCAAAGTATTCCACTGCAGCATCAGTTGATAGAAATGGATCATGACGATCTTCTTGCCACCAGCTTTTATCAAGATCATATAGCCTTCCTGTGCTTGGCATAAACTGCCATAGACCGACAGCGCCAGAAGGTGATATAGAAAAAGGATCATAATTACTTTCGATGAATGGCACCAAAGCTAACTCAACAGGAAGCTCAGCCTCATTAAGCTTTTGTATGACATAAAACATATAAAAAGTAGAATTTTCTAAAAATCTATTAAAAAGTTTTTTATCTCTTAAATGGTTATTAATATACCTTTGAGTAGTTTTATCAATAGTGTAATTTTCAAGTTGAGAATTTTGTTGAATATATTCCCATACTGTAATGGGCAGCTCTTCAATAGCCACCTCATCAATGGGAGTTACTATTTCAGTTGGAGTAATTTCTTCGATTACTTGAGGCATTAGTTTTTGCTGAAATAAAGCCTCTGTCTGCTGACAGCCTGAGACAAGAATTGCTAAAAGTGCAATAAATACTATGCGTTGTCTTTCCATTCCCTTACAGCCTTAAATATTTCGATATCACTAGGTTCTTCTTTGTAATCAAACTTTTGCATTATACATTCTCGAATCATTTTTTGATCAGATCTTAAAAATGGGTTGGTCTGTATTTCAAGCTCAAGTGAGGAAGGTATAGTTGGCTGGTCATTATTTCTTAAGTTAACACAAGACTCATATCTATCCTTTAAAGCTTGATTAGAATTCTCCACTTCAAGAGCAAAGGTTAAATTTGCTAATGTATATTCATGGCCACAATAAACTTTTGTATTTAAAGGCAACCCTTTTAACTTATTTAAAGATTCGTACATTTGTAAATAGGTACCTTCAAAAATTCTTCCACAACCGCCAGCGAAAAGTGTATCTCCACAGAAAAGAAAAGGCTCACCATCATTTTCTGCAAAATACGCTATGTGATCTAATGTATGACCTGGTATTTCAATGATAGTAAAATCGATGCCAATAATATTTACCTGATCGCCATCTTTTAATTCTTTATTGATACCATCAAAGATAGAGGAAGTTGGCCCATAGATATCTAAAGACGAATTATTAACTAATTTTTTAACTCCACCAGTATGATCAAAATGATGGTGGGTAATTAAAATATTAGACAATTGTTTTTTATTAATTGTTAAATAAGCATCAACTGGTTCAGAGTCTCCAGGATCAACTACAAGTAATCCTTCATTAGTTGTCACTAACCAAATATAATTATCACTAAATGCTTTTATAGGCTCAATCTTAATCATATGAAGATTTTATATTTAAATAGATGAAAACGGTAAAAATTTATACAGATGGTGCATGCAGAGGTAATCCTGGTTTAGGGGGTTGGGGCGCTTTAATGATATTTGAAGGCAAGGAAAAAGAGCTTTGTGGCGGTCAGGAAAATACAACAAATAATCGGATGGAGTTAAAAGCTGCTATCGAGGCTTTAAAGGCACTAACAGAACCTTGTATGGTCGAGTTAACTACTGACTCAAAGTATGTAATGCAAGGGATAACTCAATGGATTGATAATTGGAAAAGAAATAACTGGAAAACCGCAACCAAAAAAGATGTTAAAAATAAAGATTTATGGATCGAACTTTATGATTTAAAGTCTCAACATCAGATTGATTGGAAATGGGTTAAAGGACATTCAGGCCATAGAGAAAATGAAATCGCAGATGATCTAGCAAATAAAGGAATTGATAATTTATAAATAATGGCTAAAAAATTCATAATTCTTGATACAGAAACCACAGGACTGGAGGTTAGACAGGGCCATAAAATTATTGAAATTGGAGCAGTTGTTCTTAATGATAGAAAAAAATCATCTGATCATTTTCATGCCTATATAAATCCAGGAAGAGCTATCGATGAGGAAGCTTCAAAGGTTCATGGTATTAGTAATCAAGATCTAGAAAATGAACCTATGTTCGCAGCTATTGCCGATGATTTTATTGAATTTATTCAAGGCTCAACTTTAATTATTCACAACGCTCCTTTTGATGTTGGTTTTCTTAACAGTGAGCTAAAGTCAGTATCAGCAAAATACCCAAAGCTAGAAGATATATGTGAAATAGAAGATTCATTAGTTTTAGCAAGAAGTAAATTTCCAGGCCAGAGAAACTCTTTGGATGCACTAGCTAATAGGTTTGAAGTTTCTGGTTATGATAGAAGTTTTCATGGAGCCTTACTGGATGCAAATATATTAGCAGATGTTTATATTTATTTAACAGGTGGACAGAGTAAGTTTGAATTCTTGGATAACACCTCGACCTTTAATAAGAATCAGAATGATAAAGAATCACATTTATCTCTAGAAGGTTTGAAATTTGTTAAAGTAGCAACCAGTAAATCAGACATAGATGCTCATCAAACTAGATTAGATGAAATTAAAGAAAAAAATAAAATAGAAACTATTTGGAATAACTACTCATGACTACCATTACACGTTTTGCCCCTAGCCCAACTGGAACTCTTCATATAGGTGGGGTAAGAACAGCACTATTTAATTATGTATACGCTAAGCAGAATAATGGTTTATTTTTAATTCGAATCGAGGATACTGATTTAGAAAGATCAACCAAAGAGTTTGAAAAAAATATATTAGATAGCTTAGACTCTTTAGGTCTCTCTCCAGATAACGAACCAGTTCATCAATCAGAAAGAACTGAGCTTTATGTAGAGTCAGCTCAGCACATCATCAATTCTGGAAAAGCATATTATTGTAATTGTTCTAAAGAAAGATTAGATGAAATGAGAACAGGTCAGCAGAAGGCGGGTCAAAAACCACAGTATGATGGCAAATGTAGAGATCTAAATCTTGCTAAATCTAACGATACAGTTTTAAGACTTAAAACACCGAACTCAGGTGAGGTCGTTGTAAATGATTTAATAAGAGGAGATATAGTTTTTGAAAATTCAGAATTAGACGATCTTATTTTATTGAGAAGTGATGGAACTCCCACTTACCATCTCTGCAATGTCATTGATGATTATGAGCAAAAAGTAACAACAGTTATTAGAGGTGAAGATCACATAAGTAATACTCCTCGACAAATACATATCCAGCAAGCGTTAGAATATCCGCCGCTTGAATATGCTCATTTACCTTTAGTACTTGGCCAAGACAAGAAAAGATTATCTAAGCGTCACGCTGCAACAAGTTTGGATGAATACCAGGCTATGGGATATCTGAATGTTTCTATTATTAATACACTTGCTAGACTTGGATGGTCTCGAGGTGAGAACGAAGTCTTTAATTTAGATGAACTTATAAGAGATTTTGATATTAAGGAAGTTCAAAAGGCTGGAGCTATTTTTGACTTAACTAAATTAGACTGGATAAACAGCCAGCATCTAAGTCAGTTAGATGAAGCTGCATTTAAAGCAGAGCTTATGCCGTTTATAGATAATCTAAATCTAGATTACTCCGACTACGATCAACTTGATGACCTAATAGAGGCCATGCGCTCTGTTAAATCTAATTTGAGCCTTATAGCAGAGGCATTAATTCCCTATTTAGATTCTTTTAAAGAATATGATGAAAAGGGCGTTAATAAGTTTCTGGTTGGCTCAGAAGCAACACTAACGCATGTTATCTTGATGTTAGAGAGTCTTGATGATTGGAATGAGGCTGTCATTGATGAGCATTTAGCAAAACTACAAGAAGAATTAGAATTACCAACACCTAAAATGAATCAACCTATTAGAATAGCTTTAACAGGTTCAACGCAATCACCATCACTTGGAATGACTATTAAATTAATGGGTAAAGATAAATCCATTGATTTGCTTAAAAAAGCTTTAGATTTTTTATCCTAAAACACCTTAGATATAGAGATTGGGTAGGTGATTAAAACTTCCCAAACCCTATAAAAGTAGATACAATTTACTGGTATGGTAGTTTTTTACCATCTTATTCATTCTTATGGGGAAAATAAACATGAATTATTCAAAATACTTACTTTTAATACCTGTCGTATTATCTTTTAATATCTTTGCACAAGACACTGCTAACGCTTCTGAAGTAGAAGAAGTAACAGTTGTTGGTTCACAAATCAAAGGTGCAAAAATTACTGGAGCACTACCTGTTTCTATCATCACATCTGAAGATATAGAAGGTTTAGCTGTAGAGTCTGGTGAGGAACTTTTTGCTGCTATTGCTGAAAATGGTGGTAATAATTTTAACCAAACGGATTTTAATGGTGGATACAATGCTAATAGAGGAGACGTCGGAGCTCTTGATCTAAGAAACATTGGTACAGGAAATACAGTCACACTTCTAAATGGAAGAAGAGTTGTTAATTCTCCTGGTTACGCTACTGAGTGGGTTGGTGGAAGTTATGTTCCTGTCACAAGTGTTAATTCAAATGTAATTCCAGTTTATGGTGCAGAGAGAATAGAGATTCTGCGTGATGGTGCTTCAGCTATTTATGGTGCTGATGCTGTTGCTGGTGTTGTTAATACAGTTTTAAAGAAAGATTTTGAAGGTACTACAGTTAGATTAAGAACAAACTGGTATGACAGTTTTGCTGCAAAGGACAACAAAGTAAGTGTTCAGTGGGGAAAAACCTTTTCTAATGGTACCAATGTATCTGTTTACTTTGATCATTATGACAGAGGAAGAATCAAAGCTTCTGAAGATCCTAAGTGGTCTGATGGAGACTTTAGAAGATTCTTACCTTCACCTGACGAAGGTGGATTAGGTGAATTCAATGATACAACTTGGAGAAACCAAAGTTCATCAAGCCCATGGGGACAATTCTACGAAGGAAGTAACATTTTTAGTCTCTATAGAGCTGATGATGCAAACTGTACTGGTAATTCTTCAAGCAACTTATACAACATAGCTGGCCAAGATCATATGTGTATGTATGACTCTTCATCTATCAGAGCTGAAAACAGAGTTAACTATGGTGACACCATGGATAAAAGAGGAAAACTTAACCGTGATAATGTCATGATCTTTATCAATAAAGAGCTTGCAAGTGGAACAGAGTCCTATACAGAAATTGGCATATATATGTCAGAAGCTAATCGTACTTTATACCCAGGCACAATGTTGGGTTCAGGTTCATCTACTAAAGGTGGTAATGGAACTCAGCCTTTGGTCATTCCATCTACCAATTACTGGTTAAACCAACTTGTTAGAACTGATGGTTCTAAATTTGTAGATCAAGAAGGCGATGTTTTATATGCAAGATACTTTAGATTTGATACTCCAAGAGGCTATGACTCATCTAGAAAAACTTTTAGATTAGTAAAAGGCTGGAGAGGTTCTAATGGAGATTGGGACTGGGATACTGGAATGGTTTGGTCTCAAGCTTCATCAGAAATGGATAATTACGGAAGAGTAAATTTGAATATGCTTGACGCAGCATTAGCTCTTGATACACCAGATGCGTATAACCCTTTTTGTGCAACTGTAAATTGTAATGAAGATGCATTCATGACAACTATTTTTAGAAATAATACTTCTTCACTTTATATGTGGGACTTAAAATTCTCTAACCCAAGTGTATTTAGTCTGCCTGCTGGAGATGTGGCTATGCTGGTTGGAACTGAAATTAGAAGTGAAAAAATGAGTGATCAAAGAGATCCTAATATAAATGGTGACATACCTTATACAACAGTCAAAGGCGTAACTTTCCCATATGTTTCTAATATCTCTAATTCAAGTCCTTCACCAAACACAAGTGGAGCTAGACTTATTTCTTCAGTATTTATGGAAATGCAGATTCCTCTTATGGAGAACATGGATTCACAGTTTGCTGTTAGAGGTGAAAACTTTAATGATATCGGAAGCACTGTAGTTGGTAAATTTGCAGTTGGATATCAACCAATTGAACAAATTAAGTTAAGAGCTTCTACATCAACTTCATTTAGAGCTCCTAACCTTATAACTGTTAATGAGGGACTTATTGCTAGAAGTAATACTCAAGAAGATCCTTTATATACCTATGCGGTTGGTGAGAATTATAACAATTATTCAATTCAAAGAGTTGCTCAAGGTAATGATAATTTAGAGTCAGAAGAGGCAACTAACACTTCTGTTGGTGTAATCATAATGCCTGGAGAACAATTCCCAGTTTTAGATGGTCTTGTTGTTACTGTTGATAAGTGGACTATAGAAACTGAAAATACTGTTGGTTTATTTGGTGAAAGAAACCATATGCTTCTTGATACTCTTATAAGAGCTCAAGGCGGACCTACAGAATGTACTGGTAATCCACTAGTTATTCGTGGTCCATTCCAAGGCGCTTCGGATAGCGATGGCAATCCTTTAACTTGGAATCCAGATTTATGTGAAGCTGGTTCAGTTATCAGAGTTATGGATACATATGTCAACCTAGACGATAGAAATATGGCTGGTACAGATATCTCTGTCCAATATTCTAGAGAGACTGACGTTGGTGATTTTGGTGCTAAATTTACTAAAGTTTCTTATGACGAGTTTGAGCAAGTGCCTGGTACCCAAAGTGCTGCACTTATTGAAGCTGTAAAAGCTGGTGGTCCTTTAGAGGGTTTAATTGCTCCTGCTGGATTTGGAGATCTTATTGGTACTTTTGGAAGAAGAGCTTATCCTGAAGATAAATATTCAGGAAGCATTTCGTGGAGAAATGGTTCATGGTCTGCATATTTAACTGGAACCATGGTTGGCGAATTCTTTGAAACAGGTGTTACAGATAATGCAAAAACTTCTGATGGAAACTATGCATGTTCAGGAACATCTAGCTGGTCTGGAGATAATTGTGGAGACTTCTGGTTAGTTGAATCAATGCTAACTTTAAACTTCAGTCTTTCTTATAAGTTCAGAAAAGGTCTAAGAATTAAAGCTCAGGTCAGAAATCTTGAAGATACTAGAGCTCCTTTAGCTGATGAGTACACATGGGGATATGTTGGTGATGTGCATCAGGATTATGGTAGAAGTTACGCAGTAGAACTTTATAAAAAGTTTTAATCGATAATGAATTTAAAGGGAGCTCAGGCTCCCTTTTTTATAAAAAAAGATTAGGATATAGATATGCACGCCTATCAAAACAAAGGTTTCTTTATTGGTCTATTGGCATTTAGTGCAATTGTCTTATGTGGTATTTTTAATTTAATACCAGATAGCCTTCTTGCTTTAGAAGGAACATCCTTTGAAACAAATAAAGGTATTCAATATATAAATAGTCAAGCAGCCTGGTTTGTACTTGCAGTTCTTGTTCTGATGGCAATATGGTGGGCTACTGAAGCACTTCCTGTTGCAGTTACCTCGTTACTTCCATTGGCATTATTTCCTCTTCTAAATGTAGCCAGTTTCCAAATTTCTGCCAATCCTTATGCCAACAAAAATATTTATCTATTTTTGGGTGGGTTTATTTTAGCTCTTGGTATCGAGAGTTCTGGTTTGCATAAAAGAATGGCACTAAGAATGATTACTTTAACAGGTTCAAGTGGAGCAGGGCTTATTGGTGGCTTTATGGGGGTAGCAGCCTTTGTAAGTATGTTTGTCATGAATACGTCTACTACGTTAATGCTCTTACCAATTGGGCTTGCGGTCTGTACCGTTGTTGCTAAAACGATTCCTGATATATCAAATCAACAGCAAAAATATTTTGATACAGCTCTGATGCTAGGTATTGCATATGCAGCTACTATCGGAGGAATGTCCACCATAATTGGCACGGCTCCAAACCTTGTTTTCGTAACCTTTATGAGTGAACAGTATGGAGTTGAAATTGACATGATAAGTTGGATGAAATTAGGAGTTCCTGTTGCTTTAGTTATGTTAATTTCTGCATGGTTAATTCTTACTAAGTTTATTTTCCCTGCTACCTTTATTACAACTGCGGAAACTAAATCTAAATTTAGACAAATGTTAAATGAACTAGGCCCACTATCGAAAGATGAAATAAAAATTTCTATTATTTTTGGATTAGCTGTTTTGGCATGGATGACCAGTAGGTTAATTAGACAGACTTTTGGAATAGGATTAGAGGATGCAGGAGTTGCAATCATAGTTGCTATTTTGCTATTTATGATTCCATCATCTAACAAAGGTTCTGATTTAATGCATTGGGATAAAACCACTAAACTGCCTTGGGGTCTTTTGATTTTATTTGGTGGCGGTTTATCTTTAGCAGCTCAAGTATCAAGTACAGGGTTGGGAATATGGATTGGTCAGGGCTTAACAGTGCTTCAAGATGTCGAGCCGATAGTTTTAATTCTTGCTGTGGCAACGCTTATAATATTTTTAACTGAGATGACAAGTAATGTTGCTACAACCAGCACCTTTCTTCCGGTGATTGGAGCATTGGCAATAGCTATAGGGGTGATTCCTGTATCTTTAACAATTCCAGTATGTTTAGCTGCAAGTTGCGCCTTTATGTTACCGGTTGCAACACCACCAAATGCTATCGTTTACGGCTCAGGTAAATTCACAATAGCTACTATGATGAAAGCTGGCTTCTTTTTAAATTTAGTAGGTATCGTTGTCGTAACTTTATTCTCATACTATTTAGCGCCTATAATATTTGGATGAGATTTTTATTACTTAGTTTTCTTGTAATTAGTTACACAGCTAACGCTCAACAGAACTATATAGATTACAGGTCGCCTTTTCATCCTGTTGTAGCTTCTGCAGGAATGGTAGTTTCACAAAACCTTCTATCATCAGATATTGGAATTGAGATTTTAAACAAAGGTGGAAATGCAGTCGATGCTGCTGTAGCTGTAGGTTTCTCACTGGCAATAACTTTACCAAGAGCTGGTAATCTAGGTGGCGGTGGCTTCATGCTTATATACATGAAGGAGCAAAAGGAAATTTTTTATATAGATTACCGAAGCAACTCTCCATTAAATTCAAACCTAAAAGATTTATTTGGTACCAATCTCCCAAGAGATTACAACAAAACAGATTTCAATAAATCAAAATACGGATATAAGGCCTCAGCAGTTCCTGGAACAGTTGCAGGCCTGATAGAAGCCCATTCCAATTTTGGAAAACTTTCTTTAGCTGAGGTTTTAGAGCCAGTTATTAAACAAGCTCAAGATGGAATTCTAGTTTCTTATGATTTACAAAAAGCTATAGAAAGCACTCCTCAACTATTGGCTGATAAAGAATCTACAAAAATATATTTTAAAGATGGCAAAGCTCTTTCTGAATATTCATTAATGCAAAGGCCTGATTTAGCTAAAACACTCATTGCTATAGCTAATAATGGTTCTAAAGGTTTTTATGAAGGGGAGGTAGCAAAAAATATTGTAAAAGCTATGAATGCAAATAATGGCTTCATGACTCTTGATGATTTAAAAAACTATAAAATTAATGCTGGTGCTCCTATCTCCGTGTCTTATAGAGGTAATACTGTTTTTGCTCCAGGCGCTCCATCAGGTGGTGGAGTTGTGCTACTTACCGCTCTTAATATTTTACAAAATTATAAATTTAAAGATGAAGATAGTAACGCTACTAGAACTTATCATCTAGTTGCAGAATCTTTAAGAAGAGGTCATAACAATAGGTCGCATCATATTGGCGATCCAGCATTTTATGATGTTCCTATGGAAAAGCTTATTTCAAGAGCAAGAACTATTGAACTTCAAAAAAATATTAAATTTAAAACAGCAACACCAAGTTCAAAGATAAAACCTATGTCAGTAGTTAATGAGAGTAGAGATACCACTCATTACTCTATTGTTGATTCTGAGGGTAATGCAGTTTCTAACACTTACACCTTAGGCTACTCCTTTGGTTCTGGAGTAACTATTCCTGGAACCGGAATCTTGTTAAATAATCAAATGAATAATTTTGCCTACCGATATGGCGATAAATCAGTTGAAGGAAGGGCAGCTAGCCCCGGTAATCGATTTGCTCCAGGTAAGAGACCCATGAGCACTATGACTCCGACAATGGTTTTTGATAAGTCAGGTCAACTCATGCTTATTACAGGTTCACCAGGTGGCTCTTTTATTCCTGCTGCAGTTTTAAGAGTTGTATCTGGAGTCATAGATTTTAATTTAAATATCGGTGAAGCAACCATGCTTCCAAGAATACATAAAGACTGGCCATATTCTGGTTTGGATTATGAGTCTATCCTAAGTTCTGATATTGCAAGGCAATTAGATAGCATGGGTCATAAAACAGAAGCTCAAAAAACTATGGGAAGCACCCAAAGTATTCATATCCAGGATGGATTGAACTATGGCTATGCCGATTTAAGAAGACCTGGAGCAGCAGTTTCAGTTCAAAAGTAAATTATTTTCTATAATTTAACGGTGGCAACCTATCACCTAGCAAAGGTTCATATTTAAAATCCTTACCTACTCTTTGAGCAAGTTCTATTTTTGCATCTTTAATAAGTTCAGGCTGAAGGAATAATTCTATAGCAGTAGCACTTAAAGTTTTAACCGCCATTTCTGCTCCTTTTAAACCTATAGAAGTTCCACCAGAGGCTACTGCTTGCCAAGAGTGAGCCGCAGTTCCAGGAACCCATGTAGCAGCTCTAAATCCAGCAGTTGGAACATTCCAACTCACATCACCAACATCAGTTGAGCCATAACTATGCGACTCTCTATAAGGTCTAATATTTTCTTGAGATCCAATATCTTTATCAGGCTTCATGAAAGTTTTATAAATTTCTCGAGCATAAGCATTTTCTGCTTCGGAGTATGTAACCCCACCAGCTTCTGTTAATTTTTTATGAACCAATTTTTGTAAAACTGTATTTGGAAGTAAAGAGTAATTCCCATGCATGACTTCATAGCTAACAGATGTCTCAGTTCCCATTGCTGCTCCTTGGGCAGTCTTAACAACTCTTTCAAAGAGTTCTTCAACCATATCCATTTTAGGGTGTCTTACGTAGTAATAAACTTGCGCTAGATCGGGGACAACATTGGGAGCTAATCCGCCTTTTGTAATTACATAATGAATTCTAGAAGATTGAGGCATATGCTCTCTCATCATATTTACCATGAGATTCATAGATTCAACTCCATCTAAAGCTGATCTTCCTAACTCAGGAGCTCCTGCAGCATGAGCTGAGATACCTTTAAAGGTAAATTTAGCTGATTTATTTGAATTATTTGTCATGGCGCTTGCGCCATTTACATCATCTGGGTGCCAATGCAAAACAATATCCACATCGTCAAATAAACCACCTCTGACCATGTAAACTTTTCCTGATCCACCTTCTTCAGCTGGAGTGCCATAAAATCTAATTGTGCCTTGGACATTATTTTCTACTAACCATTCCTTAATGACTACTGCGGCCCATGCTGAGCCGGCTCCAAATAGATGATGTCCACAGGCCTGACCAGCTCCAGTAGAATTAGATTTAACTTCTTTAAAAGGTGATGTGGTTTGCGCAAGACCGGGAAGGGCATCAAACTCTCCAAGTATTCCTATAACAGGACCACCATTAGAATATTCAGCTATAAAAGCTGTAGGTATACCAGCAACACCACTAGTAATTGTAAACCCCTCATTCTTTAACTCGCTCATAAGAAGATTCATACTCTGCTTTTCCTGATAGCCTAATTCTGCAAAGTTCCATATATCCATCGCAACTTTTTCAAATTGCTCTTTGTGATTATTTATATTTTGATCTATTGATTGAGCGAAGATCTGATTATTAAGATTTAATAGAATTATTAAACTAAGTATTCGCCTTTGAATTTTACTGATTTTCCAACCCATTCCTCTTCTCCCATATTTTGCAATGTAGCCTTATCATAAGATATTAATACTTTTCTATCTCCATTTATATCTTCAATATAAACAACTGCTTTTTCTTCATCTTTTTCTTTTCTTGGAAGTATCGTGTATCCAATAATTTTACCAAGCCCATTCTCAAGCTTAGATATAGGTATTGGTTTTTCTAAAACAGCAGCATTATCTGTAACATCTTTACTCGTAAAATTTATTAATGGCTCTTTTGCCCATAAAGCAAAAGCCTGCTTAGTCATCATTCCAGAAACGCCAGTAACAAGACCAATCTTTTCAGAATTTTGCCTTATTACATCTATCATTTTTACAGTTGAATGAATCATATAATTATTAAGCGGCCCGCCTGCAAAAGACATACCGCCTGTTACAGTTAATTTTTTATCAGCATCTAAGCCTAGGGCCTCAGCAAACATTTGAACTGCAATTGGAAAACAACTATAGAGTTCATAAGTATTTGGCTTAATATTATTTTGCTCACAAATATTTAAAATATATTCAGCTGCTAACTTAAGTCCAATAGGTTCAATTAAGTTAGGTCTTTGAATTGCTGCAATCATATGATTAGTTTCAGATGAAGCTAGAGGATAAACTCTTTTAGAGTCAGGAACATTTAATGTATCGGCAAGTTCTTCACTACATAAAATCATTGCTGATGCCTGATTAACATTCCAGCTAGTACAATGCAGTTTATTGTAGGGAAGTGCTTGAAGAGTATTTTTTTTATTAGCTAAAGCAATGTCTTGCCAACTAAATTCTTTTTGTGACCATCCATCTGGATTTGCAGCAGCTATCTTTGAAAACTCAGAATACATTTTTCCAAGGTATTCTTTGTGCTGATTAATATTTAGATTTTTC
>Ga0075444_10000153_pt1 | contig 39365 bp, 36 predicted proteins | sample CoawatmetaG01DNA_FD_76836 | JGI IMG/M metagenome (GOLD analysis project Ga0075444, IMG submission 76836) | Marine microbial communities from the West Antarctic Peninsula - Coastal water metaG017-DNA | ecosystem: Environmental > Aquatic > Marine > Coastal | place: Atlantic Ocean: West Antarctic... | reverse complement strand
TTTTCTTACTGTGATAGTGGCATGATACCCTGGTTGCTTATTTTAGAAATACTATCAAAGTCGGGCACTTCTCTGGGTGCTTTAGTTAAGAGCAGGCATAATAAGTTTCCCAGTAGCGGAGAGATTAATTTTAATATTAATGACCCTGATAAAGCTATTGATTTAATAAAAAGTTACTACGGTGATAAGAGTCTCAGTTGTTGCTTTCTGGACGGTCTGAGTCTGGAGTTTGAAGATTGGAGGCTTAATCTTAGAAAATCAAATACAGAGCCACTAGTTCGGTTGAATCTTGAGTCCAAGAATAGTAAATCTTTAGTTGATGCAAAAGTTAGTGAGGTGAGCGCAATTATTAACTCGATTAATTAAAATGGATGTTAATATGAGACAAATATGTATAAATTATAATTCTGAAAATCAAAGGAATTACGCTTCAGTTTTAACAAAAAAACAAAGGGTAAAAAAATTGAGACAAGTAAAAGATTAACAATAAAAGTTGTGACTAAATAATCTTTTTAAGGTATCAAAATCATCTCCTTAAAAAGATGGGCAATAATATGGGCTGGCAGTCTATATTGATATATTTTTTAGAGTAGTAAATTAAAGAGAAATACTATGGTGCATTTTTTTGATACAAAACAACCTAAATAATCATCACTAATTTGGTCTTGTAAGTGATCTTTCCTTAGCTTATCCTTCACACTCGTAAAACTATATTTTTTAACATGCAAAAAAAGTGTTTAAAATCAGGCTTTAATTTTATTCTTTTAGCCTTTGTGCGGTAGCTTTTTTTCTTGAATTGTTATCAATGGAAAGATCAGCGTTCCAGCATGTGGTTGCAACACAAAATAACCAAAGATGTTTGCGTTTAGTAGCAAAAGAGGTCAAAATTCAAAATGGTTTAACTACTAACTTGGATACCTCTTTGATTTAAATGTTGTTGATAACGCAATCCAGCTAACAAAGTCTTTCTCTCAAACATTTCAAACAGTAGTTTATTTTACATTTTGTAAGTATTTATTTGTTACTGGTAATGTTGACTTTCAAATATTACAATTGTGTGTTTAGGACTTAAATAGATGTTGGACATAGTCATTTATCTATCAAGGTCAATTGAAATTATTAAAAAGAGCTAAAAAGATGTCTTTTAAGATAAAAAAAGCTGTTATACCTGTAGCTGGCCTGGGTACTCGAATGCTGCCTGCTACGAAGGCAATACCTAAGGAATTGCTAACAATTTATGATCGCCCAATAATCGAGCACGTAGTACAAGAGGCAGTAGATGGAGGTATTTCGGAAATTATCCTAGTAACACGGAGTGGGAAAGAAGCCATCGAAAACCATTTTGATTCTAGCTATGAACTAGAGCATCGATTGAGAAAAAAAGACGATAAGGGTACTTTAGGAAAAATAAGAAATGTAATTTCGGATGGGGTTACCGTCACATCAGTTAGGCAAAAAGAACCTCTTGGTTTAGGACATGCTGTGCTTTGTGCAAAGCACCTCTTAAATAATGAACCTTTTGCGGTCATGTTGCCAGATGTTTTAGTTCTAGATCAGGATCACAGGAAAGATAGTTATAGTTTTAAAAAATTGATTAGGGCTTGGGAGGATACGGGTATTGGGCAGATTATGGTGGAACCTGTAGCTTCAAACAAAATAGAAAATTATGGCATTGTTGATATTGATCATGGTCCCGCCAATTTTTTTGAAAGTCAGAAATTAAAGGGTCTTGTGGAAAAGCCCACTATTAAAGAGGCACCTTCAAATCTAGCGATTGTTGGTCGATATATTCTTCCATTTAAGGTTTTAGAATTATTGGAAAACTTAGAGACAAGTCATGATCAAGAGCTCCAGTTGACAGATGCTTTAAATAAATTAGTGAAAATTCAAGAAATACACGCATTAACAACAGACGCAGATGTTTTTGATTGTGGTAGCAAACTGGGCTTTTTGGCTGCAAATGTTGCTGTCGGCATTAAAGATCCAGTGATCAAGGGATATCTAAAAAAATTACTTGAATAATTTGAGTCTGAAGAATTTCCATTTATTCTGTAATTGATGAAACCACATTTAAACAACGTTTTTAAAAACCAAGGTATTAAAGATATGCATAATAAAGCGTTATTTTTGGATCGAGATGGTGTAATTAATATCGATTATGACCATATTTTTTGCATAAAAGATTTTCACTTTATTGAGGGTATCTTTGATATTGCGCACTATGCACAGTATAATGGTTATCTTTTGATCGTGATCACTAATCAAGCTGGTATTGGACGTGGTTTGTACACAATAGAAGATTTTAATATTTTAAGTGATTGGATGTGTGAACAATTTCGAAACAAGGATATTAAAATCAGCAAGATATATCATTCACCTTATCACCCAACGGCTGGGCTGGGAAAGTATAAGAGAAATCATATATCCAGGAAACCCAATCCAGGTATGATTATTGAGGCTTCAGTTGAGTTTGATTTGGACCTCGCGAATTCTATTTTTATAGGGGATAGAAAAACTGACATGGAAGCAGGTTTAAGGGCTGGTGTGGGTAAAAACCTTTTGTTCTCACCGAATGAGGAGTGTAGTGACCATCAGAGTTTTGATTATATTACTATTCGGTCTCTTCACGATGCTGCTGTGTATGTGCAGAGATATAAGGAATGAAAAAACTCTTGATATTAGCAGGTGGCTTTGGTTCTCGTCTTAAAACTGCGGTGTCAAATGTACCAAAACCTTTAGCCCCAGTTTTAGGAAAGCCATTTTTAGAGTATTTGATAAAACATTATATATCCCAAGGTGTAGACGATTTTGTATTCCTGCTACATTACGATTATGAAAAGATTTTGAGTCTTTTATCTCAAATGAAAAAAGATGGTTATCTTGATGGCATAAAAGTAAAAAGTGTCGTAGAAATGAAGCCTTTGGGAACTGGGGGTAGTATATTGAATGCGGTTGAGGAGTTGAATTTAAATACACCTTTTCTTGCTACAAACGCTGATACCTGGTTGGGTTCGGGTATTTTGGATATGGACGTCAAAGATGGAAACTCTCTTTTAGCGGTAAAAGTTAAAAACTCTAGCAGATATGGTACCTTGGTTACAGAAGGAGATCATATTGTTAAATTTCAAGAGAAGAGTGACTCAATTGGGCCAGGATGGATTAGTGCAGGTCTATATCAACTTGATCCTAAAATTTTTAAAAGTTTATCTGGTACTAAGACCTTTTCATTAGAAAAATTAATTTTTCCCAAATTAGTATCTAAGGCTTCGCTTAGAGTTGTAAAATTGAACACAGATTTCATTGATATTGGAGTTCCTGAGGACTATTTTCGATTTTGCAGATGGATAGAAAAGGATAAAACTGGTGAACTCTGATTTAAAAAAATATATAATCAATGAAAATGCTTCTATCAAAGATGCTCTCAAAAAAGTCGATGATAATACTTATGGTATGATCTTTATTGCCTCATCTTCAGACGAGATAATAGGATTAGCGACTGATGGAGATATTCGAAGATCTTTACTGAAAGGCGCAACTCTTGATGATAAAGTATCATTAAGTGCAAATAGAGATTTCGTTCGAGAAAATACTCATACTACTCGAGAAAATTTAATTAAAAAGTTAGATGGCCATATTCAATTTATACCAATTTTGGATGAAGATGGAAAGCTCCACACGATTATTTCAAAAGATTTTCTTCATCTTAGAGACGAAGAAGATTTCTATATAAGATCTAGATCCCCAGTAAGAATTAGTTTTGGTGGTGGTGGCTCTGATGTTACGCATTATTTTTCTGAAGGGTCTGGGGCTGTAATAAATGCAACTGTATCGATATATAGCCATGCTACAATGAAGGTGGCTGACGATCTTAGCGTTGCAATACACTCGCAAGACCTAGGTGGGTCACTAAAAGCAAAGAACCTTGAGGAAGCTTTATCTCGTCCAGGTGCATTTGGTCTTATTTTGGCTGTTTTAAGAGTTATAAATCCTAAATTTGGTTTTGAAATTTATTTGCATTCTGATTTTCCTGTAGGTTCGGGCTTGGGCGGCTCAGCCGCTTTAACGGCGGCAATGTTGGGCTGTTTTAATATGTTGAGACACGACCGCTGGGACAGACATGAGCTCGCAGAAATAGCATTTCAGGCAGAGCGACTTCATTTTGGAATTGCTGGTGGCTGGCAAGATCAATATGCAACAGTTTTTGGTGGGTTTAATTTTTTAGAGTTTGGTTCAAAAGAAAATATAGTAAATCCTATCCGGGTTCATGCGGATACTGTGAGAGAGCTAGAAGAAAGCCTTATTCTTTGTGATACTGGTATAATACATCATTCTGGTGATATTCATAAAGACCAAAAAAATACTATGAGCTCTGAATTGATAAAAAAAATGGTAAAAGAAAATGTTGCACTTACCTATAATATTAGAGATTTTTTACTTCGAGGACAATTAGAGAATTTTGGTAAGGCACTCCATGAGACATGGCAATTAAAAAGAAATTTTAGTGAAATGATATCCAATGAGAGTATTGATAAGATATACAATGGTGCCCTTAAACATGGTGCATTAGGTGGGAAGTTGCTTGGTGCTGGTGGCGGTGGTTTCTTTATATTTTATGTTCCACCTTTCAAGAAGCATGATTTGTTAAATTACTTGAAAAGAAAAGGTTTGTTGGTGCAACCTTTTAGGTTTGAACCTGATGGACTTCAATCATGGACTTCAAGAATAAGCAAAACTAATAAATTTTTTAAGGAAATATAATTTTGAATATTGATAGCTTTGTAATTGGTGAGAAACGCATTTTTATTATTGCAGAGATTGGTAATAATCACAACGGTAGCATAGCCGAGGCTTTTAGTTTGGTAGATGCTGCAGTGCGTGCTGGTGCTGACTGTGTCAAGTTCCAGATGCGAAATATGAAGTCTGTATATCGGAAAAAGAGTCTTGAAAAAAAAGGTGAAGATTTGGGAACAGAGTATGTCCTAGACTTATTAGAGAAATTTGAACTATCCATTGAAGAGCATCGGCAGGTTGCAAGTTATTGCCAAACAAAAAATGTTGTTTACATGTGCACACCTTGGGATGCTGATAGCGTTAAGACACTCGAATCTTTTGGCGTTCCAGCTTATAAGGTAGCTTCAGCTGACCTAACAAATTTGCCATTAATTGCTGAATTAGTTGCTACAAAAAAGCCGCTACTAGTTTCGACAGGAATGAGTACCGAAAAGGAAATTAGAATTACGGTAGAGTTCCTTAATCGAAAAAAGGCCCAGTTTGTTCTTTTACATTGTAATAGTACATATCCAGCCCCCTTTCACGACATCAATCTAAAATGGATACATGATCTGATGAAGATTCATCCTACAGTAGGATACTCTGGCCATGAAAGAGGTATTGCCGTTTCAATAGCTGCAGTTGCGTTGGGTGCTACAGTAGTAGAGCGTCATTTCACTTTTGATCGAAATCTAGAGGGTCCTGACCATGCGGCTAGCCTTCTGCCTGATGAGTTTACTGATCTGGTCTCAGGCATTCGAGAAGTACAGCAAGCACTTGGTTTAGGTAAGAATCGTAACGTGTCTCAAGGTGAAATGATAAATAGAGAAAATCTTGCTAAGAGCTTAGTAGCAGCTACCAAGCTATCTAAAGGTATGGTCCTCGAGCCAAAGCATTTAAAAGTACTAAGCCCGGGCCAAGGCTTATCTGCTCAGTACTATGAGGGGCTTTTGGGCCGAGCCGTTCAAAGAAATATGCAAGAAGAAGATTATTTTTATCTTTCAGACCTTAATGAGAAACGAGTTGAACCAAGAGATTACCAGTTTAAGAGACCTTGGGGTGTTCCTGTTAGATATCATGATTTTTTGGAATATGATGCAAAAATTAATCCAGATATCTACGAGTTTCATCTTTCATATTCAGATCTCGATTTGAATCTAGCTGACTTTTTAAAGGGAACTTATGATTGTAACTTCGTGGTCCACGCTCCAGAGTTATTTTCTGGTAGTCGTCTTATGGATTTGGCTTCCCCTGATGATGATTATCGACGATACTCCATAAATGAGACACAGCGAGTAATCAATATTACTCGATCTTTAAAAAAATATTTTCCAGCTACTGAGAGACCAATGATTGTTGCTAACATCGGAGGTTTTACAATGGATAAATTACTTCCTACTGAGCAACTGAAAAGTTATTATGAGCGATTTGCAAGCAGCCTTGCCTTGTTAGATTTGGATGGTGTTGAATTAATTCCCCAAACGATGGCGCCATTTCCCTGGCATTTTGGTGGTCAGAGGTATCAGAATTTATTCGTACACGCAGATGAGTGTCAGTATTGGTGTGAAAAACTGAATTTACGTGTGTGTTTTGATATTTCTCATTCTAAACTTATGTGCAATCACTTTGGTGTAGATTTTTATGATTTTGCCAGAAATATTTGTCCGATTACGGGCCACTTACATCTCGGTGATGCATCTGGTGTTAATGGTGAAGGGCTCCAAATTGGTGAAGGGGATATTGATTTTGATAAGTTAAGTTTAATTTTAAATGAAGACTGTTCTCAAGTATCCTTTATTCCAGAAATTTGGCAAGGTCATAAAAATGGTGGTGAAGGGTTTTGGATTGCTTTAGAGCGGTTGGAAAATAAAATTTAAGGATTTAGCAATGACCATAGAGAGTGTGCGGGCATCGATTAGTGCTTCAATTATAGTGAAGAGCCAGCTTCTTGACGATGAGAGTTTAATGGAGCAGGTGGTTAACTTAGCAGACAAATGTATTGAATCTTTGCGTTTAGGAGGAAAAATTATCTTTTGTGGTAATGGAGGTAGTTTTGCTGATGCTCAGCATTTATCAACAGAATTTACTTCTAGGTTTCTCTTTGATCGCCCTGGTTTGGCGTCTATAGCTTTGGGCACAAACAGCTCTGCTATGACCGCTATTAGTAATGATTATGGTTATGAAAATGTGTTTTCAAGAGAAATTGAGGCAATAGCAAGTCCGGTAGATATAATCATTGCGATTAGTACTAGTGGTAACAGTGCTAATATTTTAAAAGCACTCGAAGCAGCGAAACGCAAAAAAGTACAAGCAGTAGTTCTTACTGGACGCGGCAACGGAAAGCTGAGTGAGGATGAAATTAGTATCAATATTCCCTCAACAGATACTGCGCGAATTCAGGAGTGCCACATAATGATAGGTCACATCATTTGTAGTATTGTGGAGACAAAGATTTTTGAAAAAATGACTCAAACTGAGGATAACAAAAATGGGTATTAAACTTAATCTAGGCGCTAGTCCTCTTTGGAGTATGGACGGTTGGCATACGCTTGACGAGATGGGCATCTCTTATCCAGATGTGAAGCTCTAGTCTTTCATGGCTAATTGCAAGCCCAAAGTGGCGCTAATTCTTCAAGCAAGGATGGGTTCAACCCGATTGCCAGGAAAGTCTCTTATGGATTTGTCTGGAGCACCTTTGGTGGGTCGTATTATCGAGAGAGTCAAGTTCTGCAAGAGCGTTGACGAAATAGTGTTGGCTATCCCTGATACGCCAGATAACGTTCCACTTCAAAAGCTGGGCATTGAATATGGCATAAGAGTTTTTCAAGGGTCAGAGAATGATCTTGTTGATAGGTATCTCCATGCTGCTTTGTCTGTCAGAGCTGATATCGTGGTCAGGTTACCTGCGGATAATGCAACGCCTCAATGGAACGAAATTGATCGAATTGTAGATTATCATATTAATCTAAATCGTCCTGGGTTTTCCTCAAATATTTGTGACTTTTGGAATTCTGGATATCCTGACGGAATAGGGGCAGAGGTTTTTGATATTTGTTTACTTGCAGATATCGCTAGGAAAAATTTGTCAGCTTATAATCGAGAACATGTTCACACAAATTTCTTTAATTATGAACTAGGGCAGCCTGTTGATAGTCGTTGGTGTCCCGTGAGTACAGTTAAGTGTGCAGAAAAAATAAGAAGGCCTGATCTTGTTTTGGATGTAAACACTCAGTCACAATATGATTTTATTAAAGAATTATATGATGCTCTCTATGTCAAGAATCCAAAGTTTGGTATCTTGGATATTATCAATTGGTACGATAACGATTATTGTGCAAAGTAAGGTTTTCGTTCTAACGAAAGCTGCGTTAAATTTTAGGAGTAGGTTAAATGAAAAGCAATGTTAGATTGGTAAACTTTAATGGTGAGATGATTCCGGAAACAGAAGCAAAGGTTTCTATCTATGATTCTGCACTTATGTTTGGCGATATGGTGTTTGAAATGACACGTTCATTTAACAAGCAACAATTTAAATTAGAAGATCACGTAGCACGTTTATATACAGGAATTAAAATATTGAGAATCCCACTAGAGATGACTCAGACGCAAATGATAGACGCGTGTTATGAAACCGTTGAAGCTAATGATCACTTGTTTAGGACAGATGATGAGCATAGGCTAATGATAGATGTATCTCGAGGTTTACTTGGAATTTATCAAAATATAGAAGGTTTACGTAAGGGTCCAAATGTAATTATTGCTGACTTTCCACTCCGATGGACGGTTGCAACGATGGGAGCACTATTCGAAAGTGGCATAAATATGGTTATCACATCACAGCGTGCTATTCCGGCGTCACTTATGGATCCAAAAATCAAAAATAGAAGTCGTCTGTTCTATTTGATGGCCAATATTGAGGCAGCTCAGGTGGCTGGGGAAAATAACTGGGCTTTGCTTTTGGGCACCGATGGATTTATAACCGAGGGTACCGGTGATAATTTCTTTATTGTAAAAGATGGAGTTGTAATCACCCCTGAAGGTAGAGATGTTCTTAGAGGTGTGTCTCGCGAGTATGTTATGGCAGAGTTATGTCCAGCATTAGATATTTCTGTAATTGAAAAAAATATTGAACCATACGATGTGTACACTGCAGATGAAGCTTTTATAACGGGTACTCCTTTCTGTATGTTGCCAGTTACTTCCTTGAATGGGCTTGAGATAGGTGATGGTCAGGTTGGAAGTGTCTTTTCTCAAATAATGGATCGATGGAGTGCCAATACAGGTGTGGATATCATTAACCAAATTAAAAATTGGGACTCTGAGTTTTCTCAAGAGATTGATGGTGACGCGCCTACCCCATACAGGTTCAGTAAAAGATGAGCCTAAAGATCGGGTTTATGCAAGGACGTTTATCTCCCATCGTAGATGGAAAAATACAGTCATTTCCTTGGAATACATGGGAGCAAGAAATTGGGCAGGCGAAGAGCATTGGTCTCAATATTATGGAGTGGACGTTAGATCAACAAAGATTGTATGAGAATCCTCTAATGACCGCCAATGGCCAGAAAAAAATTAAAAAGCTTTGCACAGATCATGGTTTTTCGATCCCATCACTAACAGGTGATTGTTTCATGCAGGCGCCTTTTTGGAAAGCAATCAACAAGGATGAAACTAATAAGTTAAAAATAGATTTTAATGCTATTTTAGAAGCCTGTAGTAAGGTAGGAATAAAGTTTGTAGTTGTTCCTCTTGTGGACGCTGGAAGGTTAGAAAATCTTCAGCAAGAAAATATTGTGGTTGAGTTTTTACTAGAGCAGAAATATAAGCTTATCGAACTTGACGTAAAAATTATATTTGAATCTGATTTTCAGCCAGCAGAACTTAAAAGATTCATCTCTCGTCTTGACCATCGTTCTTTTGGAATTAATTATGACACGGGTAATAGCGCTTCGCTGGGTTTGAATCAATTTGAGGAATTTGAAGCCATTGGTAACCGAATACTCAATGTGCATATAAAGGATAGGTCTCTAGGGGGAACTACTGTTCCTTTAGGTGAGGGAGATGTCGATTTTACTGGAGTGCTTTCACTCCTAAAGGCTAGAGGTTATGAGTCTAATTATATTCTACAAACTGCCAGGGCCACAGATGGAAACCATCTAAACTTACTCAAAAATTATAAAAATTATATTAAAGATAGGAACTCATAGATGGATCTTGATTTGGCTGGCAAGCGTGTCTTAGTTACGGGTTCGTCTCAAGGAATTGGTTTAGGCATAGTTAAGGCTTTTCAGCGAGAGGGGGCTTACATAGTTTCTAATGGTAGAGATGGTGTGAAGTTGGCTAGTTCAATTGCTGGTCTAGAACATTGTTTTGGGATAGTCAGTGATGTAACTGACACATTTCAAGCCGCTGATTTGGTTGAGAAAACAGTTGCTAGATTAGGTGGTATAGACATTTTAGTTTGTAATGTTGGCAGTGGGTCATCTGTACCCCCGGGTAATGAGAATTTTCAAGAATGGCATAAATCTCTGGCTGTTAATCTACTTAGTACTACCAATGTAGTTGAAGCGGCGAACAAAGAGCTGAAGAAATCGAAGGGAGTTATCGTCTGCATTTCATCTATATGTGGCTGTGAAGTTATTTCGGGCGCCCCAGTTACTTATTCAGTATCCAAAGCGGCATTAAACGCGTACATTCGGGGCATCTCTATTCCTTTGGCACAGCAAGGTATTCGAATCAATGGTATTGCTCCAGGTAACATTCTATTCACAAATTCGGTCTGGGACAAAAAGTTAAAGGAAGATCCCATATTTGTGGAGAAAATGCTTGATGAAAAAGTCCCCTTAAGAAAGCTGGGTTTGCCAGAGGACATAGCTAATTTAGTTCTTTGGCTGTCATCTCCAATTTCAAATTTTGTTACAGGAAGTATTCATGTTAGTGATGGTGGGCAGATCCGAAACTAAAAAGGTTAATGAAGATGATTCTTGAGCGCTTTAGCCTAGCAGGAAAAACAGCACTGATTACTGGTGGTGTTGGGCTGTTAGGGGTTCAACATGCATTAGCAATTCTAGAGGTTGGAGGTAGTGTTGTAATAACTGATTTGAGAGAATCAGATCTTATCAACATGCAAAAGAAATTTTTACAAGATTACGACATTGAAAATATACATTTAAGGTCGATGGATGTAACTAATAAAGTCAATATTGAAAATACGCTTCAGAGCTTGGTTGATGAGAACATTAGGGTAGATATCCTCATAAATAATGCAGCAATCGATCCAAAAGTTGATGAAGAAAGTGGTTTAGAAGAAAGTTCCAGATTAGAAAATTTTGAGTTAGAACAATGGAATCTTCAATTAAACGTTGGTCTTACTGGTGCGTTTCTTTGTAGTCAAATTTTTGGAAGGGCGATGGCATTCGATGGAAAAGGTGGTGTGATATTGAATATTGCCTCAGATCTATCAGTTATATCGCCTGATCAAAGGCTTTATTGTAAAGATGGGCTCAAAAGTGATCTTCAGCCCGTAAAACCAGTTACGTACTCTGTTATCAAATCAGGACTGGTGGGTTTAACAAAATATCTTTCGACTTATTGGATAGAGCAGGGAATTCGTTGTAATGCCCTATCTCCAGGTGGTATTTATAATGGGCAGGGAAAAGATTTTGTTGAAAAATTAGAACTCCTCATACCTATGGGTCGTATGGCGCATACTGATGAATATAAGTCAACAGTTCAATATCTTTGCTCAGATGCGTCGTCATATATGAATGGACAAAATGTTGTGGTTGATGGCGGTAGATCAGTTTGGTAAATCTATATATCGTTTTAATTCAAATTATCGATCAGCTGACTTGAGCACGTCTTGGCTATTTGGCTTCAATTTAAGAGTGGTTTCAATTAAATTTTCTTATGGAATTTGATTTTGATTCAACTGTGATTGGCGCAGGTGTCGTCGGTTTAACGATGGCTTTTGCTCTTGCCAAGTCTGGGTGTACTGTCATTTTTTTGGAAAAAGAAGGGTGTATAGGCCCAAGGGATCAGCTCTCGTAATAGTGAAGTTATTCATGCTGGTATTTACTACCCAACTAACAGTCTTAAAAGAGCCTTATGCATAAAAGGTCGCAAGCTTTTAGAAATTTATTGCAAGAACCATAATGTTGACTATAAGTTAATAAAAAAATTAATAGTTGCTACTAATGAATCCCAAGCCAAAGTTTTATTAAATATCATACAAAATGGTACTCGAAATGGGTTCAGGACTTAAGAATAGTCGGATCTCATGAATTAGAAAATATGGAGACGAATCTAAGATCAAAAAATGCAATACTCTCTCCATCAACAGGGATTATAGATAGTCACGGATTTATGCTTTCGTTAATCGGAGAGCTTGAAAAAAATGGAGGCCTCGTAAGTTTTAAAAGTTCAGTATCTCAAGTGAGAAAAATGAAGGAAGGATTCACTATATCTATTTTAGGGTTTCAAGACTTTGAGGTAACCTCCAAAGAGCTAGTAAATAGTGCTGTTCTAAATGCACAAGAACTAAGTTCAAAAATTTTAGATATACAAAAAGAGTCCATCCCCAAAGTTCATTACTGCAAGGGAAGTTACTTTAGTCTCGGATCTCCTTCACCATTTTTGAGACTAATATATCCCGTCCCAAACAATGCTGGTCTTGGGGTTCATCTTACGCTTGATCTAGCTGGAAGAGCTAAGTTTGGTCCTGATACAGAGTGGGTTTCGCAGCCTGAATATTCTGTCAGCGCGTCTAGTTGAGAGAAGATTTTTATATGGGGATATGCGAATACTACCCTGGAATTAATAAAGACAATCTCCTTCCTGATTATGTGGGAATAAAGCCCAAAGTAGTTTGCGCACATGATCCTGCCGCTGATTTTGAATTTCAGTTTGATAATAAACATTATTTGCGAGACTATGTTGCCCTTTATGGGATAGAGTCCCCTGGTTTGACCGCATCTTTAGCCATTGGGGATTATGTGACAGATAAACTCAACAATAAGTATTCACTAAAAAGTAAATATTGATAAAGGAAAAAATATGAGAGTTATGATTACTGGAAATTTGGGATACGTTGGACCATCTGTGATGAAACAATTTCGGCAATCATATCCTTCAGCTTACTTAGTAGGCATGGATCTAGGTTTTTTTGCACACTGTTTAACTGGTGTTGTGATGTCACCTGAATCAATTATTGATCATCAAATTTATAAAGATGTACGAGAAGTTGAATTGTCTGACTTTGTAGGTTTTGATGCTGTGGTACACTTAGCTGCCATAAGTAACGATCCTATGGGGAAAACTTTTGAAAGAGTGACGGATGAAATTAATTGCCAGTCAAGTATAAAGATTGCTCATTTGGCTAGAGCCGCAGGAGTTCGAAATTATGTATTTGCGTCTAGTTGCAGCGTGTATGGAGAAGCTTCTGAATTTCCAAAAAAGGAAGAGGATGGATTAAATCCTCTGACTGCATATGCTAAATCCAAAATTGATACAGAATTGGGCCTGAAGGAATTAGCGACAGATGAATTCATTGTTACGAGCCTACGGTTTGCAACGGCATGTGGTTTTGCCGCAAGAACAAGACTTGATTTAGTTTTAAATGATTTTGTTGCTGGCGCGGTAGCCAATGGTGTTATCAGTATTTTGAGTGATGGCACGCCGTGGAGACCTTTGATCCATGTCACTGATATGGCAAGAGCTGTTGATTGGGCAGCTACACGAGTTTCTGATAATGGAGGCTGCATGTTAGTAGTGAATGCAGGAAGTGACGAATGGAATTGTCAAGTTAAAGAATTAGCTGCTGCTGTCGCATTGCAAATTCCAGGCACAAAAGTAGAAATTAATTTAGATGCAATTCCAGATAAAAGATCTTATAAAGTAAATTTTTCTAAATTCAGAGAATTAGCCCCAAATCATCAGCCCATTGTGTCACTGCAAGAAGCTGTTGTTGGATTAAAAGATGGATTAATGTCAATGGAGTTTTTAGATGGAAATTTCAGAGACTCTGATTTTATGAGACTGAATATTTTGAATGGTCATATCTTGTCCAACAGAATGAATAATAATCTTAAATGGACCACTATACAGAATCTGAGGGAAAAAATATGAAATTTGAATCTACGGAAATTGCTGGTTTATATACTATCGATTTACATAAAATTGAAGATGAAAGGGGGTTTTTTGCCAGAGCTTTTTGTAAAGAAGAATTTGAAAGCATGGATTTAGAACCTAATGTCATCCAGGCTAATATGTCTTTTAACAAAGTAGCAGGAACGATTAGAGGCATGCATTTTCAGCAATCTCCTTATCAGGAAACTAAATTTATTAGATGTTTAAGTGGTTCAATCTATGATGTGGTAATTGATTTGCGGAAAGATTCATCGACATATCTGAAGACTTTTGGCATTGAATTAACGAGTGAGAATAGAACAGCCTTATTTATTCCTAAAGATTTTGCTCATGGTTTCATAACGCTTCAAGACAATACTGAAGTAATGTATTTGGTGAGCCAGATGTACGTGCCAGGTGCTGAAAAAGGTATCAGGTGGAACGACCCACAATTTGCCATCAAATGGCCGATAGAGCCAATAAAAATTTCAGCAAAAGATGCCAGTTGGGAAGATTATTTAGTTTAGATAGTCAGGCTTGATTAGTGCCACTTTAGTCTATTAAATGGTCAGGTTTAACCTATGTAGGTAAAGTCATCTAGTTATCAGATAAAATAAAAGCGGTGTAAATAATTAACAATGCGAGGATAGGATAGTATGAAAGTAGTTATTTTAGCAGGTGGATTTGGAACTCGCCTTGCAGAGTTAACAGGTGAAATCCCAAAGCCTATGGTCCCAGTTGGGGGTAAGCCAATTTTATGGCATATCATGAATCACTATTCCAAATTTGGGTATAATGAATTTGTGTTGGCCTTAGGTTATAAGGCTGAAATTATAAAGCATTATTTTTTGAATTATCCTTCCTTAAATTCGGATTTTACTGTTTGTATGAAGACAGGCGATGTCGAGTGGCATAATAGGGTCGAGCAGAATTGGAAAGTTACGCTTGTTGATACTGGATTAAACAGTATGACTGGTGGTAGACTAGGGCGCCTTAGGTCATTACTAGCAGATGAGACTTTTATGCTAACTTATGGAGACGGCTTAAGCGATGTAGATATAACGGCTTTGCTAGCTCTTCATGCACGCAACAATAAGATGGTAACTGTTACTACTGTTCATCCTGGAGCCAGGTTTGGTGAGCTAGATATTGAAAAAAATAAAGTAAAGTCTTTTAAAGAGAAGCCTCAAACCAGTCAAGGCTGGATAAACGGTGGATTTTTTGTAGTCGAACCTGAATTTTTAGATTTTATAGCTTCTGATGATACTATTCTTGAAAAAGAGCCTTTAGAAAGGGTGGCGTCCAATGGTCAATTGAATGCGTTTAAGCATGAGGGATTTTGGCAATGTATGGACTCTGTAAGAGATAAAAATTATTTAGAAGATTTATGGGCAAAAGGAGATGCACCATGGGCGTAGATATGCCACTCAATCTTTTAGTCATAGGCGGGTCAGGATTCATTGGTGGTGCTATTGTTAAGCACGCTATTGCATTGGGTTGGCATGTTGATAGTTTGGGGTTGTCTATTCCAATTGAAGAAAAAAAAAATCGAGGTGTGACGTATATAATGGGAGATATTACTGATCCTGAAACTTTGAAATTTTTAGAAATAAAAAAATATGATTATATAGTTAATTCTGGTGGTTACATTAACCATAGTTCTTTTGTTAGTGGTGGTGACAAGTTTCTCCAAGCTCATTTTGGCGGAGTTGTGAATCTGGTAAAAAGTATAGATCGAACAAACTTAAAGCGGTTTATAAATATTGGTAGTAGTGACGAATATGGTGATACGCCAGCACCGCAATTTGAGTCAAATAGAGAGAGGCCTATATCGCCATACTCAGCAGGGAAAGCAGCAGCAACGCAGTTTTTGCAGATGCTATATCGTACTGAAAGGTTTCCAGCTGTTACTCTGCGATTATTTTTGTGCTACGGACCTGGACAAGACCGCATGAGGTTCCTGCCTTACCTGGTATCTCGTTGTATTTCTAATGATGTTATCGAAATCTCTCCAGGTGAGCAGTTGAGAGATTATTGTTTTATAGACGATATTGTTGAGGCTATCTTTTTGGCTATGGCTAATGATGCTGCAAGTGGCAGGGTCTTTAATATAGCCTCGGGAAATCCCATTTCTATTAAGCAGGTAGTTGAAAAAGTAATTGATATTCTTGGATCTGGTAACCCTAAATTTGGAGCTGTTCCCTATCGGGATGGAGAGAGTATGGAGCTTTATGGGGATGTTAGTTTGGCAAAAAAGATACTTTCCTGGAGTGCTAAAACTACTTTGAGCCATGGTTTAGAAAAGACTATTGCCCACTACACGAAATAGAACATATGACTGAAATAAAGACAGAACCTTTAGTATCTGTAATTGTTAATTGCTTTAATGGAGAGCAATTTTTACAGCAAGCCCTAGATTCGATTTTTAATCAAGATTATTCTAACTTTGAGGTTATTTTTTGGGATAATCAATCCTCAGATAATAGCAAAGAAATCACTGCAAAGTATGACGATAGATTGAAATACTATTTAGCTAATGAGCACACTGGCTTGGGAGAGGCTAGAGATGGAGCAATTCAAAAAGCAGAAGGTCAGTATATCTGTTTCCTTGACGTAGATGATTTGTTTGCAGAAGATCGTCTAGTAGAACAAGTGAATTTCATGCAATCTAATAAACTAAATTTTTCTTATGGAAGCTATGTAGAAATAGACAATTGTGGTGCTACAGGCAAGAAACATCTTGTTAAACAAATTATAGGAAGCCATTTTGAAGAACAACTCCGAAGATACACGATTTGCATGCATACCGTAATGTTGCGAAAAGAGTTGTTCGATTTGGACTGGTGCTTCTTTGATAGTAGCTTGCTACATTCGCCCGATGCTAATTTATTTTATAAAATTTTGGCAAAATATCCTGTTGGGTCCATAAAGAAAATTCTTGCATATTACCGAATTCATGATGATCAGCAATCCAAAAAAATGATGATGCAAGTGGGAAAAGAGGCAAAGTTTAACATCGATTCTTTAGTAGCCTTATTCCCAGAAGTAACAGAAAAAGTTCAATCTTCTATTGATTGGGCTTATGCAAAAGTACATTTTTATGATGCTATTGGGTATATTCAAAAGAAGGACTATCGTGCAGCAAAACAAAGTATCCTACCAGTGATTAATGAATCTATTTATTTCAAGGGATTATATATTTTAATCATTTTCCGCGTCCCAGCAAATTTAATTTTAAAATTTTTATCAAGGTAATTCAAACCACGATTGTTTGTTGAGCTCTCAAGGAGATTAGTATGCCTAAACTTTTCCAAAATGTTATTGGCCATTTGAAATTGATTATTAAGTATTTGCATTTTAAGATTTACCGTTTGTTGTTTGCTAAACCCACAAATAGATTGGCACTAGGTGAGTCTATGATTGCTTATAAATATCCGCGTTGGCATTTACTTGATGTCAAAAATAGCGATATTAATCTAAATTTAGAGATTCTTGACTATACGATTCCTTTAAAAAAAGTGAAGTTTTGTCATTCAAGCCATATGCTTGAGCATATTTCTGATGAGGCTGCGGATTATCTATTTAAGCAAGTATTCTCTTCAATGGAGATTGGCGGCATAATTAGAATTGAGGCTCCTTCTTCAGATAAAATTTTAGATGATTATAGAGCTAATACCGGTCGACCAATAGCCAAGTATTTTGCTGAATCTAATAAAGAAACTATTGTAAAAATTGATGGATATCCAGAAAAGTTTAGCAAATTACACATAGGGACCCTTGGAGCCATCTCTTGCGTGCATCACGATCATGGTGGAAAAAAGTATAGTCATATTCCAGTCTACGTTGATGTTGAAGAATTTGAAAATCAATTGAAAATACTGAGTAATGATAAATTTAGCGAGTGGGCAATTAACCTACAGACTGACAAAGAAAAATCACAGCATGGACATATCAATTATTGGACAGAAAGTAAATTGACACACTTTCTAACAAGTGCCGGGTTCTCTGGTGCTAAGATATGTGATATAGGTAAATCTGAATACGGATTTGATCTATCTATAGAAAGGGGTCATCGAGCATTCTATTCTATAGTAATAGAGGCAGTACGGTAGTTTATAGAGATGATTGGTTGGAAAATGATTTTTTTTACTTGGTGTTTGAAGGATTATTTACTTCACGCTTTGGAGGCATGTTATAGTGATTGTTGAATTTCTTTTTCCTGGTACTGACGAAAAGAGACAAGTCGAGGTGGATCTCACACTTGAGGGACTAGCAAAAGACATCTTAGGCAGATCTACAGATAACCATTTTAGTGTCGAGTTCAATCATGATTCTAGCGTAAAAGACTTGAGCTATATCAAAAATGTAACAGATCACTACTTCCCTCACATTATTGATATTTTGAATCATAATTTAGGAGTTAACTTAAAGCTGAGGGTTTGGAAGGTGCTTGTTGGCCATTGGTATTTTTCTTTTGCTAAGGCTTTATTTTTTCGAGTGATGATTGTTGAAAAATTAGCGGATGACCCAAATTTACTGAGTGCAGAGATAATAAGGCAACCTAATAGAGCACTTTCCGCACTATCTAGTTCAGATATTACTGATCAATGTATGGACTATTTTTGGAACGAAGAGATTTTTGCTGAGATATGTTTAGCCACAAATTTAATTCCAAAAGAAAAGCTCAGTTTTTCGAAAAGCGTTCTTAGTGAAACTCCGAATAATCACGCATTTGCTGAGATTAAAAGATCACCTTTAACGCGTTTCATTAAAAAAGTTACTAGCTTTTATGTGCCTTTTAAATGGACGCGCTCGAGGCCAATCTTTTACTACACTGGAATGTCTCATTGGGAGCACGTTAAACTTTTTTTACTGTCGGGAGGCATGCCTGTATGGACAAAAGAACAAATAAATTTTGCTGCTGATCAGGATAAACTCCGTCGACAAATGTTAGCGGACAGTCTTAAGAATAAATATTTGGATTCTGAGTGTTTTACCTCTAATTTTGAATTAGCGTTGCAAAATCTTTTTTTCAAGTGCCTACCTAGAAATTTTCTAGAAGCTTTCCAGCAAAATTTTCTGTTATCGGGATCAAAAGTCTATCCTCAGAAACCAAAGTATATCTTTATGGCTAATGGATTTTGGATAGATTCCTTGTCTTTTTTCGTAGCTAAACAAATATCGTCAGGAATTCCATACTTAGTAGGCCAGCATGGTGCTAACTTTGGGGTATCAAAGATTGAAATGAATTTTCCAGTTGAAGAGGAAACGGCAGATATTTTTTTTACATGGGGGCATAAGAATAGCTCCTGTATTAAAACAGTGCCTTGTTTTAATTGGAAAAAGCCTTTGTTGTCAAAGACACTATCAACCAGTAAAAAAATTGTAATTATTACACGACCTCCTTTTCCAAGTAAGGAACACTACAGTATTTCTGCTTGGTATAAAGGCTACATCAACGATGTGGTTTCCTTAGTTAATTCATTAGATGATGGATTATTGGAAAATATCATTCTAAGAATACATCCGGGTGGTGCGCCTTCTTTGGAAAAAATAGTTTGGAAGAACTTTTTGCCTAATATAGAAATAGATGATGCGAATATATTTGATCCAGGAATTATTGGAGATGGTGGCATTTTAGTTTTTACTTATTTAAGTACTTTATTTTATGAGGTGCTAAGTTCTACTCAATCGATGAAAATTGTAGGAGTTTGGAGCGATATAAAACATGATGTAAAAGATGAGCACATCAATACATTTGCTGCCCTGCACTCTGCAAATTTATTGTTTGATTCTTTTACTGATGCAGGTAATTATATTTCTGAAAATTTTAGTAAGCCTTTTGATACGTCAAATACTCTACGTGCTGAAGCTGTTGCAAATTTTAACTCAATGTTGAATAAGTCATTTGGCTCAAGCTCTCCTGCCGTCGAATTATTAGCACAATTGGATTCGTCTTTAAAAATCATAGATAAAGAAACATAAGTTTTTAAATTATTTAAAATTGCAAAAAAAATATGTTTAAGATTTTATTAATCCCATTTTTCATATTAAGGAATATGATTAATTATGCATATGTTAAAGTTTATAGGCATATATTTGGCAAGTATAAATCTAGATTGGCTTTATGTAATTCTATGATTTCGTATATAAATCCGCTCTGGCATTAAACTAATTCTAGAGAAAGCAATAGATAGTTCGTATCTAACAACCATCAGTTGCCTCTTAGGTTAATACTCCCAACCATATTTTGGCTATTTTTGAGCAAATATCGACTTGATTTACGGGCCCTCAGATGAGTGCTATTAAGTAACTCGGTTTTTGTTAGAAAAAGCCCTGTAAATAAATTAAATAATAACATATTATCATATCAGTTGTCGTTTAGGTAAGGAAATATTTGGATGGTTAAAAAATTAAATTATAAAAGAGATGGCTTTGTCCATTTGCGCGATATATTAAGTGAAAGCGTATTAAATAAATTTAGAAAAATCATAGGTGACTACGACTTTTCTGGTAAAGAGTTCCCCTTACACCCTGGATTTTGCCTCCAGGATGAAGAGATTATGAAAATTGTTTTTTGCCCTAAACTTGTATCTGCCCTGAAAGAAAAGTTTCACCCAGAATATATTATGTTCCCTGATCTAGAAGTTCAATACAATCTGATTGGTGGGGTATCAGAGAGAAATAAATTATTTGATGGTTGGCATATTGATAGTGGTTCGGAAGGTCAAAAATCCTATTTAACCAAGAATAATTATGGATTTGCCAAAGTGGGGATTTATTTTCAAGATAATACTGAAGACTATGCTGGTGGAATTGATCTTGTTCCATTTAGTCACAGATTTATAAGTCATGGTCCCCTACGGTTTAGATTTTTTGTTAAAAAGGTGATTAACAAATTACGAATTATAATAAGTCAAAAAAAAATTAATACCCAGGCGGGTGATGTTTTGGTATTTGACTCACGACTGCAGCATCGGTCATCTAGAGCAAAAAAAGCTACAATTAAAGATAATAAACAACTTCATCAATCGGGTGATTTTATTTCACTACCAAAAGGCCATGAAAAAATAGTTGTTTATTTCGACATCGCATTTCCTAATTCTTGTAAAGAGTTTTGGGAAAATGCGAATAAGCGAGCTGAAAGTCATGATCCTACAGAACGGAGACATTTTTCCAGTTATACCGGTCCTGATTCAAATTATCGTTTATTCAGAGATTATGCCAAAGTATCTAATGTAAGGACGATTTTGGGTGTATATGAAAAGTAAGGTTAGTCATAAGGTATATTTAAGTGAAATTTACTCAGTATTAAATGTAATTTTATCTAAGCGGACTAAATTATTTCTTGCTTGTCTACCTTTTTTGGCAATTGTATCAGCTGTTTTTGAGGTTGGCACTGTGGGAATGCTTATTCCCTTTATTCAATCAATAACAAACCCTGAAAGTTTAGAAACACTTACTGTACTAAAAAAAATAATGAGTTTTTTTAGTGTTCCAATCAAAAATATAATCTTTGTTGTTCAAACTGCTTTTTTCAGTTTTATACTTATTTCTGGATTTACAAGAATATTCAATAATTACATATTTCAATTTATTATTGCAAAAGTAGGGACTGAGTTAGCGAATTATGGAGTGAATAAAATACTTTCTAATAGCTATGAATCGCATATCCAGGTTAATTCAGCAGAGCTTATTGTAGTTGTTACAAGAAAGATAGACGAATTTTTGGAACTGGCTCTCACTCCTATTATAATGTTTGTTACTGGCGGTATAACCTTAGCCATGATAATTGGATTTTTAATTTTTACGGCACCTCAAATCTCCATTTTTATATTTGGAAGCATCGTATTAACGTATGTTTTTGTTGGTTTTATAACGAAAAAAATGTTACGAAAACATAGTGTAACCCAAGCGACTGCATCGGTTTTGGTTATGAGTTCATTAAAAGAGATGATTGCTGGCTTTCGGGAAATCAAACTGAAAAATTTATCAAACCATTATAGTCAGTTGCACAAGGAATTTGATAATAAATTTAGAAGATCACAGGCAAGCATAAGATTCTATAGTCAGTCACCTAAATTTTTTGTTGAAACAGTAATTCTGTTTATAGTATTTTTACTTGCTATATTTTTGATGGATAATGGGTTTTTATTGGATATAGCGCCTATGATGGTGATGATAGCACTTGGACTTCAGAAATCTTTGCCTTATGCGCAGGTTGTCTACAGCTCTTATTCGCTTATTGAGGGAGGTAAGGCATCTGGCTTGGATGTTATTAATTTGCTCTCTGGTGCCATTAGGGAAGATTTTTTGGGATATCAAGAAGTCACAAGCAATATGTCTTTTCATAATATCGAATTTTCTAACGTATCCTTTAATTATAGTAAAAATAAAAATACTGTTATTAAAAATATTAATCTTTTAATAAATGAAGGTGACAGAGTTGGAATTGTGGGTAGCTCAGGTACGGGAAAAAGTACGTTCTCTAACCTATTAATGGGTTTAATTCGCCCGACAGTAGGATCAATACTGGTTAACGGAGCAAATCTTAATTTTACTCTTTTAAAAGATTGGCAACAAATATTATCGCACGTACCCCAAAATTTATTCATTCAAAATTCGACCTTGGCTCAGAATATAGCATTTGGGTTGCCTAAAGAGAAAATCGATCTGAAAAGAGTCAATGAAGTACTACTAAAGGTAGGCCTGCACGAGTTTGCTACATCAATGCCAGCTGGGGTATGGGCTTCTTTAGGGGATGATGGAGGCCTTATATCCGGAGGTCAGAGGCAAAGAGTTTGCATCGCTCGAGCGCTTTATGATGTTAAGGCTGAAATTTTAATATTAGATGAGCCTACGAGCGCTTTGAATGTGGAGTTGGGAAGTGATATTATTGATTTAGTATTCTCGTTAAAACAATTTAAAGTTATTGTCGTCATAACTCATAACAGATCGATCTTACATTATTGTAACAAAGTTATCGATTTCGATAATGGCAGCTCATTTGAAGGAAATTAAAATTGGTCATTAGAATGTTAGTTAATCAAGAGACATCGAAGTCAAAATGAGAATTGCAATTATTGGCGGTGGTTTGTATGGATGTTACATTGCTGAAAAGATGTCGCAATTAAATACTCATGTCGATTTATATGAAAAAAATACAGAAATACTTAAGTCGGCGGCAACTAATAATCAGTCAAGATTACATCATGGCTTTCATTACCCTCGATCAAAAGAAACAATAGCTCAAACTAACAGTGGTTCAAAGATTTTTGAACAGGAGTTTTCAGATTGTATTTTTTTTCCAGAAAAAAATTATTATGCTGTTCATAAAGATAGTCATACTGATCTTAGCACTTACTTGGATGTGATGAACAGTTTTAATTTAAAATTTGATCACGTTGATACTAATGAACTCGGTATTTTTACTAACCCATCTGAGATTGAAGGAGTTATCAATACAAGTGAGGGTGTCATTATTTTGTCGCGGTTAGAGCGTAAGCTAATCAAATCTCTGCGTGATGGTAAAGTTAATGTGAAAACTAATTGCGATGTACAAAGTATTGATCCTATCAGTGGTCGTTTAAACATTTTTGGAGCTGTAAGTAATTCACTCGCATACGATTATATTGTGAATACGACTTACACTAATCCAAATTTAGGATTATCCAATCAAAAAAAGTTCAAAGTCAAATATGAAATCGCAGGAATGGTACTATTAAAAAATAAAGAACTAAATAATGTATGTGTAACAATAATGGATGGTGATTTTGTTTCCTTATATCCTAGGGCAAAAGGATTTTATACGCTATCAAGTGTGAGACACACACCATTAAAAACTTTTGACAACTTTGATGAATTTCAATTAGGGGTGAATGATTTTGTTAGGTCAATTGATCATCGTTCGTATATTGACTTAATTGTTAGAGACGCTTCACAATATTTGATTCCAGCTTTGTTACAGGGTATCGAAGAGAAAATGTGGATTGCACCTAAAGTAAAAATACTCAACGATGTTGGAGATAATAGAGTAAGTTCTTATATTATGAATGAAAAGGTCATAAGTGTTATGTGTGGAAAAATTGATGCTATTCCTGCTCTTTATGCTGAGATTGAGAGGGCCATATTTTGAAAAAACTTGTGATCACGGGCCATAATTCCAATATAGTTAAATATTTCATAGACATCGTCAATAAAAATGAAAATATTGAAATTATTAAGTGTGGCCGATGCCAAAATTCTGATATTTTTGTTGATTTCAATTCTTTGAGTTCTACCAGTAATTTTATTGAAAAAATCAATAAATTAGATCCTTCACATTTTCTTATTTGTCACGGAGTGCTATTGGGGAAGAAAATCAAAGATATAAGCGAATTAGAATATAAAAATTCTGTAGCAGTTAATATGTCAAGTATCATTTTTATCCTGGAAGCTTTAACAGAAATGAGATCTGTGAATTCACTAGTTGTTTCGTCTATTAGTGGTAAAAAAGGTTCCTATGATAATTTGTATGCTGCATCAAAAGCGGGCGTAGATTTATCTGTTAACACTATTTCTAAGCAACTAGATAGTGGCTCTCGTTTGAATGCTGTAGCACCAGGTATTATAAGTGATAGTAAGATGACACTTCAGAGAAAAGATGTAAAAAATTTAGAGAAAATATTAGATAGTATTCCAACAAAGAAATTTTCGTCCGCAATTGAGGTGGCTGAACTAATTTATTTTGTTATGTTCAAAACAATTAACGTTAATGGATCTATCATCGATATAAATGGTGGGCATTATTAAGGATAAAATTTTATTTTACGCTGGCACTTGTGAGTTAATTGGGGGTGACACAAAGTACTTTTGCAACTTAGTAAATGGTGTAGGAGAAACTGAAGCATTTGATCTTATCATTGCTACAGATAAGAATGATGCGTTCCATGATAGGGCTAAGCAATGGCTGAATAAAAAGTATTTTGTGCAGTATATCTCAACACGGCCAGCTATAAACAAGACATCTTTTTTTTCTATAATAGACATTGTTTTACCAATGGGAATATTAGGGCGAAAACTATCTAAGTATGTTGATTTAATGTTCCGTCTTTTATTTTTCGTATATTTATATGATTTTATATACAACTTTAGAATATTTAATTTATTATTTAAAAATCATAAAAATATTAAAATATTTCACTGTAATAGTGGTAGTTTTCCTGGTCGTATTGCTGGAGTTGCTGGAATTCTTGCGGCATATTATAATAATTGCCCAAAAATTGTTATGACGATCCATAATGAAAGTAGTATTATAATTGATCCTCTCTCACGTATTTACGACACCATAGTAAGGACTTGTTGTCATCATATTATTCCAGTTTCTGAGAATGTTAAGGATTCACTCATTGCTAACAATAAATTCAAAACTAACAAAATTAATATAATTACGATTGGATTAGAAGATTATGAATTTTATAAAATGCAGAATCACTTTGTTTCGACAAGCAAAGTCAAGATTATTATTGTTGGTAATTATGAGGAAAAAAGAAAAGGTCATGAGCAATTATTCCAAGTTATTGCTGAGCTAAATATGAAATATCCCAATATCATGTTAGTAGTTGCGGGAACTGGGTCATCAAAAAGAAGGTCTATTTTAGACAAGTTAGCTGCAAAGTTAAAAATTGAGAACAACATCGAGTGGCTAGGCTATATAGAAAATATTGATGAGCTCATTATGAGTTGTGATATTGTTGCTGTACCTTCAATTGCCTCTGAGGCCATACCATATACGATTGTAGAAGGTCTAAGGGCTGGTAAACCAATGGTGATTTCAGATATTGGTGGTTGTTCGGAGGCTGTGGTTGATAACTTTAATGGTTATGTCGTTAATCCTTTTGACCAAAAAAAAATGGTGGATAAATTTAAGAGCCTTTTAGACAATCAAGAGAGGTGCATCAATTTTGGTAAAAATTCTCGAGAGTTATTTATGAAAAATTTTAATCAACAAGATAAGCTTGCAATGCACCTAGAATTATATCGTAAATCATGATTATCAAAGATAATAGTTTAAATTACATTTAATTGGATATGTAATTATATACAAATTCTATTTATCAGAGAACTAATCGCCTCAATTGTATCCTGAGTAATTTTTTAATTGGTTTAGTGTAATTTGAACTGTAGTATTTGATCTATTTTTTATTAGGTAAGCAGGAATAAATAAATTTTATTTTCCTTTTCAATTAGATAACTAAGGTGTTTATTGATACATAATAAGCAAGTTAGGGAGATAAAATGAGTATTTTTTGGGAGATAATTTAACCCGATATGAAAGTTTATTTGATAAACATCATCAAAGTTATTAATATTTTGTTTTTAACGATTGTTATTTTTACTACAGCCTATCAGTTTGTCGACATACCTCCATATATTATGAATATCCATCGTTATTTTTTTATTGTATATCTTATCGTATTTATAGCTTTATGCAATCAACGGCTAATAAGAGTTAGTCCATTCTTTTTAGTTTTCTTATATTTGATAACGGTTGTCATAAATCAGCGATTGGCCGTGATTAGTGTTGATACGCAGTATAGTCAACGCTTGTATCGTTTGGATATCGATAGTGATTTAATTACGGAGTACATTATTATTTTGTTGTTTTATCTAGGATTGACAGGGGGCACTATTTTTTTTCTTGGAGTAAAAATTAAAAAGTATTTCTCAGAGCAGTGGTTTAACTTTGAAGAATACAGAGTTTTACGTTTTAACATCTTGTCAATCTTGTTTGTTCTCACTGCAATTTGGGATGTCTATAACATTTCCAATGGAGGATTCCTGGGCGGACAAACTGACGTGCAGAATGGATTCCTTCAAAGGTATGTTTTAACTATTTTTCAACCAGATTTATTTTTTTATTTGGCTCTTACATTCTTTTATACAGCCTCTGATGTATTTAGAAAAAAAAGGTTTTTGAGCATCTTAATCGTAATTAGTTTGTTTATGATTTGGAAATTATTTTCAGGTAGCAAAGATGGTCTTTTCATGCTGTCGATATACTATTTTACAATTTACGCTATCTTTAGCAATGATCGTAAAATAAAGATCACTATTGGTCATATGATTGCTGGATTAGTTTTAATAGCTATTGCAATGGTAAGTTTTCTTTATGTTGACATTATTAGAGTAGTATTTTGGGCTGGAGGTGACCTCTCAGATGTCACTGATATTTCCAGTCGTTTGGAAAAATCTGATCTAATTAGAGGAACAATTGGTCGACTTTCAAATAGGTTATCTATTTTTGACGAGTCTTTTTTTAGTTTATATTTGACGGATCTTGGTTATCACTCAATCGATCATTTGGTTAACTTTGGCACCACCCTAGCACTTGTAATCGATGTGATAATACCTTCAACCATTTTTCCAGGATTGATTAAGCCACAATATGCGTTAGCGATTGCTATAGATCAGGATACTTTCGTTAATGCCGCTGGGTTTGAAGTAATGACTGGTTTTGTTTGGGGTTTTGTTGGTTTTTTTGGATATTTATTTGGCAAATTGCTGGGTGCATTTTTTTCAATTTTATGGATTTCTGGAGGAATACTTTATTTTATTTTTCTTTGTAGGTATGTGTTTCCAAAAACCCTAAGTGTATATTTCCTCGTATATCATATTCCTGTTTGGCTGTATCTTGTTTTAGCTTCAATGGGCTTAGAGCACTCGGCTTCTTGGTTTGTTCACATTCCAATTATTAATATTATAAATTATTTATTATATGCATTTTTATTTAGTATTATTCTACAAATCAAAGATGCGAGGAGTTCGTAGAAATTTTCTTGACTATAAATAATTGATGTCCTTTTAGCCTTGTTTCTGGGGCTAAAAAGTTAGAGACACTTTGGCAGAGTACTGATATTGACTAGTCCATCATCAATTTGAATATGCGATGTTTCATAGAAACAAAAAATATGTAGGAAAAGAGAGATGAAAATTAAAAAGATACCCTTCCTTAGCTTGTCTTATTTCTATAATTTATATTTTATTATTGTAGTTAAAAAAACTTTTAACACATGTTTAAAAAATGATTATAAGATTTTGGATGAGATAGGCGGTGATCTTTCAAAACAGATAAATTTGCAAAAAAACCTTTGTAAAGAAAGTATAGATTTAGCAAGTTCTTATCCAGAATTTGCATCAATCAATTTGCGAGATAATGACGGAAAGCAAAATATATACTCTCCAGTGAACAAGGATTTTTTCCGAAAGAATACCTGGACATCACGTCAAGGGTTATGGAAAAAATCTTCTAACACTTCTGGTTCAAGTGGGAAGTCATTTAAGATAATTCGTTCTCCAAAAGCGTTTGTAAATAGTCAAATAACTTTTTATCATTTTTTTTTACAATTTAATATAAATAGATTCGATAGAAATATCTATGTGGGAGGTGCAAGGCAGGCCAATTCATCTTTGGTAAAAAAGATTGGAAATTATATTTTTTCAAAAATTACTGGAACTCAAAAATTTGTGGCCACTGATATGGTCTCTGATGAGCATTATAAAAATTTTATAAAAACTTACGAACAAGTCAAGCCTATTTACCTACAAGGTTTTTCTTCGGCCTTGCTTAGAATTGCAAATTATATTGAGCAGAAAAATATTTGTTTAAAATGGGCGCCTAAACTTGTTCATCCAAGTGCTGAACACTTAAGTATTTCACAACGTAACATACTAGAAAGAGTTTTTCGAAGCCCAGTTGCGATGGTTTATGGGGCGGCAGAATGTCATATGGCTTCGGAATGTGAATATGGACTTATGCATATAAATATGACAACCTGTGATTTGAAAACTAAAGATGATGGAACTGCTGTATTAACAGTTTTTAATACTGATACTATGCCATTAGTGAATTACGAAATGGGTGATTTGTTGGAGCTTGAAAACCCAAAAAGTCCATGTAAATGTGGTCGACACACAACTATTATTTCGAATATTATAGGACGACAAAGTGATAAAATAGTTTTACCGTCAAATAGAGTGCTTACTCACCCTGACTTAAATATGTTGATTGAACAACTCGATCCTGAAAAAGGTATAAGGGAATATCAGATTATACATTATTTGGGGTCGCCCAAAGTAGAAATTAGATTCATCGCTAAATCTGATTTTGACTTCCTAACATTTAATACTTTGCTAAACAATAGATTTTCAGACGTGGACTTTTATACTTCTTCCAAGCCATTTTCATTATTAAAAAACGGCAAAAAACCACTTATTTTAACAGTAAATAACGTCCCACTTTTGAGACGAACATACGATACTTATGAACCGTATATTGAAATTTCGGATTCACAAGAAAAACAAAACGAAAATAGTTTATTAAAATTAGACTGGAATGAATCCACTAGTGATTTTCCAAAGCATTTAAAGCTCCAAGCTTTGGATGAGTTATCTGGCATTCCATTGAATCTCTATCCGGACCTGCAAACAGCTAAGTTAAAAGTTGCAATTGGCAAATGGTTACAAATTAATCCTGATAGTTTGTCAGTATTTAATGGCTCTGACGCTGGTATAGCAACTATATGCAGGTTATTTTTAGAAGAAACTGACACAGTAGTGACAATAGAGCCCACATATGGAAATTACCGGGCCATAGCATCAAGATATACAAAAAATGTAAAATCATATCAATTAGACTTTCCGTTTATAATAGATTTTGAAAAACTTTCAAATTTTTTACAGGATGAAGCACCAAAGATATTGTTTCTAACGAATCCAAATAATCCAACTGGTGTAGAATATACTAGGGAAGCTATTTTTGAGTTTTCCGAACGATTTCCAAAAATTTGTATTGTCATTGATGAGGCGTATGTCGAATTTGGTGATAATTCGTTGCTAATCGATGGTATTCCCACAAATGTAATAGTCTTGCGTACGTTCTCTAAAGCATTTGGCTTAGCTGGAATAAGATTGGGATATAGTATCACAGATAGAGAATTAGCGTTAAAAATTGCTTTGTCAAAAGATAACAAAGAGGTGGATGTGTTTGCTCAAATAGTTGGTAGAATTGCAGTTAAAAATCCTGAATATATGTATGCATATCTTGAGGCAGTAAAAAAGGGTCGTGAGGTACTATTGAATTTTTTTAATGTTCAAAAAATACCATATATAGCGGGTAAGGGAAATTTTGTTTTGTTCAGCGTCGAAAACCCTTTTGACGTAGAACTTAGTTTGAAAAAAGAAAATATATTTGTCAGGAACCGAACAAAAATAAAAAATTTAGAGGGTTACCTGAGGGTTACCTTAGGTGATGAATCGGCAATGAACGAGTTTATTTTAATTTTAAAAAAAATTCTGTGAATTTTATACTTTGATAGGTAAAATTTACTTAATTTTTAGATTGTGGATAAATGTTTAAAACCTATATTTTTGATATTGATAATACAATATGTGATACTTGGCCAACTTTGAATGTAAAAAAAGAAAATTTACTGGTTAGATTTTTAACAGAGTGCTGGCGTGTATCGGTTTTGCCCTCGTTCCAGAATATGATAAAGTGCTTAAAAGTACGTAAATATAGAGAGAATTGTGATGTTTATTTTTTAAGTGCTCGTCACTGGTCTTTATGGTTGCCAACATATATTTATCTTATTCGCACAACTGGTTTGATACAGCCAAACCATTTAATTTTAGTGCCAAATGCGATTAAAAAGGTTGAAGAAATTGAGAAATTTTTAATTCTAAATAAAAATAATTTAGTTATTGTTGATGACTTATCATACAATACTGAATTTGGTGAGACATTATATTACACAGACGTTATAAATTATATTTATTCAAAAAAATGTAGGATAAAGTATATAGGTAAGAAAAAAATAGATGCAATTAATCGTATCAATTATTAGCTTAGAATTCTATTTTAAATTAAACCTATTAAGAGTCAAAGTTAGAGTTTTATTAGTTATGTTTGGATTAAGAAAATGATAAAATTAAAAGACTTAAAGATTGGAATTATAGGACTTGGTTATGTTGGACTTCCATTGGCTGTTGAATTTGCAAAGACAAGGGCAGTATTTGGGTTTGATGTAAATAAGACCAGAGTAAAGGAGTTGCAGGAAGGAATAGACTCGACTCTCGAGCTTGATGGTACTGACTTGTGCGCGCATTTGGAACTTCAATTTACAGACCAAATTAATAACCTGGCTAATTGTAACTGTTATATCGTAACGGTACCCACTCCAGTTAATGTTGTAAAACAACCTGATCTTCGACCTTTAATTAAAGCAAGTAGAAATATCTCCAAAATTCTGTCCAAAAATGACATTGTTATATATGAATCAACAGTCTATCCGGGCGCAACTGAAGAAGTTTGTATTCCTTATCTTGAGAAAGGCTCTGGATTAGAATATAATAAAGATTTCTTTGTGGGATATAGTCCTGAACGTATCAACCCAGGTGATAAAAACCATCGATTAGTAGATATTGTAAAGGTAACGTCTGGTTCAACTCCACAAGCTGCACAGCTTGTTGATGATTTATATAGTTCAATTATTTTGGCTGGTACATTTAAAGCGAGCTCTATAATGGTAGCTGAAGCTGCTAAAGTCATTGAAAATACTCAAAGAGATATCAACATTGCTCTTATTAATGAACTTGCAATGATTTTTGATAGGTTAGAAATCGATACAGAAGAAGTTTTGATGGCAGCAGGTTCCAAATGGAATTTTTTGAAATTTTGGCCTGGATTGGTAGGAGGGCATTGTATTGGGGTTGATCCATATTATTTAACTTATAAAGCAAAAGCTGAAGGATATGATCCTAAAATAATTCTCGCAGGCCGAGAGATAAACGATGGGATGGGAAGATATATTGCTCAAAACCTAATTAAAGAGATGTGTAAAAGGGCGATAGATATTAGTGAAGCAACAATCCTCATTATGGGATTTAGTTTTAAAGAAAATTGTCCTGATACTCGAAATACAAAAGTGTTTGACGTATATAAAGAAATAACTGATTATTCAATTGAAGTAGATGTTTATGATCCCTGGATAACTGAAAATGAAGTAAAATTAATTTATGGAATAGATATAATTAAAGAGCCCAAATTTAATCAATACGATGCGGTGATAGTAGCAGTAGGGCATAATGAATTTAAAGTATTAGGTTATTCAGGAATTGTGAAATATTTAAAAACTAACCATGTTGTTTATGATCTTAAATATCTTTTTAAAAAAAATAAATCCATAATCCGTCTTTGAAATGTAAATGTATGATTTATGAAAAATTAAAATCCCAGCTTATTGAATCTCCTAAAAGATGGCTAATTACTGGGACTGCTGGCTTTATTGGCTCTCATTTACTAGAAGAACTTCTCAAGTTGGGTCAGGAAGTAGTTGGAATTGACAATTTTTCAACTGGCCATCAACGTAATTTACAAGAAGTTAAAGAATTAGTGTCAAATGAAATGTGGGAACGCTTTGAATTTATTAATGGTGATATTTGCAATTTCAATGAGTGCATAAATATTGTAAAAAATATCGATTATGTTTTACATCAAGCTGCTCTTGGGTCTGTACCGCGTAGTATAGTCGATCCAATCACAACAAATGCTTCAAATATAAATGGTTTTCTAAATATATTAGAAGCATCCAGATTAAGTAAGGTCAAAAGTTTTACTTTTGCTGCGAGCAGTTCAACTTATGGGGATCATCCTGATTTACCTAAAAATGAGCAAAATATAGGAAACCCTCTTTCACCATATGCTGTAACAAAGCTAGTAAATGAAATTTATGCAGGTGTATATTCTAGGTCGTATGGTTTTAAGTCTATAGGGCTTCGGTATTTCAATGTTTTTGGATCACGGCAAGATCCAAATGGTGCATATGCAGCTGTAATTCCAAAATGGACCCAAGCATTAATAAAAAATCAGGATGTTTTTATTAATGGTGACGGATATACAAGTCGTGATTTTTGTTATGTCGCAAATGTTGTGCAAGCAAATTTGCTTGCAGCTATCATAGATCAAAAGTATGATCATAATATATTCAATATTGCGGTAGGTGGGCGAACGACCTTAAACGAACTTTATAACAAAATTCAAACTACTTTGAGCAAGTATGATATAAATAATTCCAAGGCTCCTATTTATCAGGATTTTCGAGCCGGTGATGTCAAGCATTCGCAAGCTAATATTAGAAAAGCGTGTGATGATTTAGGTTATCAGCCGTTTTTCAATGTTGCGCAGGGGCTTGATCTAGCTATGCCATGGTATATTAGATATGTGAAACAAAAATAATATGTATATTGATATTACATTTTGCATTAATTATACAAATTTTCCTTTTTAGTTATGGTTACTAAATCATGATGCAAGAAAAGAATAAAACAGTTTTAATCACTTCAAATTATGCATGGACAATTTTTAATTTCAGAATGCCCTTAATAAAAAGACTCAGATCTGAAGGCTATCATGTTATCGTATTAACCCAATTTGACGGATATGAGGGTTACATCGCCCAAGAAGTTAACCAAATAAGAAATTTATTGATATCAAGAAAAGGTCTCAACCCATTTCTTGATAGTTTAACAATCTTGGATTTTGTTAAAACCTTAATAATATGTAAGCCAGATATTCTAATGCCATTTACGATTAAACCATTAATTTATAGTTCAATTGCTGCTAAATTAACAAATGTGCGTTCAATAGTTATGATTACGGGGCTTGGAACAGCTTTTGCAAGTGATAGTTGGTTAAAAAAATTAGTAATAACTCTTTATCGGTTTGCTTTATCTTCAGTCCCAATCGTTATTTTCCAGAATGATGACGATAAAAATATATTTCTTAAGGAAAGGATTGTTAACGAAAACGTCTGTCGAATGTCTCCAGGATCAGGAGTAGATTTGGATAAATTTTCTTATACTGATGTGCCAGAAGGTAAGAGTATAAATTTTCTATTTATTGGTCGGGTGATTTGGGATAAAGGAGTGAAAGAATTTGTGGATGCAGCTCGAAATATTAGATTAAATTACCCAAATGCTCATTTTCAGATACTTGGACCATTGGGGGTCGAAAATAGAACATCTGTCTCAAACTTAAAGGTTGAAGAATGGCAAGAAGAAGGTGTTATAGAGTATCTGGGAGAAACTGATAATGTTTTGAAATATTTAAAAAAAGCATCTTGTATTGTGCTTCCATCATATAGGGAAGGCACCTCTAGGGTTTTGTTGGAAGCTGCAGCTGTTGGCCGTCCCATAATTGCAAGTAATGTTCCCGGATGCAGAGAAATTGTTGATGACGGTGTGAATGGATATTTATGCGACTCTAAAGATTATGTATCACTTTCAAAAAAAATTGAATTAATGCTTAATCTTCCATATGATTTGCGAAAAGAAATGGGTATTAAGGGTCGTGAAAAAGTGGAACTAAAGTTTAATCAAGATATTGTTTGCGATATATACGTTAATGCAATTAAAGAGTGCGAAGCGTATTAAAATGCGAATTAAGAATAATATTTGGGATGAGAAATAAAAACCAAAATGGCAGTTTCTGTAAACTTACTTACCCAAGAAGCTTATGAGATCCCTGAAAAGTTAGATGATTCAGATGCAATTAATGCTTTTCTATTAAAAAATCATTCAAAGAAGGTGGTTGTAGTGCAGGGATTAGGCTTTGTTGGTGCAGTAATGTCTTTGGTCTGCGCAAACGCCATTACTGAAGAATATGCTGTTATTGGTGTGGACTTGGCGAGTGAACATACCTTTTGGAAAATAAAATCAATTAATGATGGTGAATTTCCTTTAATCGCAGATGATCCAAAAATACCCTTATTTTTTAATAAGGCAAAAGAAAAAGGTAATTTTTTAGCTACCTATGATCCAATGGCATATAAATATGCTGATGTAGTTATTGTCGATGTTAATTTAGACGTTGAGAAAAAATCAACTGATGATCGTATATTAAAAGATTTTGATGTAAATCTTGATGGTTTTAAATCTGCCATTAGATCTATCTGCCAGAACTGCCGAGATGATGTCCTGGTTCTGGTTGAAACCACTGTGCCTCCAGGGACATGTGACAAAATTGTTAAGCCCATAATCGAAGAAGAGTTGACAAAGCGTGGGTTGAGTATTGATAATTATCTATTAGGACACTCCTACGAACGTGTTATGCCAGGACCTGAGTATATTGACTCTATTAGGGAATTTCCGCGTGTTTATTCTGGAAGCAATGACCTAAGTGCTGACGCGATTGAAGTGTTTTTGAAATCTATTATTGACACGTCTGTGTGTGACCTGACCAGGCTCTCACATACAAATGCTACTGAAATGGCCAAAGTACTTGAAAATTCTTACCGGGCAATGAATATATCGTTTGCTGTTGAATGGTCAAGATTTGCGGAAGAGGCAGGAGTAGATCTATACGCAATTGTAAATGCTATCAGAGCTAGAAAAACTCACACTAACTTGATGTATCCTGGTGTCGGCGTTGGAGGTTATTGTTTAACTAAAGATCCCCTGCTAGCGAGTTGGTCTTATAAGTTCTTTTTTGGGTCTGATCTTGATCTAAGTATGAGTATTAACGGCGTGTCTGTAAATGATCAAATGCCAATTTTTGCTTTTAATAGGCTTGTTAAAATATTTGGAGATTTGAAAAGCAAGAAAGTAACTTTTTTGGGTGTCTCATATCGAGGAGATGTCGGTGATACGCGCTTTACTCCTGTAGAAACTTTAGTGAATAAAGTTCTAGAGGCAGGTGCGAGTATAGAATTACATGATCCATTTGTTTCTTTTTGGGAAGAACAGAAGTGCTATATAGAATCTGATCTTGCTACTGTGTTTGAAGTGAAACCTGATTTGATAATTATTTCTGCAGGGCACAGCGTGTACAAAAGTGCGAAAGTGATACTAAAACTTTTAGAGATGGACCCAACTAACATTTATGATACCATAGGTTTGCTTAGTAATGAGCACATTTCTTTGCTTCAAGAAAAACATAAAGTATCGGTTCTAGGGCGTGGTGATTTATAATATATTATCTCTTTTAAAAAAATAGATAAATCACTCATAAAAGGTACATTAGCTATGAATAGGTTGAAATAGATGAATAAAAAAATATTAATAATTGGTGGAGCAGGATTTATAGGTATGAATTTAGCCAAGTTTTTACTTAAAAATCGTGAGTCTGAACTGACCTTGGCTGACTATAGTTTTGCGCGTGATCCCTCGGAATATTTTACAGAAAAAGAGTCTGACAGTATTAACTTTGTTCAGAACGACTTCACATGTCAGTCGGCTTTTGAAACCCTTGATAAAGATTTCGATTTTGTATACATGCTTGCTTCTGTGGTGGGCGTAAATAATACTCTTGAACATCCAGATGAGGTCATTCGGGTAAACACATCTCTTATATTCAATTGCTTGGAGTGGCTGAAGACAACCTCGGTACTCAGAGTCTTATTTACATCAACTAGTGAAACATATTCGGGTACAACTGAAGTATTAGACTATCCTATTCCTACTGATGAAACTGTACCCCTATGTATTCAAGATGTTTCAGATCCAAGGTTTACTTATGCAATTACTAAAATATTAGGTGAGTCCGCTTTTCTCAATTACGCCAAAAATTGTGAGTTTGAGGCGACAATTGTCCGATATCATAACGCATTTGGTCCGGATATGGGGTTTAAGCATGTTATCCCGCATCTGGTTGAGCGTTTCACAAATAATGAGACACCTTTTAGGATGTATGGGCATGATCAAACTCGAGCCTTTTCGTATATAGATGATACCGTTGAAGGTAGTGTCTTGGCTATGGAGTCTGATATGGCCGCTGGTGAAATATTCCATATTGGCAGTTCTCAGGAAATATCGATAGAAGAGCTAATTAAGGCGGTGGGTGAAATGATGGGCTACTCTGGTAAGTATATAGAAGCCCCAACATATCCAGGTTCCGTGAGTCGCAGATGTCCTGACATATCTAAAGCGAAACGGGTGCTTGGTTATAATCCTAAGGTAGACTGGAAGGCCGGTTTAGAATCTACTGTAAACTGGTATAAAGACTATTTTTCTAAAAATAGTTCAGCAAGGCAAGATGGGTTTAAAGAGCAAGAAAAATTTAATTAAGTATCCTACTGGGAGAGTGTAATGAAAAGGGTGTTGGATATTATTTTGTCAGGGTTAGCAATGTTATTTCTTAGTCCATTATTATTGCCTATCGCTTGCATGTTGAAAGCTAGTGGTGAGGGCGAGGTATTTTATATACAACCTCGGATTGGCATAAATGGGAGTCTTTTTGGCTTGTTAAAGTTTGCAACAATGTTGAAAAATAGTCCTAACATTGGAAGTGGTGAAATTACTATTAACAACGACCCGCGCGTTTTACCCTTGGGCAAGTTTTTGCGCAAATCAAAAATAAATGAATTACCGCAGTTATGGAATATTTTGGTTGGTGATATGAGTGTTGTTGGGCCGAGACCAATGGTGCCAAAAACATATGCCAACTACCCTGAAAATGCTCAGAAGATTTTAAATACCGTTAGGCCTGGATTGACTGGAATTGGATCAATAATATTTCGAGATGAAGAAAAGTTACTAGATGGACGTAAAGATCCAGTCGATTTCTATAATAAGAATATTACGCCTTATAAAAGTGAACTTGAAATTTGGTTTGTTCAAAATGATTCTCTTTGGTTATATATCAAAGCTATTCTTGTCACCGCTTGGGTAGTTATTTTTCCAACTAGTAAGATAGCTGACAGCGCATTTGATGGAATTCCAAAATTGCCAGAGAGCTTAAAGATTTAGTTGTTAAAATTCCGTTCCGATTGTTAGGTTTGAGATTTATTAAAATCAATTCTCAGCTACAAAGATTAACCGATATTACATTAGGTTAGTGTATTTTATATTATATGCTCCATTTTTTTATCTATTTCAGGGCGTTCGATAAATCCCTTTATGGGATGTTTAAATTTAAATCATATCACTTTTAATTATTTCAATTATTATGTCGAGGCTATATTGAGATCGTTTGGTGGTTTTTTCAATATGGCGTAGATATTCGTGGGATCTGGTTTATATTTTGGAGAATATAGTGAAGAAAATTTACGTCAAAATTATTCAGATATCACTTTAGTCATTTAATGATTTATAGTAAAAATAGTAAAAATAGTAAAAATAGTAAAAATAGTAAAAATAGTAAAAAAGTCGTTCTCTCTCATTACTACAAGCTGAACTAGGAATTGTAATTATATGAATATCGTAGATAAAATATCTGATGAGTTAGATATGCACGAGAAGAGATATGAGTTTGCTAGCCTGGTGGTTTGTGGGGGAACTAGTGTATTAAATATATTTAAGGAACTATCAAAAAAAGAAATAAATTGGAAAAATATAGTAGTGACGTTAGTTGATGATCGGTTGGTTCCTGATAATCATGCTGATAGTAATCGGTTGCTAGTAAAAAAACATCTACTAATAAACAATGCTTCAAAAGCTAAATTCTTATCTCTCGATTCAAGGATTATATCATGTGATAAAATAAAATTACCTTTTACTGTAATGTTATTAAGTATGGGGTGCGATAGTCATTTTGCTTCTATTTTTCCTGATATGCTTGATGATAAAAATGCTGCAAATCCTGAAAGCAAACCAAAAGTTTTAAAAACCACTCCACAAGGAACACCAAATCATGCTAGAATAACGATGAACTTAGCAATGATATTAGAAAGTAAATCAATATTTTTATTGGTACATGGCAAAAACAAAATAAGGACACTTGACTTGGCACGAACAAATCAAGACTTACCAATTAATAGGCTTTTAAAGGCAGCATCAAGTAATTTAATAATTGATAAACTAAATTGACTAAAATTATTCCTGTAATTCTCGCTGGCGGTTCTGGTACACGTTTATGGCCCTTATCCCGAAAATCCTATCCTAAACAGTTTTCGAATTTGGTTGGAAACCACAGCCTTTTTCAACAGAGTGCATTGCGTTTAATCTCATCTGATTTGATCACTTTTTCGGATCCTGTCATTTTAACAAATTCTGATTTTCGTTTTATAGTTGCTGATCAACTGCAAGAGGTGGGCATTGATCCTGGTCATATCTTGATTGAGCCAGAGGGGAAAAATACTGGACCTGCGATTTTGGCCGCCAGTCTTTATGCATTGAAAGATGATCCCGATGCCGTATTGCTGGTAGCGCCTTCTGATCATGTGATATTGGATAGGGAAGAGTTTCATGCGGCGGTAAGTTTAGGATTATCTGAGGCAAAAAGCGGCCATATTGTTACCTTTGGCATTACGCCTGATCGTCCTGAAACTGGATACGGGTATTTGGAATTGGCCTCTATCGCTAGCCATAATCCGGTTAAATTAAAGCGTTTTGTGGAAAAGCCTGATCTAAATACTGCTCAAGATATGTTGAATTCTAAAAATTACTTGTGGAATTCTGGGATTTTTATCTTCCGTGCCATCGACATTGTGACTGCG
>Ga0075444_10000151_pt1 | contig 39451 bp, 45 predicted proteins | sample CoawatmetaG01DNA_FD_76836 | JGI IMG/M metagenome (GOLD analysis project Ga0075444, IMG submission 76836) | Marine microbial communities from the West Antarctic Peninsula - Coastal water metaG017-DNA | ecosystem: Environmental > Aquatic > Marine > Coastal | place: Atlantic Ocean: West Antarctic... | reverse complement strand
TTCCTGAGTTAGCAGCACACGTAACTGTACCTTTTAATAACTCAAATGCACCACCGCCTGTATGTTGATTACTACTGGTTTGTATGTTCGCCCCATCTTGATGGATAATCAGTCTAGAACTTGCGTTGTTAGATTTTACCCACGCACTGAAAGTTATTGTTTGTGACACAAAAGGCTGAGTATCTTCTATTTGTTGGACACCTTCTACACGCCCGTTATTACCAGCAGTTGCAGTAAGCAACATTGTGTTTGTTACTTTTCCATCTACTGTTTGTGCTAGTTTGTGAGTTACTGTGCCAGAGATATTGTTGTGTTTGGACTTGAATCTATCCAAATGGTACACGGAAGATGTAGTCAATGCCGTAGCACTTGTAAATGCAGCACGTTGCGATACTTGAAAATCACCATTAATAATCCAGTTCTTCCTGCCACTATTAACAGCATGAACATTGGTAACATTAACTCCGCTAATTGCAGGTAAATCACCTGTTAATTTGGATGCGGTCAATGCACTAATACGTGCATCAGCAACCGTTCCTGTTAGATTAGCTGCGGGTAAGCTAGAGTTTTCATCCAATAGAGTACCTGTGCCATCTGGTAATGTTATCGTTCTATCGGTACTCGTATTCGGAGCTGTGATTGTAACAACACCTGTTCCTGATGCGTGCCCTGTAATTTTTACTTTCGCCATCTCTATTTCCTATGCGATTACCCAAGTGCTTCCACTTGGAACTGTGATACTTATGCCAGTATTTATAGTGATCGGCCCGGCGGTAAATGCGTTGTTGCCGGATGCTATTGTGTAATCAGCAGCTATGACATTAGACATTTCATATAAAGCCTTTGTTGTTGTATTAGAATCTGTATCTAATACTGCCCAGGTGGCGGTAGTTGCATCTGTTGTTAAATATTTTCCAGCATGACCGGTTTGTGAAGGTAATGCATCAATACCTGTAAGAGCAGCGCCTGAGCCAATAAATGATGTGGCAGTAGCAGTGCCAGTAAAAACTGCATTACCAGTTGAACTAATAGTTGCTGCGGTTCCATCCACACTGTTTATAAATGTAAATCCGTTTCCTGTAAGCTCAGCTTTTGCTTGCCAAGTGCCACCATAGTTTCGGAATGCTCCCGAATTTCCAGAACTTACATTATAATTACTATAAATACCCAAACCGTTGACACTTAACCTAGCATACCCTCCAGTTGCTAAAGTTAGGCCGTCGTTGTAGCTAGAATATATACCAGTATTTGTATCATCACCAAAAGCTATAGATGGTGCGGAACTAGAACCATCTGGTATTTTTAAAACACCAGTCATTGTACCGCCAGCGAGTGGCAGTTTTTCAGATAAGGATGTTGCTATTGTTGCGTTAAAGTTTGCATCATCATTGATCGCTGCAGCGAGTTCATTAAGAGTATCGAGCGTACCTGGCGCAGAATCGATTAAGTTTGCAACCTCAGTATCCACATAAACTTTTGTAGCAGGATGAGTATCAGCAGTTGGCGTAGCAACGGTTACTGTCTTACCAGTAAGATCCATGGTAGTATGTAACTTATCGTGTGTGATCGCTAGATCACCGATATTACTCGTTTTTAATTTTGTATCTGACATCTATGCGACCACCGTAAGTCTTTGAAGTTTAATAGTTGTATTAGCGTTAACAGGACTACACAACAGTCTCACAGTAGTTCCAGAAATATCTGAGCTCACAGTATACAATGAACTACCAGTATATATTACTCCATATTCTGTCATATGCGTATTTGTGCCATCATGAATGAGTAGCACTTCTGAACAATGATACGCAGAACCTGCCGAAGCTTGAACTAAATACTTTGCACTTCGATACTGAGTTTTTGTGAATGTATCAACTGTTTGGTTCGTAGCAGTAGTACTTAACGCTGCACCACCTGGTTGAAGAGCATCATGAGATGCAATTGAGGCTCTGCCAAACGATTCGATTTCAACAACGTCACCAGATTCTAATGAAGTAATGAATGTGATTGAAGTTCCGTTAGTAGCAGTATAGTCAGAACCATTGATAAGCCGCACACCGTTTTGGTATACATTTAACTTAGTTGCATCATAGGCTAGTGTTGTACTAGTATCATCTGCTCCGCTTAAAGAACTTGTGGAGGTTGAAATTGTATAAACATAATTCGCATAATCTCTTAAGCTAACGACTGTTGAATCGCTTGAGAGCACTCGTATTTCTACAGCATCTCCATTTGCCGGCGCTGTAGTAAATGTTAGTGCATTACCGCTTATTGAATACGTAGTTATATGTTGGTTTATACCGTTAATAGTGGCAAAGACTAATTGATCGTTGTCTGGTATGCTACTAAGGGTATAAGCTCTTGTTGATCCATTGCCGGTAAAGGCATTGACCGTCATAGAAGTCGCGCTAGCTGTTGTTCCGCTACCAGAAAACTTTACAATTGATTCAGTACCACCTACTGATTTCTTTAAGTAAATATCACCGTCAGTTGTATTGATGGCAAATTCACCGAGCGCGAGATTGCTTGTAGTTGGTGCACTACCTCCCGTACTACTTTTCTTATGTCTTATTACTGTTGCCATCGGAAACCCTACTTATATGGTGTATCTTCTTTTGTCTTATCCACATCTTCAGATAACTTTGCAATCTTTTGGTTTGCAATTTCTAATTGTGAATCTAACATCAAATTCTTATTAATCAAATCGCCAATTAGTCTATTCTGTTTATTGATATAGACGTTCATTAATTCTTGATCCATTATATACCTCAAGTGTTATAGGACTCAGGGTTATTTATCCTGAGTCCAGATTACCATAATTTTAGTAAGTGCCGCAATCAATGTGGCCAAAGAAAGGAGTTCCGTTGGCCGCAGTTTGAAGGGTTTGACCTTCAGTTCCGTATGCAGATGAAGCATCATCTACTAAGAACGCCATATTACCTGATGTAGTAAAGTATGGGATGGATAGACCACCACCAAAGTTACCACTAGATAATGTGACACCATCTAAAAGTGCGTTACCAAATTCTACGTTACCAGCACTTCCTGCGAATACTTCAGAAGTGTTAGTCGCATCAGCAACAAACTTAAAGCGAGATGCTGAATCGTCGTAACCAAAGAAACCAACCTTTGCTGCAGAACCGTTATGCCATCTAAACTCAATACCGCGATCTTTGTTATCATCAGCACTTGGGGCAGTATCGCCACCCAAAGTAAATACTGGATCATCAACAGTAACGGTGTTTGAATTCACGGTAGTTGAAGTACCCATAACACTAAGGTTACCATATACTACAACGTTACCAGTAGGTGAACCTGAACCTGTATGACCAGGATCTAAATAAAGATCGCCTGACGTAGTACCAACAGTTGAACCGTCAACACGAACTTCATTAAACGTGAAACCAGAACCAGAATCAATCTTACCTTGATAAGCTCCACCAGTTACAAAGTAAATAGTATCTGCAACTTGCGAACCAGGGACTGATAGGTTAGAACTAGGTGCTGCAATGATATAAGTGTTTTGGTCAGCATCAATGACACCACCAAGACCTTGCCATGCAGAACTAGAATATCCTTCGAACTGTGTAGTCGTACTGTTATAACGAATCTGGCCGGTGACTGCTGTACCTGGTCGTTCACTTGAATTACCAGCTGGAACTCTAAGGGCTGAAGTAGAACTAATAATTGTTTCAGCGTTAGAAGCAGGTGCGATAAGTAACGAGCCAGACAATGTAGAAATTGTATTAGCATCAAGCTTTACATTATCAACTGCAAGGGAACCAGTTACTGTTAATAAACCTGAGGATGTATTGTATAACAAGTTACCTGAATCAACAAGTGCGCCTGATGTACCTGCAAAGGTTACACGGCCTGCCGTAAGATCACTAACGATAGCTGATGCAAACGTTGCTTCACCTGACGTGGACATGGTTGCAGCGCCGATGTTAGCTGTACCAACAACTGCGCCGGTTAACGTAGTTACACCAACAACATCGAATGTACCATTGACCGTTGCGGGACCAGTTACTACTAACTCACCGGAACCACCAGGAGCGATGGTTAAGTTACCGTTAGCAGCTGATGTTTGGTTGATAGAAAGTGTACTACCATTCATTACAAGGTTATCAACATTCCATTCGTCAATTTTCTTGTTAGCATCTAGGATAACTGCAGATGCAGCTGTCGCAGTACCATGAACGTGATCAAGCATAGTAGTAAAGTATGCGCCACCGATAACTTGATACGTTGGCGAGAAGCCTGTACCACTATCATCGCCTGTACCGATATAAAGACGGCCGCCGTGGTTAGCTTGTGTAGGTGGTGTTTGAGATGAGTAAGCTAGCTCGCCAGTTGCAATTACCGGATTACTACTTCCGTCTACTGGCAACTTACTCTGGTCAGTATTTTTAATTTTAATGACTGTTGCCATTAGTATGTTCCTCCAATTATTCGGGTATTAGCGTTTTCCATTTTTCTTCTGATCTCGAATTTTTCACTCGTTGCATTATATACGACAACAGACCCATCTCCAAGATCAACAGGGTCAACGTCAGTTAATTCTAATAACCGTCCAGTAGATAAATTAAGAGTTTTAACTCTCAAGTTACTAGTTGGTCCGATTGCTCCTTTAAGTACAGTCATTACTTAATCCTATTTATCTAGTTATTCCTGGCCCAACTTCGAATTGACCTTCAATAACCCTGGTTATAATTCCTGAACCATCAGTTACTTCAACGTCGTATAAGTATCGACCTTTCATAGTTTCTGTTACTGAGTGACTCATAGAAAGTGTTAGGATGCCTTGTGATGGAGTATTAATAACTGCAACAAAAGGATACGATGTTGAGGAGGTATATGTACGACGAGCTTGAGCGGCTGCAGTATAACCAGTTAGGTCTGCAGCATCCACTCCGTTAGAGCTTGTTACTGTAACCGTTGCAGAGAAGCTCGTCCCTTGATCTGCTGAAATGTTTGCGTATACTGCCATCAAATTCTCACTAATTAGATTTCTTACAACTATTTATACAAGGTGGAATCTACATAAATAGTTTCATATAAGTTTATTTATATGTGTACAAATAGTAAAAACTGTGTTATAATAGAAGAGTTATCTGCTGAGGGTGGAGGTATATGATGAATTACAATATTTCTAAAATACTATTGGAGTTAACAACTCTTCCAGAGTACAAGAATCAATTATATCTACAAGGGAATAGATCTGATATGGATCCTATTGAACCTACTCGTGGACAAAATTATTTATACGTAGATGATAACGAGTTAGAGTATAACATTAATTTGTTTGATATTCCTTATATCAATTCTATTATCAATGAACATGGATTAGTACGTACACGCATAATGAGAATGAAACCTAAAACTTGCCTTTATTGGCACAACGACTATACGAAACGTTTGCATATTCCAGTCGTAACAAATCCACATTGCTTTCTTATCGTAGACGGCGAGCAAATGCATTTACCTGCAACAGGTGAAGCATACGTAATTGATACGACGAAAATGCACACTGCACTTAATGCATCTAAGCAAGACAGAATTCATATAGTAGGTGCGTTTAGTGTATGATATGGTACTTGTATCTTTGCCTGAAATGGACAAAGACAAACCTTCCCCTGCTTTAGGATTTATAAAGGCTTACATAGAACAACACGGATTTACTGTAAAAACAATTGACGGTAATCAGATAGGTGATATTGATTCAATACATCTAACAATATCACAATACGAATATAAGTATCTAGGAATTTCAGTCTTCTCATATGAGCAAGTAGACTTTGCTTTAGAGCTTGGTGAAGAGTATGAAAATGTAATCTATGGTGGTTCAGGAGTTCATAAAGATTGGCCGCATGGTGATTATATTGTAGGTGAAGGTGAGCTTGCTCTATTAGAATACCTCCGTGGAAATAAATATTATCCAGGTATTAATGGTAGAGCTCAAGTACAAATACCTGACTTGGCGATACTACCTCCTCCTGATTACTCTGATCTAAATCATTCTGCGTACACATCTGCTGTGATCTCAGGTTCTCGTGGATGTGTACGTGCCTGTACTTTTTGTGATGTTGCATCAATATGGCCTAAGTATAGATTTCTTGGTGGTGAACGTATCGCTCAACATATGCATGCTGTATCAACACAAACAGGATTTAAGAGTATTGGATTCTCAGACTCTTTAGTAAATGGGTCTATGAATCATTTTAGAGAAATGTGTTATTCACTTGCTAATATTGATAAAAAAATTAAATGGAGCGGTCAATTTATTATCCGTCCTAAGAAGACCTTTTTAGAGAAAGACTTTAATAACCTTGCTAATTCTGGATGTAGTGGATTAACGATAGGGATTGAATCTGGATCTGAGGCAGTACGTTACCATATGAAGAAGAAGTTTAGTGACGATGACTTAGAATGGTTTATCACTAACATTGGTGACCGAGGTATCAAGATGAAGTTCTTATTGATTGTTGGTTATCCTACAGAGACTAAAGAGGATTTCCTTGAAACCTTAGAGATGCTAAAGAAGTTTAAAAGATATGCACCAACCACTGAAATCTCACCTCATATGATGTTGGTCGATAAAAATACACCACTTGATTATAACCATAGAGATCTATATGATGACTTTGGTTTTAAATGGACTAATGAGAATTCAGACTATGATGAAAGATATAGAAGATTCTTAAAGGTATTTGAGGTAGGTGCTGCTCTTGGTTATAAATTTAAAGATCATGCAACAAATAAGATCGAAAAATTTAATACCAATAATCCTTAATCCAATCATCTTCTACTAGTTCCATATTGTTATCAGAATCAGAGAAGTGTACCATTTTAATATCTTCATGAAACTCACCACCCATAAAGAATGGCTCTGATATGCCACACGATTTATTCCAGTTAACTTGAATCTCTCTTAATCTTTCTTCTTGATACTTTGCGAACCATATAGGTTGCAACCAAGCACGATCTAATCCAACATGCTCATCAATAAAGTTTTGTTCACCATTGACAGGACCAGAAGCTAAGCCGTTATTAATATAATACTCTTGCCAATACTCTGGATCTTTTACAAACTCTTCCCATAGATGATCAGTGTCTCCCATATGATACATCTGAAATCCACCATTGATCTTACATAGATGAGTTAGGTTAGACCACCATCTTTCAAAGCAACCAAACGTATTCTTTGAAAGATCATAAGAGAGTATATCATCCATGTCACCTGTAATGATCCAATCAATGTCAAGTATAAGACACTTCTCACCTACAGGTATATCACCAAATCCAGATTTATGGAATTTAATCTTATGCCATTGAAGTTTAAACTCCTCTGGATTATCTAATTGTATCACAGTTATATCAGAATGTACACCTTTATTATCATCTGTATAGCAATAAAGTTTAAATTCTTCTGAGGTATTTCTTTTAATGCTATTGTATAACCTATTGACATAGTCCACAGAGTACTTAGTACCTACTTTAAGAGTAAGTATGTGTATCATTGTCTTCCGCCATCATATGAACCAAAATCAAAAAATCCTATTGATTGATCCCCTACTGTTAATCGCATAATTGCATCCGCTATCTTACTTTTAATTTTAATTTAAATGGCATTTCTGTGCAACATTTAATTTTGCACACCCGCGGCGCTAGCCTTGGGTTCTCTATTAAGTTATGAAAAAACTCATCCCATTCATATGAAAATAATATCTCATCAACATCCTTAACGTTGCTGATATGTAAATGCTCTTGAACAAGTTTCTCATAACCATCCCAGTTAGCAGTATCTGCCCAACAACAAGGAAGAATATATCCTGCTGCACTATATGCAGGCGGTTTTCTTTGTTCTAGATCTAAACATCTAGGATATAGTTTTACTTCCATATCCCTTATTTGCGCTTTAGTTAACTTAGGCCTATCGCTTACTATAATTTTACTCATACCTGCGTTCCTAACATTTCGATCTCACGTCCAAGTGTTCTATCAATATAATGTTTAGATGGCCGAAGCGGATCGTCTTCTCCTAGCCATCTACTTGATTCTAAGAGCATGAATTTAATGTTATTATCTCTGGCCAGTTGAATAGCTTCTTCAATATCGTTCTCATTATATTTAAAAACGATATACTGCCAGAGTATGTTATTGCCTACCTTTGCGCCTTCAACCATTTTTTCAAAAACAGCTTCACCATTTTGATTAACACGATGCACATGGCTGTCTTTAGGTAAACCATCTATACCAAATATCCACTTATGCCTATGCAACTTACGCGTCTTTGCAAAAGACTTATCCCACCATGCATCTTTTTTACCGTGGCCATTTGTTGAAATCTGTAAACGATTCTTTTGTTCTATATTAACATCTAATAGATCGTGAAGTTTTGTGTGATATATAGGATCTCCCATTTGGCCGCAAAGAGCTACACCACTGAAAGCTTTGCATATTTTTGTATAATCTTCGACAGATATATCATGACCGCGTTTGTGCAGTCCGGGTTTAAATTGCCTCATACATCTAGGGCATTGAAGAATACATCTATGAGTAATATCTAAGTTGATGTTACGGTCAAAGAATTCTAAATTATCAGCCGGATTGTACATAGTATTCCTTCAATTCAGGCCATAGATCGAATAACCCTCTTTTTCTTTTATATAGTATATCTAGATCTAGACAATATTGTATTGCAATCTGAAATTGAGAATCATCTCTTTCTTGTTTTAGCACTTTTATAATAGGTTCTTGTGCGGTCTCGGTTATTAATCTTTGTTTGATTTTATCAGGAAGATGCTTTACAGAAAGATAGTCAGGATATGCTAACACAAAATAACTAAGCTTAGCATTTTTATTTTTCCACTTCTTATCAAATTCACCATGGTTTAACACACTTAACATTGATACAGTGTTTGCAATTCCAAAGGAAACATTAGGTAGATTTTGTAATTTATCTATGTTTTTTTCTACAGTATCGGTACTTCCGTTTTTTCTAATATACTCATCGTATTCGCCGACACTATCAATAGAGATATGTACATGCACATGTTCAAACTCTTTCATATATTTAAAAAAGGCTTCTTCACCTCGGCTAAACTTAGTAAAGTTTGTTTGATATTTTAACACAATATGTTTGGCATCTCCAGATTCAATAAGCAAATCTAGTAATTTGTAATGACTGTCCATCATCATCGGTTCACCACCGGTAATTTTAATAGAACTAACTAAATGAGCAATGTCTTTTATTTGCTCTAGAGAAGAAGCGAATTCATCTTTATTTACCTTAGAAATATTTTTAGGTGTTCCATCATCAGTGCGCCTGCTATCAAACCACATACCTTTATACTTATCTGGTAGTCTTTTAACATCATTAATACGTGTACTAGAATTATGAGGCCAGCACATATAACAAGATAGATTACATAGGTTACCGAATATCCTTAATTTAAGACTTAAGAAACGATCATCAATATCTGATAAATCCATTTCATTATAATCTTTGTAGGAATCAACTGCCATTATTAAAGCCCTAGAAGATTGGTGATGCTTTAAATCACCAATTGCTGAGTTCTTCCATTTTATCCTAGCAGATGTCCCTTGTATATTTTCCTGTTTTTTGCAGTTACCACAGTAATGATCAGTAAGTTTTGTTTCTTTACTTTTACCTACCATTTCATCCCTGATGCCATTCATAGTATCAGATTTCCACCAATCGATCATCGAAGTGTTTTCAGTGTTGTACATTATTATTCTATCAGTAGAAATAATATTTGCATCATCCTTTGAAGTTTGTTTACTCAAACAACAGGGCATCCATGAACCGTCGGAGTTTGAGTATATGTGATTAAATGGAAGCGGGCAAAACCAATTCTTGTCTTCTTTAATATCGTCTAATGTTTCTTTCATACTCTTCCTATAACCATAAATCTTGTATATTTTTCAAACTCTAAATCACCCTTGTATAAAATCTCATTGACGCCATATTGTGTGGCTAATTCTTCAGCAGAGTCTACACAGTTAGTATGATCTTCTATTTCACGATAGTTATTACTCTGTAATGCCACATATGACCCTGGCCTTACTTTAAGCGGAGGCATGTGTTCGCACGAAGTATTAATTACTAAATATTTATATTCATGAGCAGAACAATCTATGAGATCAGCCTTAACCAGATCATCATCTTTAAAGAATATGTTTTTAGATATGCCCACCACTTCTTCATCAATATCATGTAATCTTATTTCTGTGTCAGGAAAGATTTCTTTTAATCGAGGTACAAGCACATTGCCATACCAACTTCCTGCTATGTACATGCGTTTAACACTTGGTATGTTTGCCATTTCAATATGCTCGCATAACCAATCCTTACACTTAACTTGCTTTTCATCATACGACTGGACTATGTCAACCGCTCTGTGCGGGAATTTTTTAATCGCTCGTTGTGTAACTGCGTCCATTACGAACATAATAAATAGCCTTATGATAAATGTTATATGTGTTAAATGGGGTACTAAGTATTCTGCATATGAGGTCAATAGACTTCAAAGAAACGTGCAGAAATATCTTAAGGTACCTCATAAATTTTATTGTTATACAGAAGATCCTACTGGACTTGAGTGTGACATTATATCTATGCCTCTAGATAATGACCTAGAAATTTACTGGAACAAGCTTGCGATGTTTCAAAAGGATTTTGTAAAAGGTACATGTTTATACTTTGATATAGACGTTGTTATTCAAAACAATATAGAGCCATTGTTAGACTATAAGTGCGATAATCTTAGAATGATACGTGCATATTGGAAGGGTGATTTAGTTACGGATGGTTCTTCACTGAAGCGCAAAGAACGATATAATATGTACGTTAATTCAAGTGTGCTTGTATGGGAAGCAGGTTCTTTAGATTACATATGGGACCACTTTGATGCTAATGCTGATTACTATATGATTAAGTATAAAGGCATTGATAGATTTTTATTCCATGAAGGATTTAATCTAGAGTATTTTCCAGAAGGATTAATATACTCTAGGGTGTGTGGAATATCAGATGATTATATTGGAAAGCATAAGACTTTCAAGAATAAAGTTAAAACAGAGTTGCTACCGTATGATGAAATAGATTTGTATTATATTAAAGAGGCATTAGTATGTCTTTTTAATGGTGATGTTGAACCATGGATGTACGATGAACTTAGTCATCACTTATATCCATGATCATCTCTTCCCACATCCATTTATCTGGTATAATATAACCTAACGTAAGTCTTGGTACGTCAGTACCTGCAGTGTGCCAGAATATATGATCTGGTTCATCGTGTGCACCAAAATATCCTACCTTAACCGTCCATCCACCTGGATCATCTATCTTAACAATCTCTTTTGTAATCGGATCTTGGTATTTAAAATACCCACCACCGTTCTCAGTGTATGACATAATGATATTATAGCCAGACGCATTAGCATTATTATGCCAACCTAAAAAACCGTCCTTAGGATAATACATCTTAATCGCACCATTCCTAGCACCAAGAAATCCAATAAGCTTCTTTTCACATTCCTTAATAGTTGCTTCCCATTCAATAGGATATTGTCTTGGTTCACTTCCTAATGATACACCTCTGCTGCATTCTGGAAATCCAACGTGTGCTTCATCTTTAAGCTGTTCTAGATATTCATCACTTGTTCCGTATACATGATCGTATGTCCCTTGTCTTCCAAGGTCTGCATTAGCTTCTATATCAATAGAAAATACCCAGTCTTTCCACCAATCTAGAATCTCTATTAGTTCTGGATTAATCTTTGATAGAACCCGCATACACTTTATCTCCATCTAATGTGTGGTGATATATTATTATCTCACCTTCTGCTTCATCTTTTTTATAGTTGTTTACGAAATTCCATCTAGCATCATCTTCAAAGATGCCGATCTTTATTCCTTTATGTTTATCCATCCTTAGTAAACGCCAGAAAGTATACTGATCCCATATTCTTAATGATTCATCATCAGGGTAAGGCCATGGTTGAACTTCATATTGATATTTAAACTCTTCCCACCAGTCTTTCATAAAATCTAACATTAACGTATTACTATTATAACACATTACACCGCAATGGTACACCATTTCTTCGGTATTATTATTAAACTTTACTTGTGCCCCTGAATAAGGTCTAATGTTAGTGAGAGTAATATCACCCTTAGTATGTTTAAACACCGTAGATATATCTTCGTGCATCACTTCGCAATCTGCATCGATATACATTGTATTGATATAAGGCGTTCGTGACAAAGCCCATAGCTTACCACGACAATGTGAAGGAGTTTCTAGATTTATATGATCGAATAGGTCTATATGAATATCTTCAAATAAACCTTCTTCAGTGAACAATGCAATCTTTGCATCTGGGAAATGATCTAATATAGACTCAGCTAAGTTTATCGCACTTTGATAATAATACTTAGACTGAGTCGCAGCTATTAAATAACCATTACTTTTTTTGCTTTGGAGTTTCATTAATTACATTCAATAAAAGCGCAGTGGCATAAGCCATTGCTTCAATTTCAGTGGGTGCTTTACGGATCAACGATTTGATCTTACGATCTTTAGAGTTCTTGATATTTTCAATCTCAAATATAGCAAGCTTAGTTTCAAACAACTTTTCTTGTTTACCACGTTCTAATGAACTAGCTCGCTCTTCTTTTTGAGCAGCGGTTTTAGATATAATATTTTCTTTATTTGAAGCTATAATAGCTTTGGTATTATTATCTATGCCTGTTTCTTTATACTCTTTTACGATAGCTTGCCAGTCAGGATTACTTTCATCTTTAGAAACAGAAGCATCTTGTACTAATATATTACCGTCTTCTGTTTCTGTAATGATAGTAACTAACACTGAGTTCTTATTGTTATCACCCCACACTGGGTCACTATATTTCTTTGATACTACATTCATGATTATGCCTTTGATTTATCTATTGCGCTAACAATACCCTTTTGGATTTTCTTTGCTTGTTTATATAAAGCTCTTAATTCAGCAACTGCCTTTGGATCAACACCTTCATACTGATTTTCTAATTTCCATGCTACTGATTCAAAACCATTAACACTATTATTTAAAGCCATTTTTAAAGTAGCTGCAGATGCCTTATCCATTTTCTTAGTGGGTAGACCTAGAGTAGCCTCTTCAAATTCCTCGCTCTCCCATCCTTCTTGTTGTTCTCTTAATCCGAAAAAATCTTTCATGCTATGCAGTCCTCAGCCAAAGCTTTATTGTTGATACGTTTTCTTTTGATGCTTGAATCGTTGCACCAGTATAAGTTCCAGCGTAGTTACCTGTGTAGTTTCCAGTATAAGTTCCAGAATAATATCCTGTAAAATAACCACCTACCCAACCACGAAAATATCTTATATAAGATCCAGCGTATGTCCCGGTGTAGTTTCCAGTATAAGTTCCAGAATAATATCCTGTATAGTTTTGGTTACTACGTTGCTGACGAGTATCAGTGAATACAGAACCTACTTGAACCCAAGTACCTGCGCCAGGAGCAGACGCTGATGCATAATAATGACCTTTATTATTAGCCATTAACCAGTTGTGATATTGGACAACTAGTAAACTTATCTCGGCATCAGTTGCTTCTTTTATTCCATCTAGACCAGTATTAAATAATAAAGGCCTAACAATAGTCGGTGTAGTATCTGCAGTCTTTTGCCACAATTTAGTAGTAGCATTACCACTAATAGCTGTATCAGTTATTGTAGCTCTTGTGGTCCAGGTGCCACCTGAAGGAGCACTTGCTTGCAACACATAACTTGCTAATCCACTTGCCGACATAATTCCAAATGTAATAGCATTAATTTTATTACCTAGTTCTGTACTGCCAGCTTGTTGTATACCATCTAATGTGGTATCAAATACCATAGGGCCAACATGGCCTTCAGATCCAGTCTGACGGTTTTGTCTAAATGTGTATGTTGTACTATTTATAGTAGAAGATGCTGGATGATCGCCAACAGAACCCGGCCGAACGGTATCAACGAACGCACCGATACTAGTATAAGAACCAGGGTTAGAGTTAACAGTTAAAGCTCCTAAAGCACTTGCATGATATGCATCAAGAATTCTGTTAGCGATGTAATTCATCTCTACATCAGTCATCTCCTTTAAACTTATAGGAGTGGTGTTATCTACTTTTAATGGTCTTGCCACAATATTATCCTATAAGTTTAAGGGTACAGACGAGTTCCGTTCACATCATATACATTTAATGTAGGAGCAGTAGCTACAGTAGTCGCTATACTCAATGAACCTAAGTTTGTCATAGTAGCAGAACCTGTCACATCACCGGTCAAAGTGATAGTAGGATCATTGACGTCAAAATTAACCTTACCCGCTGAATCGTCATATGTGACTGATATACCAGATTCGCTATTACCAGCAACCATTCCACCAACAAGATCTTGCACTGCTTCATCAAAACCAGTTACGTTTGCTGTTGTATGCGAGTGAGCGTTGTTAGCAATTGCTAATGTGAGCTTACCAGTGCTATCATTATATACTGCAGAGATACCACCAGTTTCTGTGTTACCAGTAACCATAGCTCCTACAAGATCTTGTGACCATTCAGAGAATGTATATCCATCAGCGTCGAATACCAATTCAGATCCAATTGTAAGATCACCGCTAATAGTATTAGCACCCTGAAGATCTAGTGCAACAGTAATAGCAGTTGCACCACCACCTCCACCGCCTGCACGCAAATAACGTGTATCAGTATCTTCTCCACCATATCGTAGAGTAGTGGCATTAGCCGAACCTTGTACATCAAATTTATATGTACCTGGAGCTTTACCTACACCGACGTTACCAGTACCATCAGCAACGGTAATTCGATCTTGCATTGCGTTAGAACTATCTTCTGTACGAATCTTAAGACTAGTACCGGTTTTAACGCTTAAACCACCTTCAGATAACTTTAGGCCGTCGTTTGCATCCATTGTCGAAGTACCATCTAAACGCATATAAGCAGCGTTTAATGTACTAGAAGTAGAAGCAGTATATACTGCATTCAATGCAGAAATTATATCTGTTTGTGATCCGCTATATGCTGCGGCCATACGAAGAGAACCAGCTCCACCAATTTCAGATAGTGCGGTATCAGCATTTGTATCTAACTCATTGATTGCCGCAGTAACATTAGTACCTGTCGTAGTAAGAGACATTGTACCTAAGTGCGCGTCTAATTCGTTGATCGCTCCGGTAGTCGATTGAGAAGTAGTAGTTAAAGAAGTATCACCAAAAATGGCATCTAATTCATTAATCGCTGCAGTGATATTAGTTGCTGTGGTGGTCAAAGACATAGAGCCAATGTTGGCTTCATGTTCATTGATTGCATCGGCAAGTGTCGTTGCAGTAGTAGTAAGAGCTTGAGCAGGTTCAACAAAATCTTGAACTAACTTAAACTCAGCAGCAAGAACCGCAGCTTCAGTTCCAGCGATTGTAGCAGAAGTAATGTTACCACCGGTCTGACCAGTGATTGTGATAGTTGCATCGTTAGTAGTATCTACACCACCAATATCAGAACCTTTAATAACCACAGTATCACTAGTTGCATAACCAGTTCCAGCTTGTGTTACTGCGACTCCGTATACTCCGGCAGTATTTGTGATTGTGAAAGTAGCAGCTGTTCCTACAAAGTCGTTTGCATTAACACCTTTTTGGCCTGTGAACGTAGTAGTCGCATTGTTTGATACAGTGCCACTTACATCTCCTAGCTGACTACCGAGCTCATTTGACTTAATACGCCACTCGTTAAACGTATTAGCGGTTGTGATATTAACAATGGCCATTTACAGTCTCTCTAATAGTTGTTTTAAGATGCCTTTAATCTCTTTTACTTCAGATTTTAGCTCTTGCATCTCGTTTTCTTTTCTAAGATGTTCATTACGAGCATCCCTTGCTTTCTGAGCACCATTCTTATCCATATTTATAATAGCACCAGACTGAGAATCCCGGAATAAACCGGGAGCCTCATTTACTGGAATATAACGGTCACCTTCCATTATACTAATGCTATTGCTCTGAATGCTGCAGCGTTAGGTACTAGTGCTGGGTTTTCAGACTTCATAACAAGTTTAATACCAAACGCTTTAAAGTCAATAGTAGGATTGATCGTCCATTCAACTTCACTGAATGTTCCAGTGTCACTAACTGGTATAACATTATCTGGAGTTGCTAAGGCCCAGCTTGCGGCATTCACCTCTGTCTCATCAGCACCTGTCTTATAATACACTTCAAACTCTGTATTATTTGGACGAGCAACATCTATAAAGATTTTCAATGTGGACGAAGCTTCATTTAGTAACACTGTTTTTGTAACATACTTAGCAAGAGCAGATCCGACAGCAGCTGTTGTTTCAGCGACAAAGCCATCCACAACGTTAAAGCCTGCGGTGGTTGATCCTACAGGTCTATCAATTCTATTACCTATAGTAAACACCGATGCTCTTTCAAGATCTATTGCAGGAGATAGGTTACTTCGTGTTGAAGTAAACGCGCCACGAGCAAGGAATGTTGAAACATTCTTGTTATCAGCAGTTGCAATAACCCGTGTAGTAGATGAGTACATTGTCTCATTAGGTATGATTGCTGAGAATGCACTATCAACCACATAAGGCGTACGAGATGTTTCCATAAGACCTAGGCCAGACGTCGTTTTAGCTGCCCAAGTAACATTCGTTCCAGTCAATAAGACTTGTTGAATATTAGTTTGGAACGCTTGGAACGCTCTATTATCTGTAGCATCTATCGTAGCTGCACCACCAATACCTGTTGATGTAGCATTTGTTGATACCGTAATTGTATATGAATCTTGCTCTACCGCACTCACTACGTGTGTCGCATTCAATTCAGAAGCTGGAATACCGTGTATCGCTGTTGCAACACCTGATATTGTTACACTTGAATTAACACTTCCGTGTACAAAGAATCCATGGTTGTCATGAGATACTCTAACAATACCAGAACCAGAAGTACACTTAAATGGATCATATTGTAAGCTAGCTTTTTCAGGAGCATCATTCTTAAGAACTAAATTAGCTGTTGCACCAATAGTAAACTCAGCGCGATGAATATTGAACTTAAGATCAGCGTTCTGATCAGCTGTCCATGTAGCGGCGTTCTGAGACTTAAACATTACACCAGCATATGGTTGCTTATTAATCTTAACACCAGCTAAATCTTCTTGGCCCATTACAGCATGCCATACAGTATACTTATTAGTATTGGCAAGTAGTACAACACAGTACTCAACGTTCTCTTGTAAGAATATAGGAGATTCAAATGTAAAGGTTGTGGCGGTTGCAGCAGTTGCTGATATGTTAACGCTTGCAGGATTCAATACAACTTCACCGAACGGCGCAATTCGTGGAGATGGAAAACCATTTACCATTTCACGAATCTGTAACGTCACAGGAATGTTATCATCTTTAGTAGCAAAGAACATATCAACCTTTGTGATATATGCTCCACCAGTTTCATCAATTAAGAATGACTGTGCTAATGGATCTGCCCAACCCGTTTGAGTCTCAGTTCGAGTATTAGTAATAATAGTTCTATTATCACCTACAGCACTTCGCTCAACTCGAGGAGTACGCGTTGACAAAAAGACTTCTTCAATATTATCAATCAATCCAACGGCGTTATACGAAGCTTCAGCTTCTGTAGTATTAGTCGTAGCATTTGTGGTTGAATCAGTTAGTCGGAATACCCTAGAACCAGTACTAAACGTTGTAGCACTATTGTTAGGTATAAAGAACGAACCAGTTATATAACCAGATGCATCTGTAATCAATTGACCTGCTGTACTTGGATGAGCGGTAATCGCATTCTGTCCTGTAACAACTGAGGAATCGTTATTAGACCATAAGGTATAAGAAGATTCTTCACGTACGAATGATGATACATCAACACCATCAAAGAATGCATATACTCTAGTATTTGGCTTCATACGAACAGCACGGAATGAAATCTGACGAGAGCGAATAAACGGTATAATATCGATTGACACTACACGATCACCTTGAGAATCTACCTGAGTAGACCAAGCCAGCGCAGTATTAGTACCAGTGCGATTTTGAGTAGCTAAGGTATCAGTAGTAAGAGTTCTCTCACGGCGTCTTCCTCCAGCTGCTATCCAGTTACCATTCTGTGTTTGCGTTCCAGTCCATTGTGTTTGCCAGTTATTCCATACTGTACCAAACGCTGTAGATTCATTTATCTGATCTAACATTGCATTCGTAACACCTGAGTTATCAATGGTTACTGCAGGACGACGACTAACATCACGCCATTCATCTGATGAAGGTGATAAGTCAAGAGATCCAGACCATGTGAATACGTCATATGGGTTAACGTTAATAACAGAAGAAGCTTGTGGCTGATTCACTAAAGAAACAGAACTATATGGTAATGTTACTAGATCGCCAGTTTTAACTACTCCAGTTGAAGCACTTGAATCCCAACGAAGACGTGTTGATTCTTGTGAGAACTGTGGGCGTAAGACACCTCGATCAGGATCAATAGCTGCCCTAAACTCAGGAGAAATAACATCAGCAACATTGTATGACTTAAACGAATCAACAACAAAGCCGTTCTTAAACCGTTGTAGTGCACCTGTTGAATCAACAACTTGACGATCAGACGCTTCTTTTTCTAAGAATGTCAATGCAGTGTAATACTCTAAGGTATTGACACGACGATCGATCTTACCAATGTCTCGCATTGTATAACGCTTGTTATCAAGAACAGTAATCTCAACATCAGACGGCTTAAGAGTATAAGCAGGCACTAACAATTGGTATAATACCATTGCATCTTTTGGATCATCTGGTAATTCAGGATTAAGAGAAGAAACACCTTCAATAACTCCGAAAGTACCGTTCTTATCTAAAAATACCTTGTCGCGACGATTTAAGTAGTATTGAATATCAGTAGTAAATGTAGTAGCAGGTTCTGGACAAAGCTTAACAATTGCACCAGTTCCAGTAAAGTTCCCACCAGCGTCTGATACACGAGGACGGAAATCGATAGCTGATCGGAGCTCAATCACTTTACCAGTTGACTTAACAGTATATGAAGGAATATCTTCGTATGTTACTGTAGCACCGTCGTCGTCTGTAAGACCTGAATATGAATCTACTGAGAAGAAATCGCCTGTTCCGTCATGAGTGAAAAACTCATACTTAACTAGTAATCTTCCAGTAGGAACAAAGTTTGTACCAGGCTTGATAGTAACCTTAGATATACCATAGAAGTTATCTGTTTGACCATTGTCAAAGTCGTAGTATTCCTTAACATCAGGGTGCGACGCTGTCGCTACTGTTGAAAAGTTTGGAGCCATATACACCGCAAGCAAACGATAACCATCAGCTTTACCTAACGCTAAATCTCCAGCTTCGATTGTAGACTGATTGGTGAATGCTACTTGATGAACGTTCTGAGAACCAGAGGTTGTCAATGATTTAGAATCGTGATCGAGAGTTTTCTTAATACCAGCAATCAATGTTACTTGGTCACCGTTATATGAAGTAAGCCCTGAGATGTCTACTGATTGAGAGTTACCTGCGATGCTAACATCACCAGATGATGCTGCGACAATAGTACCCGCACTTGATCCAGACGTAACAGCTAAGATCCAGTTATCATTATCAAACGGTTCGAACAACTCTGTGGAACCTGCCGTAGTAAACGTTGCTTCACCACCAGAAACTGTATCAGCTCCAAACCTTTTATTAGAGAAATATACGTAGTTAAAATCACCAGTACCATCATCGCATGTTTTAACACGATCGAACGGTAAAGCAAACACTGCAGTATTATTGATAGGTTCGTTTATAACTGCTTTACTATTCACTAGAACTAAGTTACCAGCAAATGTAGTTCCAACCTTAACAGATCTAACAGAAGAGAATGTTTGGCTAGCATTCATTAAGACGTCAAACAAATATAACTTATAGTTAGTACCATCTTTTTCAATGCTACGAGCACGTGCGTATCCGATGATAGAACCACCGCCGCCTGTTGCACTTCTTAATTCAATCTGACCAAAGGTAGTTATATCGGGTAGACCAGTAACTGTGGAAGCTAATAGGTTAATGTAGTTGCCAATAAGTGAGGATACAGAAGCACCTTCAAACAATGCCGCTTCACGAGCTTTATTAACTGATAGGTTAGTAGTAGATAATGTTTGAATCTCATAACCACGAACGTATGCTTTAGAAGGCTCGATCGCTGCGATCAATTTAGTAGCATCACCTGGAGAATTGACTGCAGTATCTTCCTTCATCGTTGCACGGAAAGGTCGAACAGTGTAGTCACCAGACTCATCGTATGTACGGCGAGCTAATACGTCTTCGATCACAGAATAATCAGAGCCACGTACTTGTTTTTGTACCTTGCCATTTACAACTCGTAGTAATAATAAGAAGTTTTCAATTGTAGAGGCATAGTTCGCTTGTGTCTTAAGCGCAGTCTTGATTGAATAACGATGTGCTCCAGGAGCTGCATAGTTAGGAGAACCAGTCGCGTTGTCGTTTAAAGTAGTATCTTCAGCTGCAGTAGTAACAGCCTCAGTAATTTCTAGACCAACATCAAGGGAAATATTATTAGTGTACTTTGAAAGTATAAGAGTGTCAGCTTTAACAATGACAAAATGTCCGCGTAAGAAGTATACACCTTCTTCAACTTGAATCAGCGCACCTTCGCCCGTTGCTGCAGATGATGCAACTGTTGCTGTAAGTGTACCATTGTCGTAAGAAGAACTACTGGCATTCCACACTTTTTCAGTTAAAGAATCAGATGAACTAAATACCTTATTAGCATTAGTTGCGCCGTTAGAATTCTGATAAACCACATAAAATGTATCGGGATCAGATCCGGTGGCAGCAACAGCTTTAATGATTTTAGCACGCAGGCCTGCTGCGTTCGCAACCATTTTACCGTTAAGGGTATCACCCACAGTAGCAGCGTTAGTAGCAGACAGCTTAACATAGTCGGCGTAGTTGTTATAAGAGTTACCGCCAGGAATTACAAGCGAACCTTCTTTAAACATGTGGTTACCGAATTGAGTAACCTGGTTTTGAAGAATCGACTGAAGCTGAGTAAGCTCTCGTGCTTGCACAGCAATTCCAGGACGGAAGAGTACCTTATGATATTTTTCCTGAGGGGAGAGGCTATCAGCCCCATCCTTAAGAAAGTCATCGTAGTATGGATCTACGTTAAACTTAATGGCCATTATTTTTTCCCTTAGAATTCAAGTACTAGTTTTACTGTTTCAATCTGATCGTTAGCTCGGTTAACAGCCGTACGGTTTTCAACGAAGATAACCTCGCCTGAACCGTGCTCAACTCCAGGATTTCCTACAGCTGTACAATTACGCGCAGTGTTACTAGAGCCACTGATTTTAATATTATCTGAAGTCGTGAAAGTACCGAATCCTGTAGTTTCGTTTTGGTGATAATTTACAACGCCTGTAGTTGCATTATAATCATCAATAACACCTAACGCTGCAGATGAACTTCCAACGATCACTGAATCATTAGTAAACTCGCCAGCGGCTGGTGGTCCTGCTAAAGTTAAACTATACGTCGCTCGCAATGATCCACCTGATGAAACAGTAGTTGTTCCAAAGTTATATGGGTTGCGGATGATACCTAGCTGACGGAATTCGTTGCCAGTAATAAACGTATCGTTCTCGTTGCCAGTCAAAGAAGCGTTAACAGTAATATAATGTCCTCGCAAATCTTGACGTGCGTCGTAACCAAATCCATTCTTAGGACCAATGATTGCACGAGCAGTTGCACCAGAACCAGAACCGTCAGATGTAATTACAACCTTAGCTTTAGAATATCCAGTTCCTGCAGTACTTACAAGAAGCTTAGTAATTACACCACCTGCAACAGTTACATTAGCATCAACTACCGCAGCAGAAGCTCCGTCACCAGTAATTGTCACAGTGAAAGTATCGCTTGCAGAATAACCTGTACCGCCATTAATAACTTTAACGTTATAAATCGCACCATCTACTGCCGCTTGCTTAACTGCCCATTGATCTTGAAGGGCTTGTGCTGCAGCACCACCAGGGTTTGTCGTAATATCACTCATTGGAATGAATGCTGAAGTTAAAAATTTGTTAGCAGCGGTGGTTGATAATGTATACAAATATTTCCAGATGTAACCATCAGATCCACTAAAATCGATAACACCCGCAGTAGTAACACCAGAGTTATCTGGATTAGTAGTAGATGCGCCAGGACCAGCTTTTAAACAAAGCATGATATGGTTGTTATCGGTAATAACATAGAACTTTTTAGATTCTAGTGTAGTATCACGATCGTCATATTCAACGTAGGTTGTACCTGAAATCCACTGGTAACGAGGTGCAGCGAACTGCAAATCCGTAGTAGCTAATTTCTTAAGGGACGTCATGTGTTGCCATACATCAGTTGTATGAGAATGAGTATTATCGTACGGCGTGTCTGGTGAAGTATCATCAGTCCACGTTGCTGAACGACCAACGAACAAATAATAATTATTTGCCGCTGCCGTAAGATCAGCTACAAACTGCTTTGCAGCTCTTAGCCTAAAGTTTTGTGTAACAATGGCGGCCATTGATTTCGACTCCTATTAAATGTTCGTTCTTTACGTGATAGTTATTTCAGCTGTCGCGTTAATATCTATTGTTTTATTTATAGCGTTTAGAATAGTGTAATCTGAGAAATTAGATACAGGATTCGGTAGCAAGAATTTTAAATCTTCGAGGTATTGTTTAGGACCTAGATGATTAGTCTGTCTTGTATTAGTATTTACAATGCCTTCAGTGAAGTAGACAGTTGCAAGATCACCAGTATAACCAAGGTGAGAACTTAATACACCATGACCAGTTCGAGTTGCAATAGCCTGAGCATTGATCTCTACTGGAGGTATAATAATCGGAACTGGAAGACCAGCACCAAGTTGTAATCCAGGTTGTGCAAACGGCGTAACAGTACCTGCACGATTCTTTTCTAAAATTTCAATGAAGAGAAGAATCTCACCAAAGAATATAAAACCTGCTGGGTGAACCAACCGATTAAATGCGTTTTTCCACTGGTCAATGTTAGCACCAGTTTTAAGGATGTATGAGAACTTTTGATACTTGTAAGAATCTTGAATTTTCTTATCATCAGATACAAATGAACGTGATGTTGCACTCGACCCTGAACGATATATCTTAACAACATCGGCATTAGCAAGTGCAGGACTAAATGTTAATTTATATGCAAGTGTCTGTGTGACGTTGTCACTTGAATCTGGATCATCACTTCCACCACCATACGTTCTATAATATGTGCTTGACTTCCAATTAGTATTTAGTGTACCGTTAACAAAGACGATAGGCACATCGTACCACAACCAAAAACTATTATCGTCTTGGCCAGTTATTTCTGAAGTAGCACCTGAAACTGTATACGTAAGAGAAGGAGAATAAGTTCCAGGGTTAGCAATAACATCTGTAGAAAAATCTGTCCACGGGTTATCAGAGGGAACAAACATATCTTCTTTAGGAAAATAGATCTCAACTTCATCATCGTATAATATGTTAAAGAACGATGTAATGGAATCAGGTGTTCCACGTGACTGGTAGAACTGTACAAGCTTCGTATAAAATAAACGAGGATCGGCAGCGAACGTACGTGGTACTGAAATGCCAATCTCTTGTTGTAAGTTCGTAAGAAACGTTTCTTCAACTAAATCTATATCTCTCTGACTAGCAATACGGTTAATGTAGTGAGATGCTCGGTTCTCAGAAACTAGATACTTATTAAATAGCTCTAAGAACTCAATAAAGTCAGGATATGACTGGTTGATATGTTCAGGGACTAGGTCCGAGATCAACGAGGATATGTCTACCTTATTAGAATCGTTACTCATTATTCATGCCTTGCAGTAGTATTATAAGCGACACCAGCTGAAGTACCGCCAGTAATCATTGTATCAACTTCACCAGTAATTACACAATCATCTACTAAAATAGTTAGTAGTTCGTTTCTCTTAGGCGCGAGATCATTTGAATCAGGAGCAGCAGTAATTTCGATATATGTTCCAGTGAACGAATCAAACGCTGCAGTGAATGAAAGCTTACCAGTTGTAGGACTTATCGTACCAGCGTTATTCACTATAATCACTTCATTGGTACCAGTCCCTTGAACAATCTGAAGTCTACGAGTTCCTGTATTATCAACACGATCTCTGAGAGTACATCCAGTATTTCCAGCATGAACAAATTCTGTAGAACTAATTATCTGATCAGTTGAATTTGTATTATAAATTGGAGATGAATACGTTACATCATACTTCGCTTCAGCTGTCGTTGTAGGAACAATACGCTTTTTCATTTTAACTCTAACAACTGAGTTAAGAATAGCAATGCTTGTAGCATCTATGTTAGCGTTAACATTAGAATACCGGAATACTCCATCAAAACGTTTTAGCTGGTCAGTATTATATAGACGAATAACCTCACGAATTGATACAGCAAGCGCATCAGAAGAAAGTGAAGTTACGTTAGGATTATACTTAAAGAATACATCCAGAGAAATGTAAGTATATTGTGGATCTATAATTGTAGGAGTAATCGAAACCACATTCTTAGGTTTAAGATACTGAGAAATGATGAGTGTCTTATCTGTAGCGGTAAGTACCTCAGCATCCTTAGGTTTAATAGAGATATAAACTTTTCCGTAATCTGGTGGATCATTATCTTCACCACCCCAAACTGATATGGCATCGATGTTCGCGTAGTTATTTTGGATGATAGTTTTATAATCATCTGGTGTCACTGCACGATTCTGAGAAACATATGATAGCGGAGCGTTGAACTTAATGGATTCTAAATCTTCTCTCTCAGAACCACCAGCTGCTTTAGACACAACAGTTAATGTTATATCTGTATTACCATTAATTGTTCCAGCGAGTGCAAATACTGATGCACCGTTTGCCGCATCGTTATCAGTAACTAATGTTTCTAATTGGATGATGTTTCCATTGTCTAGTTTCTTACCAAGAACACCATCACCAAACTTAACTTCAAACATTCCGGTGCGATGCTCTTCAAGGAAATATACTTTAGATGCTGATGTTACTGCAGTCACATTGACTGAAGAAGAATAGGTATCTACTGCAGAGTTTGTATCTGAAGCTTTAATCTTAACTGTAAGTTCTGAGGTTACAGCGTTATCAAATGGTATTAGGTATGATTCAGCAGACGCAGAATCGTATATGTATTCTATACTTTTATATGAACCTTGCAATACTTTAATATTAGTAAAGATATATTCGCCATCAGCATCTCTTGTTGTTGATACCGTTTGATCGTTAACAAACTTATATGTGACGCCATCAATTGTAGAAGTAAATACTGTGCCCTTTGTCATTGTCAAAGGTAAGTAATTACCATCAGAATCAGTAACACCTACAGGAGAATTTACTTTGACAGTAATATATGCAACAGCAGGATAAGATGAACGTGGTGTGTAACCAAGCATCTTAGCGTGTGATACTACTGAAGGACGTAATCTTGCGCTATCTAAGAATGTTTCGTTGATTGCAAAGTTAGCGTTGATTGCATTGTAATGAGTTACATATGCCATTACGTCAATCATTGAACTTAAAGCAGACCCTTCGAAGTTGTAGTCTTCAAAAGTGGTTTGGGCTTTCATGAATGTCTTTAAGTCTGTCTTGATGGCATCAAAATCCATCTCCGAAACTTTAAGGCGGTTAGTATCAGTCATTTATCTGAGCCTCTCAATAATGAATTCTATGTTTGTGGTCACGTCTTCAGGTGACAGGATTTGTACTTCTAAGTTTAAGCTTAGTGCATTTCTATAAGATAGATCTTCAATGCGTACATCTAAAACTTTTACTCTCGGCTCATAGTTTCTAAGAGTACCGATAATTCTTTGTTCCATATCTGCTTTGACTATCGGGTCGAAGTTTTCAAAAAGGAACTCAGTTAATGATCCACCAAAATCTGGATCAAAGAATTTCTCGCCGCGTCTTGTGAGTAAGATATTACGCACAGACTGTTTCACCGCTTCAACATCTCTTTTAATAGGAACATCACCGGTTACAGGATGCTTTAAAAAAGAAAAATCAAAGTCAGCGTAAGGCTTTTTACGAGAGCTAATATTTGAATTTGTATTTGCCATACTGTTATTTATAACCCTAATTCGCGGAAACGTTACTCGCACCCGAAGTTAATTCGATACCACAGCCATATGAATCACCTACTCTGGCCAAGGGTTTACCATTAACAAAAATGTCTGGAGAACCAGAAGTTAGTTGTGTTATATGCGGTGTACAACCACTTGCTTCAGGCACGGCAGGATGTGAAGAATTTGAATCTTCTTGTCTATGCGCACCTTTACCTTCTATGAATACATCAGCCGATCCAGTGAGTGCTGTAGGAATAACACCACATTCGTGTATCGTAATTAGATCAGTTATTCTACATGCTTTTGGCATTACTGCAACCACTCAGGAATTACTGGCTTAAACGTTGTAGCCACAGAAGATTGATCTTTACGTGGAACTGTTACGCCTGCCGCAGTTTGTGTTGAGTAAGATGAATTACCATCAGGCTCAACAACGGAATTTAATGGAGTTACCAAGGTCGCGTTAGCAGTAGTTGATGCAACGTACGAAGGACTAGTAGCAACTACCCCTGGCTTTTTAAGATTTATAAGAGAACCAAATAAGTCCATCTCACCAGCTGACGATGCTTTAAATGTAGTACCTGCTGCAATATCAATACTACCAACCGATGACATTTTAATATTACCTGAACTATGAATATCTAATGTACCACCAGCTTTTACGTTTATATTACCACCAACGTTAATGTCAGCATTATTAGTAACATTTATTTCAAGCTTTTGACTTGAGTTGTAATGATTACTTGAATGAACTACCATAGAACCGTCAGGATGGATTTCAACGTATGAACCACTGCGATGATATACGTGAACTCTTTCGTGGTTAGGTGTATCATCCATCTCTATCATGTGTCCTGACTCAGAACTAAATACATGGTTGTATGGGTATTTTGCATTATAAGGATCAGCAGGTTCAGTTCCAGCTACTTGTTTTACTATATTACTTGTGCCACGAGCACGTCGAGGTATAGATGATTCGTTAACTTCTCTTGGAAATGTTGCGGTTGGATCTGCAAATCCATTTTCTGAATTAGGTTTTGTATATGGTAGACCATGCACAGAACCCATAACAATAGGCGATTGCATATCTTCATCAAGAAACGATAATACTACCCAAGAACCAGGAACCAGGAACGGAGTTTGTCCTAAGCCTGAATTTCCAGGAGTAGTTGTAGGATTCATGACAGGAGCCCACGGCAATGATGACGTAGGAATATCATTAATTTTATCAGAACTGTGTAACCCAAACACTCGGACTCTTACTCGTCCAATTTCCTGAGGGTCATTACGATCTTCTACTGTTCCAAAATATAACATTAATTATTCTCCATGAAGCTTAAACCATCACGTATTAATTCCATTGACACAGTATATTCAGCTCCTTTAATGTAATGTCTAATCCTAGATATGACATAAGATCCAGAAAATAATTCGTCCTTATCATTTGGTTCACCAGCTAACGCTGGTTTATTAGGAGTAATTATTAGGTTTACAGATTTACCAGCTTGATAATTCTCAGGGTCTGAATCAGAATAAGTGGATATGCGTACCATATCATTTATCCTTGTAATTCGTGAATCAAGCTTAGTCAATGATAATGAATCGCTTTGAGTATTAAGATCTGTTACACCTAATGATTCATATGCGATAGGGTTATGCATTTCAAGACTAACAGAAGGTTTAAGCTCATTTGAATTAAGATTCTTTGCATCAACAGTATACAATCTATACGGATCTAATGGAGCTAAGGTTGGAGCATGTAAAGAATGATTAAACTCAATTTCAGACCATTCGTTATTCGCAACATTAAGTCTAATAGTATTATTAAGTAAAGCTCCACCGCTCAGAATTTTTAAGGTATCTGAATTTTTAATTATTTCATATTCATATAGTACGCCCAAAGAATCGTCTAAGTATCGTGTGCCCTGGCCAGTATAATCCTTGTTCGTTACTTTTCTACTAGAAAGCACCGGAAGATTTTTTATATCCTTTGCATCGCCAACCATAGACTGTAGTGATTGTAGTATCGGCTTGTCACCAAATAAATTTTCGAATAAAAAATATGGAGTTCCATCTTCTCCAAATGTTTTACTTATTACTGTATCAATAGCTGCATATGGTTTACTATAAGGGAATACTATGTGATGTGCACTTGATGATGGTGTCTTAACATCTATATGTTCGGCAAAGTAATTAAAGTGGATGCTGTCAATAATATCTGATGCTAAGCCACTATATGATTTAGAAAATAAAGATACTGCATTGGTCAAATGTTTCTTAGAAGTAATAGTTAATACAACACCTGCTGATTCTCCTGATACTTTCTTTATACCTTTAACTCGAGTACAAGCAAATGTTTTTTCTACTGTCTTGCCTCTCCTTGTAAATTTGATACGCACTTCTTCTTGACCTATTATAGGAAGAATAGCCACAAGGCCTGCGTTATCAGCAAATATTACTTCGCCGTGTAAGAACGGGTTATCGATAGCCTCAAAGATAGATACCTCAATAACAAGATGAGTAATTTCTACTTCTTCAATGCGCGTTGAGATATAGACCCTTAGGTCTCTTAATATTCTTGGAGAAGCATCTCTTAAATCATTAGTCATAGGTTCTGGCATATTATGATTCTCTCATTGCTTTTTCAAAAGCTTCTACAATATCACCAACAAATTCTGGTTTAACAACTTTTATTTTTGACTTAGCAAGGTTTTGAGCGGTACTTACTTCGAAGTTTGTAACAGGACTTGTTCCTGCCATTTGTCTACGAGTTCTCTCAAGCGTGCTATCACTTATGTGGTGCGCAGGACCATAAGCAGCTTTAACAATAGAAGTACAAGATAAGGTATTACCTACCTTACCAACATCAGCAGCGAGTGCACTATTAGATGCAGTAAGTGTGATAGTTTCTCCAGCCGTTCTAAAATCTGCGGGTGATGTTGTATCTTGTTCTATTTGAATATAGCCGGCTGTAGGATATATCCCTACAACTTTACCGGTTGCTAATGAAAGAGAACCTTGCACTGTTCCGCCTTTTACAAATTTACCAAACGCGGATACGTCTGCATCAAAGATTGCTGCAAGGCCAACAAACTCTGCTTCTATATAACTACGTAAAGCTTCAGAACCCTTAGGCCAATCGTGCCAGTAATTCTGAAGGTCTTCGTTTATAAGAAAGAACATCCAATAATAAGCAGGTGTTCCATATAGTTTTTGCGATACAGTGTCCGGCCTTTCTCCATCTAGTATACTATAATAAGAATAGAAAGAAACATTATCTAAGTTTTTAGAGATAATAGTAGAATACTGGGATAGGTCTTTAATAGTTTTATTAATACCGCTACCATCAAAGTCGTATTCCACATTATTAAAGGTTTTAAAGTATGCCATTAAAAATCATCCTCTATTATATTTTTCTGCGACAATGGCATTAACTCTTGGAATGATAATGTCAAGCCGATTTCAACAGGTGTCTGTGATCGCTTAAAATAAGACATGCTGTTAGGGTTAAACGTTGTGCTAGCATTTGTTAATGCAGCTTCCGCAATCTTAGGAATACCTTGAACATTATGAAATGAAACATTAAACACTTCAGGAAAGTTATACATCAGAGCTTTTGCATCAAGAGTAGGATACATTTTAGTACGAAAGAATTTAATAATCTTTGTCACTTGCTCAGCTTCTGTTTGTGAGGAAGGTATCATACTAAAAGTAAAACTAAATGCTCTCATACCTGGGGCTCTGAAAAGCATAAACTCTTGAGGGTTTAAAGTGTTCTGCATTTTCTTGCTTCGAATAGCTTCTAAAGCTGTACCTACTGAAGCACCACCTGTACCTGCAGCAAACGCTCCAGCGGGCCCGCCAACGGCATTACCTATTAATCCAGCAAGTGCTGTAGTTGCTGAAGCAACACCGGTTGATGCAACGTTGACCACATCATCCAGACTATAGTCACTATTTTCGTTAATGACATTTTCTATAACGCCACCAGCTAAACCACCAGCAGCTGATTCATAACGCATAGTGTCTGATACCTGAAAACCTTGAGGCATGTACATTGCACAAGAACCAGAATCATTTTTGTGGATTTCCTTTACCGCCCCGCTATCAGACTTAAACGCAGTTGTATATTTTGCACGATGTGAAGTGAACAAAATAAAAGGTTTGTCACCTGCGTCGTGATTAAGGGGATATCGAAGTGCCATAAATAGCTCCGTAACTGTAAACTTTTAAAATACTATAAGGTTATTTATAATGGCTCGAATGACGTACAAGGGGAAATACCGCCCTAAAAACGCAGAAAAATACAAAGGTGACCCAGATAAGGTTGTTTATAGATCATTATGGGAAAGAAATACATTCAGATGGATAGATGCAAACCCTGATATTGTTGAATGGAACTCAGAAGAAGTAGTAATACCTTACCGATGTGAGACAGATAAACGTATGCATCGGTACTTTGTTGACGTATATTATAAAGATAGGTCAGGGGCACAATACCTTGTAGAGATTAAACCTAAGAAAGAAACTATACCTCCTAAAGTTACTCGGCGATCTCGTAGATCTATCACTGAAGCATTGACATACATTAAGAATCAATCTAAGTGGAGAGCTGCAGAAGAGTTTTGTGATAATCGTGGATGGCATTTTGTTATATGGCACGAAGACGTTCTTAAGTCCATGGGAATAAAGATCCTTAAATAAGGTATAAATAGTAGTATGGAAAATTCATTATTTCACAAATTAGAGATCGAGGCTTACCGCAAAGGTTTGCAGGCAAGATCTAAAGAAGCCAGAGCTTGGTTCCGTAAAAAAACTACGGAATTATCTGGTGTTAATCGTCAGTCTCTATTAAAGGACGAAGCTTTAAAGAAGACTAAAAACCCAGAAGCTGGTGACATGTACATGTTTTTCTACGATGCTAAGTTTAGAAAAACCTTACCATATTGGGATGCGTTTCCCTTAACCATTATGGTTGAGCCAACTAAAGATGGTTTTTACGGTCTTAACCTACATTACCTATCACCCATGTTACGCGCAAAGTTCCTTGATAAACTAATGGAAACCGCTAACAACTCTAGGTTCGATGATGGTACAAAGCTAAGGTTGAATTATAGTTTATTAAAATCGGTAGCTAAATACCGTGAATTTCAACCATGCTTTAAGCGTTATCTTACTGCAAACATTCAAGGTACTGTTGCAAGAGTTGAAGCACCAGAATGGGATATCGCTATATTCCTTCCGACAGAACAGTTCCAAGGTAAAAACAAAACCCACGTTTGGGGCGCATCGAAGAGGATGATCTAATGGCATTACCTGCAGGCATAGACGCACTTAAGTCTACTATCGGTCGTAGAGGAGGTTTAGCAAAAGCTAATCGCTTTGCGCTATACATATCACACCCTGGTAAAAAACCTTCTATATTCAATACAGATGTAGAAGGTATTGTTGGGAACGCAGCAAGAACTCTCATCAGTGGCGGTAGTTTATCTTTGGCAAGCTTTGTTGAAGATCCACGTGATATGTATTTGCTATGTGAATCAGTGAGTATTCCAGGTCGACAGATCGCAACACAAGAACATTATACTACGCTCAAGGCCGTGAAGAAGCCTTATGCGTATATGAATGAAGATGTAAGTCTAACATTCCACTTAACTAACGACATGTACATATGGAACTATTTTAACTCGTGGCAACAAGCTATTATAGATCCAAGCAGTGAAAGTAAAGGTGTTGCATTCGTTGATGATATAGCTACTGATATGCTTATTCAAGTGATGGGTAACACAGACTATATTCCAGTTAAAACTATTCGATTAAAGAAAGCTTTCCCTACAACCTTAGGTTCAATGGAGCTTTCTAACGCCTCAGAAAATACTACGCTCAAGGTGAGTATTACTATGGCATATGAAGATTGGGAAGAAGTAAGCACAGCTGATGGCTTTTCAGATCTAGCAGGTCGCGGTGGTGACATCGTATCTAATTCAATTAACCAATTAAGAAATATATTACAGTAGTAAATTATTTTATACAGGAGTGACGTGAAATGGCTTTACCAAAGCTAAATGCACCAAAATACACAATGACAGTTCCTTCAACAAAGGTTACTGTTGACTATAGACCGTATTTGGTCAAAGAAGAAAAATTACTTATGATGGCGGCTGAGTCAAAGGATGAGCAAGCTATTATCGGTGCTATGAAAGATCTTATAGAAACTTGTACGTATGGCAAGGTAGATCCTAATAAACTGACGATGTACGATTTAGAATATCTTTTCATTAAGATACGAGCTAAGTCAGTAGGCGAATCTGCAAAGGTAAAACAAGCCTGCTCGTCATGTGATTTTAAAAATGAAGTAACATTTAATCTTGATGCAGTTACTGTTGAACAGAAAGATCCAGATCGTGGCATGAACATTGAGCTTGCCGATGGTATAGGTCTTACAATGTGTTACCCTGACGTCAACGATATTGCTGATCTAGGTAACGGTTCAGATATAGATAAAATGATGGGTATGGTTAAGGCAAGCATTGCTTCAATCTATTCTAATGAAGAAGTTTGGAATGTGAAAGAACAATCTAAGGAAGAGGTTACTTCTTTTATTGACTCACTCACATCTGCACAGTTTACTATGATACGAGATCATTTAGAAAATATGCCAGCAGCAACTATTGCTTTAGATTATAAGTGTAGCAGCTGTGAAGCAGATAATCATGTAGTATTGACGGGCGCACAGAATTTTTTCTCATAGCCCTCTCCCACGATTCTCTTGTTAATCATTTTCAAGTGAACTTTAATATGATGCAGCACCATAATTATAGTCTTAGTGAATTGGATAATATGGTGCCTTGGGAAAGAGAAGTGTATGTTACTATGTTGATAGAATATTTGAAAGAAGAAGCTGACCGTCAAAAGCAGCAGAATAGAAAATAGAAAATAGAACTAACATCACACAAGGTGAAGGCTAATGGCATTAACACTTACGCTAGCTGATCTTACAGATCAGATGCAAGAACAGAATAAATCTACGAAAGCGATAGAGCAAAACACAGAAGATGGATTCTTTTCGCTTGAAGAGATTCGTAGTACTGGTCTTGATGCGTTTAATATTCAATCGCAAATTGCATTTGGAATTAATGCATTGCTAGAGTTCATGAAAGGTAATGCTCTTGCTCAGCTTGAGAAAGATCGTGAACTACTTAATGCATTAAAAAATCCAAGCACTGAAGCTCCAGAGCATGCACAATTTACTGGCGACGGTGGTGGTGGTGCGGTAGGCGTAGCGCTTGGAGCAGCAGCACTTGGTATTGGAGCAGCTGCAGGTGCGTTGCTAGCTTGGGGTAAGACTATAAAGGCATACTTTAAGTTATTCACTACAGCTGAATTTCGAAAGAGTCTTGCTGCAGTGTTAGATGGTTGGAAAACCTCTATTGCTAATTTAAAATCTAGGATGGCTCTTAAGGTTACTAACATTGGTGTAGCACTTGCTGCATTTTTTGATGATCTAAAGATGAAGTTAACTCCATCTGCTGAAGGTCCTTTAGCAAAGATTGGAGCAAGAATAGCAAACTTCTATAAAATTATATCTGACGGCATATTTGAATCGTGGAAAGGTGTAGGAACAAGAATAGGAAGTATTTTCACTCGTATAAGAATAATAATTACTGAAATAGTAATGAAGCCTATCAGGCTGGTTCGCAACTTCTTTACGACAATTGGCACACACGTTGGTAAATTTGGAAGTCTTATTGGAAAGATTGCTGGTATTGCAGGAAAAGTATTAGCTCCTCTCGGTATTATCATGGTTGCATGGGATACTATCATGGGAGCAATAGACGGATTTAATGAAGGTTCAGGAGTTATCGAAGGTTTATTCCTTGGTCTTAAAGGCGCACTCAACGGATTTGTTACATCATTGGTTACTGTACCGCTTGACTTAATAAAAGACTTAGTATCATGGGTTCTTAAGAAATTTGGATTTGATGAGTCTTCTGAGGCTCTCGATAGTTTTAGTTTCACTGATTTGTTTTTGAGTTTGACACAAGGGATATATGATTTCATAGACGGAATTATTGATTCAGTAGTAGCTATTTTCAAAAAGGGTATTGATATAGGAAGCAACTTCAGTATTAAAGACTTCTATAGAGACGTATTACGTAGTATTCTACCAATGCCTAATGCTGATGCACCTTGGTACGACATACCAAACCTAGTATCAAAAGCTATTCCAAACAGCGTTTATGAATACGCCGGACTTAATCCAGAAACTGGCGATAATACTGTGGAATATGATTTGGCACAATCATCAGAGATCGGTGCTCAGTTAGCAGAAGATCAAGCTGCGAAAGAAGTTGCAAGCTTAGCCAAAGGCTTTGCAGGTCAAGCTGCAATTAATAGCGGTAATACTACGACTGTTGGAGCTACTACAACTACGGTTTATTCTCATAAGCCTAGCGCACAAGGTAGTGAAGCTGGTCAACCTGGAGATATAAAAAAGAAATCTGCTAGGTAAGTTTTATAACTTTATTAAAGTTAAAAAAAGGGAGCGATTAAGCTCCCTTTTAGTATGCGACAGTTATTAACCGTTAGCTAACTTATTAAAGTAGGATAACGAATCATCATCATCATCTGTTGCTGCTGTTTGAGGTACAAACGTAGCTTGCGGTACAGGTTCAGCTGCTGCACGTTGCATTGGCGCTGCAGTTGGTTCGTCTAGTGATACCGCTTCAGCAGTAGTCATGACAGCACCTTCTTCGCCAAGTACACGATTCAACTTAGCTTTAAGTTCCGCATAAGTCTTAAAGCTTTTAGGATCTACAATCTCAGCAAGGCTGTATAGTGTATTATAGATCGCTTCAAGTTTAGCATCATCTTCAGACAAAGCTTTCATACCAGCGAATTCAGACTTATCATAGTTACGGTATCCCGCAACCTGTTGAATCTTAAGCTTGAAGTCAGCACCTTCCCAGAAGTCATATGGATTAACCGGAGTTTCATCTTGGAATTGTGGCTGCATAACATCCATGATCTTATCAAAGATCTTCTTACCGAATGTGTACAAGAAAGTCTTGCCATCATTTGCTGGATTAGAAGGATCAGATACTACCATGATATTTGACACATAGTGTAAGCGGCGCTTACGAGCACGTGCAATCTCTTTATCTTCATCACGACCAGTATTCCAAAGAATACTATTCATTTCTGATACAGGATCATCTTGACCAATAGTAGTCAAAGAATTCTCAATGTACCATTGTCCAGTTGGACCTTTAAAACCATGGTCCCAGTAGCGAACCCATGGAAGTTCTTCACCTTCAGCAGCAGGTAAGAAACGAATAACGGCATAGCCATTACCAGCTTTATCTACAGTAGGCTTCCAGAAGCGATCATCTTGGTAAGATGCTTTTTGACCACCAACAGCTTCAGCAGCTTTGGTGAGAGAGGCGATATCAGTACGATTTCGTTTTAAGTTTGCAAAAGACATATTATGTTTCCTTTATATTGCAGTGTATTAATTGTTTTGGTGATACGTCTATTATAACACGTATCGCTTAAGATGTAAACACTTTAAAGATAATTTTTTTCATTTTATCTGAATTAATGTTAACAAGTAAGCTATATTTTCTAATCTTACGTGAGACACTAGGCCACAAGATTGGATCAGAAATGGTTTTGTCCGCCCTACTCATAAAGTTCGTGAGCTTATTAAGTATCACGACAGACTCAATATTTATATCATCTGATAAGTAGGATTCTACAACCTTTGGATATTGGTTGCCGATTTCAAACAGCTGGTCAAAACTATCAACATTCACTTTATCAAGATCTTGTTCAAAGTTATATCCCATGGACTCTGTTCTTTTTTGCCAATCACGATACACTTGTTCATTGCCAAGCATATCGCCAACCCAATTATTGTCTGCAACAAAGTGCGCAGCGTAGTAATTGATTAGCTCAGGTGGTGTATCAAACATCCTGCCAACCTTAGCAAAGAAGTATTTATCCTTACGTTTCCAGAAGGATTGTGGCTTCACTGATGTTTTAAAATTATACTTTGGTGCATCATAAGACTCTTGCTCAAAATGCAGCTTCAAAGACTGGTAGTATCTAAACGCTTCAAAAGGTTCCATTATCATCGTACTTCTTCATCCTAATTGCATTTTCTAAATAGAATATGTGCCATTCTTTAGAATTAATATCAAGTGCTGCTATTGCCTCTTTACCACCTTTGTAGTCTGCAGCTTCCATTACACTATGAAAACCAGGAGGGAGAGCATCTAATTCACCGATTATATCACGGTTTAAAGTAAGACATCTAGACTGTCTTCTATTCTCATTGTCCATGTACATAACACTATACACACCAATCTCGAGTAGTTCTATCAGTTCAAACTTTGAGTAGTGTAAACTCATATAGGTAACCTTGCTCCTCCACCCTTAATAGAATTAACTTCAAGTGCTTCTGCTTCGATCTTATCTATAATTACAGGACTTAATAGCCTCTTAATATCTTCAGGAGGCAATTCTCGTTCTTCACAGATAATAAGTACAGCTTCGATGTACGCTACACTAAGTGATTTAACTTTATTTTCAACCATAGTTGAAAATCTTTTCTTTGTAATGATAGGAGCAGGAATTTCAACCTGTTCCCCATTTGTAGAAATGGTGGTCGTCAATAGATGTAATGTATTCAAGGGTTGTACTCCAATATGGTTGAACTGATTTAGTGTGGTAATGTGTACTACCATTTGTTGAATCAAATCCATAATCATGGAGATCCAACGCTTGAGTAGTAACAATTACCGCGTGAAAGTATGCATCAAAGTTTCTAGGACGGTCAGATAGTCCATCACAGAACCAACTGAATTGGCATTTATGACGTACTATAGCTCCGTTGCTATGATACTTAGCTTGCTTGATTACTTCACACGCTGTATTAGGATAACGATTGTCCTTCATTCTATTAAGTACTACGTTTGTTACTGCCATCTGTCCGTTAGATGATTGATTTCTAGCTTCAAAATATGAATTCAAGACTAAGCAATCAAACTCTTCTTGAGGGAGATTGTGCATTCCATCGAGAACGAATTCTGCATTTGCTGATGTTGATAATAATAGTGCTGCGATTGCTAATTTGATTTTACTCATTTATCTACTACTCTTATTAGTATACAATCTGCATTAATACGACCGTTAGGTTTAGATTCTTTCGTAGTTAATGTAGCCCAAGCTTTATCTATCAATTTAAGAGATTTGGACTGTACAATATGTAGGAAGTCTTCAGGTTTACGTAACCTTATCTTCCGAGTGTTATCAGATTCTAGATCTACACCTTGTAGAGTAGTACCTTTAATAGAGAACCCGCTCGCTTTGTCTGACACGTATTCGGTGATTTCTCGTGTCTTGGAGTTGAAGACAAACAGTCTCATTGCTCCAATTATTGAGATGGGATTGATAGAGACTAATTTGTTTTCACTATCATCCTTCTTGTACTTCATCTTAGCGACTTGCTTATCCGCAGACTTTACACGAGGTTTACTAATTTTTCGTGTTGCGACAGTTGCAGCTTTGATTTTATCACAATCAGCGAGCATATCTTCAACGTGCTTAATGCGCCGTCTCATTACTGAACGCTTGATATGTGAATAGCCTTCTACGGCTTGATCACACTGCTTGTTATAAGAGTCATTGAAGTCAAGAAGCCATCCATCAAGCCGTTTGCGAACGGGCTCAGCTGCTTTACCTGTAAGACCATGGAGGCGGAACCCATTGTATAAATCAAATTCAGGTTCTTCGCCACCGATCCATTGATCTTCCAGTTCATCCAAGTCAGTTAAAATAGTATCATTAACTTTAGCTTGGTACCTCTGAGTGGGAGTCAAGACAATCACATTTGCTACGGCTTCGGTATTTTCAGCTTTTTCTGCAATCGCTGTTGTACCTGCTTCAGTCGCATCTGCTACGAAACGACGTATAGCTTCATGTCCATCATAAAAAGACTCCAACTCTTCAGTTCTTGTGGTGCCGTCTAGTTGTAAAACTTTACGTTTGTATGGTATTTTTTCAAACTCTAATCCATGAGTTACCCACTGCATACAAGCAGCAACATGTACTCGACAGTTATAAACCCATTCAGGAGCAGATAGCATAACAGTTGAATCATCTTTAGAATAATTCTTCTTAATGAAAGCTTTCATCAACTTTACTTTATCAGCCTTAACAACTTCAACTTGAAAGTAATCCTTTAAGTGCGCAAAGCCTTTATCTACAGAGGCTGCAGCAATACCCGTCCGAGGACGTCGAGTATAATCTACTTTCTTTTTCTTTTTCGTTGTCAAAGCTTTTAAAGTCGCCATGCTATATTCTCTCTTCTCAAATTTATGATACCATTATATCACGTTTAGACTAAGTTGTACACACTTATTCCACTTTTATTTTCAAATATATTCAAGCTTGTGATATTAGGAACTAAGAATGAACGCCATCCTTCTGCCTTAACATCATAACATGCAATAGATTGAATAGTGCGTTGTACACCTTCGTCATCCACATAACTGACACCTTGCTTACTCTTTGGGTGTGCAACCTCAGGAATAATATCCATATTTAAAGTGCAATCCATAATACGTTGCTCACCATTCTTCTTAGTGAACGTTACTTGAATTACACCTTCTTCTAATAGCTTAACAATCTTGCTACGATCCATATTAACTTACCTCTCTTTTGAATATTCTAATCCGATTTGAACTAATGAGTGAAAATAGAACACTGCTAAATACGTTTTAGTATCAACTAGTAAACCTAGAGAGAATAACGTATTAAGTGCCCAAATTGAAACAAAAGGTAAAACTGCCATTGGTACTAACATGCTCATAGCATCTACAAAACCAACAATTTCCCAAGTGAGCCTCTCGCGAGACGGTACAAAAGATTTAAAATTCATTTACTAACCCCAGTCGTTATCAAATTTAGTGGTTTCACGCATAGTGTCACCGTAATAAGTATCTGCATACTTAGACGCATCAGTCCATTGGTTGTAGTTCTCGTCCATCTTATCGATAGACTTGTTAAAATCATTGATCGCATCAGCCTTTTGAGCTTTGAGTTCAACGTACACTGGAGAAGTTTTAAACACATTAGATTTAGCTTTTAACTTCTTCTTAAACTTAGCAGAGTTTGCAAGCCTTTCAGCT
>Ga0075444_10000148_pt1 | contig 39551 bp, 37 predicted proteins | sample CoawatmetaG01DNA_FD_76836 | JGI IMG/M metagenome (GOLD analysis project Ga0075444, IMG submission 76836) | Marine microbial communities from the West Antarctic Peninsula - Coastal water metaG017-DNA | ecosystem: Environmental > Aquatic > Marine > Coastal | place: Atlantic Ocean: West Antarctic... | reverse complement strand
ATGGATTCAAGGAGTATTGTCTATATATGAAAACCCATTTGGAGTTGGGTTAGCTATGAGTGGTAATGCTAGTGGAGTTGATCAGTCAATTAAAATTGGAGGGGAGAATCAATTTTTGATTTATGGTGTTCAAATGGGAGTTATTGCTTTAATTTTGTATTTGTCAATTTTAATAAAATCTATTTGGAACTCTATTAAACTTTACACAAAATCATCAAATATTAATCATAAATCTGTTGGGTTTATATCTGGCTTAACAAAACTGGGCTTACTAGTTCCCCTATTTACTGCAAATGCTGAACTTTATCTTTTTGTAGCGTTTTTTTCTTGGTACCTTGTGGGTCAAGTAGAAACTCTTTATAATTCAGAGGAATTAAACTAAAGAATAAAAATTGAAAAAGGTTAAAGTTCTAATTGATATATATTATTTTAAGGCTGCTGTTTCTGGCATAAGAAGCTATATAAGTGAATTAAAAGAATCCAGTGATGATCATGGGTCTGAACAAATCCAATATATATTTTCACACGATATAGAAAAGCTGTCTTATAATAAAACTTATTTAAACTCTAGCAATAGATTAATAAGGTGGATTTTTCAATTAAAATATCTAGTTTACAAGCAAGTTATTTTACCTATAAAGCTACTCATTATTAAACCTGATTATTTAATTTGTCCAGACTATATATCTCCAATTATATCTTTTAAAACAAAAAAAATAACTGTCTTACACGATTCTCTTTTTTGGGATTATCCTAAAAATTACTCTTTAATATGGCGCAAATATTTTATTAAACTTATAAATTTAGGAATAGGTAAAAACACTCAAATAATAACAACAAGTAAATATTCTAGAAATAATTTAATTAGAGTTATAAAAAGCACAAATAATATAAAGTATGTTTATCAGACTTATAATTTTTTAAAAACAAATGATATTAATTTAAATACTCCTAAAAAGTATATCCTACACATAGGATCTTTTGAGAAAAGAAAAGATTTAATAACTCTTGTTAAGGCTTTTAATAAAATCCAGGACAAAGAATTAAAATTAATTTTACCAGGAGCTCAGGTTTTGAATGGAAATGATAAAATTATAAAAGAAATAAAAAAAAATATTTTAAAAAATAATTTAACTGAAAAAATCATTCTTCCAGGTTTTATTTCAAAAGAGGAGGCTAGAGCTTATTATAAAAATGCTTCAATATATGTTTTTCCTTCAAGAGACGAAGGTTTTGGTATTCCAATTCTAGAGGCTCTTTCTTTTTCAATTCCAACTATTTGTTCAGATATTTCTGTTTTTAAAGAAATAGGAGGAGATTCTGTTCAATATTTTAAAGTTGGAGACCCTAATTCTCTAGCTGAGAATATAGAATTATTACTTGATTCAAAAGAACTAAGAAATAAATTAATTAAAAAAGGAAAGAAGCGTTTAGAAGAATTCTCAAGGAAGAATTTTATAAAAGGATTTGAAGAAATTATTTTAAATGAAAAAAAATAAAAAAATACTTATACTTCACAGCTCAAATGATTTATACGGAGCGAGTAAAATATTTTTACAAATTTCTAACCTTTTAGTAAATAATGGGGTTGAAATTCATGTGATATTACCATCTAAAGGTCCTTTGGATGATTTAATAAATTCTAGTATAAAAGTAAAATATTTTGAATTAGGGGTTCTAAGAAAAAAATATTTAAATCCAATTGGACTAATCAATAGAATGATTGCGAATTTAAAAGCAATTAAATTTTTATCTAGTTATATAAAGAATAATGGAATTAATTTGGTGTATACCAATACTTCTACAATTTTATCTGGAGGATTGGCAGCAAGTAAGAACAAAGTGCCAAGCTTATTTCATATACATGAAATTCCAGAAGGAAATAGACTGTATGAATTTTTTAGTGGTTATATGGTTAACAGGAATTCAGATAAAATAATAGCTGTTTCTGAGAGTGTAAAAAATCATTGGCTTAAATATTCTTCTTTTGAAAAAATCAAAAGAATTTATAATGGAATTATTTTTAATAAAACAAAGATTTTAGATGAATTTAAAAAAAACGAAAATGATTTTATTATAACAAACATTGCAAGAATAATTCCATACAAAGGACACGATTATTTAATTGACATAGCTGCTGAACTTTTTAAAAAAAATAAAAATTTTAAATTTTTAATTATTGGTGATACACTTAGTAGTTATGCTTCTTATGAGTTAAACTTAAAAAAAAGAGTTAAAGATTTGGGACTATCAGATCAAATTCAATTTTTTGGATATAGAAAGGATATTTCTAATGTTTTACAACAGTCTGACTTGTTCATTCATACAGCGATTTCACCCGATCCTCTTCCTACAGTATTATTTGAGTCATTATATAATGAATTGCCATCAGTATCTACTAATCTTGGAGGTGCAATAGAAATTCTTGATAACGGAAATAATGGGCTTTTGATCCCTTATAATGATTCTATAAAAGCTTCATCTTTAATAATTGAATACATTAAAAATAAAGAGCTCCAAAAAATTCATTTAAAGAATAGTAAAACTCATTTTAAAGGTAATTTTAATTCTAGTGTATTTGAACAAAATATTTTAAACGAAGTTATTAGTTTATTATAAATGAATAAAAAAATGAATATTTCAATTATTGGAACAAGAGGATACCCTTATGTTTATAGCGGATATGAAACTTTTGTTAAAGAATTAGGCGAGCGTCTAGTCAATAAAGATTGTAATGTGACAGTTTATTGCCACAAAGGACTTTTTGATAAAAGACCAAAGGAATTACAAGGGATAAAACTAGTTTATATTCCTACAATTGAGACAAAGATTTTATCTCAGCCTATTCACTCTTTTTTATCAATTGTTCATGCGTGTTTTTCTAATGTCGATGTTTTATTAGTTGTTAATTCAGCTAATGGGCCATTTGGACTAATTACTAAAATTTTTAATAAACCAACGGCTATTAATGTGGATGGTTTAGAATGGCTTCGACCAAAATGGAAAGGTTTTGGTTCTGTTTATTTTAAATGGTCATCAAAGATGGCAACTCTTTTTTATGATCAAATAGTTAATGATTCTGAAGAAATGAGAAAGGTCTATTTAAAATTATTTAATAAGGACTCAAAGGTGATTGCTTATGGGGCCAATATTAGAAAATCAAAAATTCCAAATTTAATAAACACTTTTAATATTAAGCCAAGAGAATACTATTTGATTGTAGGAAGATTAATTCCAGACAACAATGCGGACATAATTATTAAGGGGTTTTTAAAATCTAACTCAAGTAAAAAACTAGTTGTAGTAGGTGACGTTCCTTATAATGATTTGTATTCAAGTAGAATAAAAGAACTAAATGACGATAAAATTATAATGACAGGGTATGTTAATGACCAAGATGTGCTAGCTGAATTATATCATAATTGCTACGTCTATCTTCACGGACATGAGTTTGGAGGCACTAACCCTACAATGATTAAAGCAATGGCTTACGGATGTGCTATTTTGGCTTTAGAGACATCTTTTAATAATGAAATGCTACAAAATGGTAAATATGGATTATTTTTTAATAAAGAAATAAATTCCATAATTAAAATGATTGATTATTGTGAAAAAGAAGATGTTTTAATGAATAAGTTAAGGACTGAATCTTATACTGGGATCACAAGAAAATATGATTGGAATATTATCACAAAAAAATACTTAAATATTTTTTATGATTTGAAAAATAAATAATTATATTATCGGGATTTCGTAGGTCATTTTAAAGTTAATATGAAAGTTGTCAACGTCTTTCCCTGGATGATAATATGGTTGAACATTATTATCTAATTCCCACTGGTAATTTAAACTTCTAGAGTACATTAAGTTTGTATAAATCCACATATTTTTTATTTTTTTTTGAAATTTTATATGAAAATTAAAATCTTTCCAGTATCTCCTAAAATCTTTCGCATTTTCAAAAGCATAATAATAGAAATCATTGTCTTGATCGATGATTTCTAAAGAAAGACCTACCACCTTATTAGAATTTAATTTTTCAATACTTAAGAAATGTGAATTACTTCCTGGGCCTATTGACGCTCCTATAATCTCCCCTCTATTTGTAAAACCATGCGTGACGGAACTATGTCTATACCAAGATCCCGCTCCTCTTAATTTCCTGCCGGATGTTTGTTCTAATTGAGTCCATTCCCATGAAAATAAATAATTTGATTTTGAAGCTTGGAATACTTTTCTTATTCCAACAGTAGCTGCTCTTGAGTGATCACTGTCTAAAAGTAGATCTCTAAAATTGTGTTTTGCATCATTATAATGAAATTCAGAATAAATTTCAGCTTTAGAATCTTTCCAAATCCATCTAAAAAAAAAACCTGCAGCTTGATCTGTTTGTTCCTCATAATCAGTATAAACATCATTTTTTCTAAATAAGTTTGAAAACAATGGAAAAAAGTTGGGTTTTCCCTTCATCCAAGTGTATTTTCCTTCTAATAGTGCACTGTACATTTGAACCCATCTAATATGCCCTAAAGTTAATCCCTCTATTAAACTTGGAGAATATGAAATTATAATTCCTTGAAAAAATCTCCAATCATTAGTATCTCCTAGTTGATTAATTTTTGGCGAGTAAAGTAGAGTCCCAGCATAAGTTTTATCAATATTTGGTGGTTTATAATTGGAATTTTCTAATCTTCCGGAAACAAACTGCCATTCAAAATTTCCAATTTTTGTTTCTAGGGGTTTGTTTGTGTTAAAAGATAAATGTTTAAATCCTTGGGCATTATTACTCAACATTATACTGTTTCTAATTGAGGGTCCCCACCAAAGATTTTCATTTGAAACTCCAAAACTTAAACCTTTATAGTTAAATTTGATATTTGATTGTCCTAAAAAAGTTTTTGAATATGCCTTGATTCCAAACCTTTCTGGAACATCTACAGTATTCCATAAAGCATATCTTTTAGACCAAATAATATCATAATGACTTTCTGGAAAACCTTGAAAAGATTTATTTTCGCTAAATACATGTTCTGGTTTTAATTGAATTGATAATGGACCTATTTCAATATATAATCCTGCACTAGTTAGTTGTTGGTAACCTCTATTTGGTATCATACTCCCATTATTTCTATTGTATGGATGGTGGCTGTTGTATTCAAAATTAAAGTTAAAAGGGAGGATTTTAATTTTCCCTTTAGATTTAAGAAAACTTAAAACAAGCGGCGCGTATTTTTTAGAATTAAAATTTATCGAATCCATTTTTAAACCACTTTTTTCTATATCAAATGGTTTAATAGTAAATGTTAAATTTGAATTCAAATCTCCTATTAATTGAGAATTTCTTAAATAATCTATAATATGACTTTCGTTTAGATTTATCGTCTGTGAATTTGATAAAAAAAATGAAAACAATAATATAAATATGAATTTGTATTTCATTACTTATAGGAGATTACTCTTACTTTTAAATTGTCTAAAGACCAGCTCTCATCACATTTAGATTGAACAACCCCGTCTTTGTCTATTGCATTAGGCTGATAAAGCTCGTCATAAAATCTTATAACAACTGCATTACCTGAATGTCTAAATCCTTTTTCAATTTTATATAAAGTTGAGTTGCCCCCAAAAAATGAGTTTTTGCAAATTTTTGGTAGATCAACTTTACTGTTCCCAGTTTTTGGATTATTCTCAAAAGGATAGTTTTCAGGGTAGGACTGTCTTAAGCAATAATTCGAAAAACAAGGGCTGTTAGAAAATGTGGTTACAAATCTATCACTAGAAGTGTCTTTTATTAAGTCCATATCTGGGTCTAGTTCCATAATCCATTTATCTGGTTTATCATTTTCAGGAAACCCATTAAAATTTCCGTCCCATGTCCCGTGAATGTATAAATCAAAAGAGATAAAAACATAATCGTGGTCTCCAGTATCTTTTAAGTGCAGCGTAAACCCATCATTATTAAAATCTCCAAGAACGGTGGTATTGTTGAATGTTGATATAGCTTTGCCATCAACTTCAGAAAAATTTCCATTTTCAAAATCATTATCATATATTAAGTCATCTCTAGATATTTCAGGATAAGAGCAAGAGTTTACAAAAAAAGAAAGTAATAAATAAAATGTTTTCGGATATCTCAAAATATATTTTTAATTAAAATTAATATAATATTATTAATAACTATTTTAAAATAGATTTAAAATATTTGAAAGTTTTTTCAAGACCTTCTTTTCTAGAAGTTAATGGCTTCCAGTCTAGAATTTGGATTGCTTTTGAAATATCTGGCTTTCTTTTTAAAGGATCATTAATAGGTAGCGGATTATAAATAATTTTACAATCATTTTTGCTCAAATGTATAATTTCATTAGCAAAATCATTAATAGTAATTTCGTCAGGGTTTCCTAGATTAATAGGTTTACTATAATTTGATTTTAAAAGTTTATAAACCCCTTCCATCAAATCATCTACATAGCAAAAAGATCTTGATTGGTTGCCGTCTCCAAAAACTGTTAATGATTCGTTTTTCAGAGCTTGGCATATAAACGATGGAAGTGCTCGTCCGTCATTAACTCTCATCCTAGGGCCATAGGTATTAAATATTCTTGCAATTCTTATGTCTAAACCATGAAAAGTATGATAAGCTGTTGTTAAGGCTTCTTGAAAACGTTTAGCCTCATCATAGACTCCTCTCGGCCCTATTGGATTGACATTTCCATAGTAACTCTCTTTTTGTGGATGTTCTAAAGGATCACCATATACTTCAGACGTGGAAGCAATTAAAATTGTTGCATTATTTTCAAGAGCTATTTTTAAAATATTTTCAGTACCAAGTGAACCTACTCTCATTGTCTCTAATGGAATTTTCAAATAATCAATTGGGCTTGCTGGGGAAGCAAAATGCAATATAAAATCAATTTTTTCATTAATTTCAAAATCAGTGGTAATATCAATTTTTTCAAATTTAAAGTTGATATTCTTTTTAAGATGTGAAATATTCTTTAAATCTCCAGTGACTAGATTATCAATTCCTATAACCTTATAGTTTTTAGAAATAAATAAATCACATAAATGAGAGCCTAAGAAGCCTGCAGCTCCAGAAACTAAAACGGTTTTATCCATGAGTAATTTAATAACACAAAATTAAGTTTTTTAATTTTAAAAAAACTAGTACTTTTGTTACTTAAATTATGCTCGAAACTTTAATAACATCGAAAACCAGGATAAGACTTCTAATTAAGTTTTTTGTAAATATTGCTAATAAAGGATATTTAAATAGCCTTGCCAATGAATTCGGAGAATCAACTAATTCAGTAAGAAAAGAATTAAATAATTTATCTAGTGCTGGCTACTTAGAGAAACATAATGAAAACAATAAAGTCATATACAGCGCAAACATTGATCATCCTCTTTTCAAGGTTATTCAAAAAATTATTCATAAACATTTAGGAATTGAAGAAATTTTAGAGACAGTTTACAATAGAATTGGAGATGTTGAAAAGGTATTACTTCTTGGAGATTATGCTAAGGGGATTGATAGTGGGGTTATTGAAGTTTTAATTGTGGGGGATAAAATAAATAAAAAATACTTGGATGAAATTTCTCCTAAAATTGAGAAAAAAATAAAAAGAAAAGTTAATTTCTTTGTTTCAAGTAAAATCTTAAAACAGACTTCGTTAGTAATTTTTGAATCTTAGTTTGTTAATTGCTTAATAATGTTATTTTTGCCATTCACTTATTGTGATTGCAATGGCGAAGCTTTTTTTAATATGAATATAGGAATAATTGGTCAGGGTTTTGTTGGTAACGCAGTTTACCAAAAGTTTAAAAATTTCTTCAATGTTTACACATTTGATTTAGTTTCTGAATTATGTAATTCAACTTATGACGAGCTGATTAATAAATGTAAAATTATTTTTGTTTGTATTCCTACTCCTATGAATAAAGATGGTAGCTGTAATATAGATTTAGTTAGAGAAGTTTTGTTCAGAATAAATCATGAAACTAAAGCAATAGTAGTTAATAAATCCACAGTTATACCAGGAACAACAAAGATATTTAATGATCAATTTAAAAATTTGGAAATTGTTTTTAATCCAGAGTTTTTGACTGAAAGAAATGCAGTTGAAGATTTTAATAATCAAGAAAGAATTATTCTTGGAGGACCTAGGCCTGCAACTACCGAATTAAAACAGATATATTCTATAGTTTTCCCAAATGCATATGTCATAAAAACCGGGTCTAGACATGCTGAAATGATTAAGTATTTTACTAATTGTTTTTTAGCTAATAAAGTTTCTTTTGCTAATGAAATGCATGAATTATGTACTGCTCTGGATTTAGATTATGATAAAGTAGTTGAATATGCAACTTTAGATAATAGACTAGGAAATTCTCATTGGGCAGTTCCAGGTCCAGATGGTGATTTTGGTTTTGGCGGGCATTGTTTTCCTAAAGATTTATCAGCTATTATAAAAATGACTGAAGATTTAGCTACAACAAATAATGTTTTGAAATCTACTCAAAAAACAAACGATAAGTTAAGGAAAAATAGAGATTGGGAGGATATGAAAGGAAGAGCAATTACATAAACAATAATAATATAATGAGTTATTTATTTACATCAGAATCTGTAAGTGAGGGGCATCCTGATAAAGTTGCAGATCAAATTAGCGATGCGTTAATCGATAATTTTTTGGCTTTTGATCCAAATTCAAAAGTAGCTTGTGAAACGTTAGTAACAACAGGGCAAGTTGTTTTAGCTGGAGAAGTTAAATCTAATACATATTTAGATGTTCAAGCAATTTCTAGAAAGGTAATAAATGATATTGGCTACAACAAAAGCGAGTATATGTTTGACGGGAATTCATGTGGTGTTTTTTCTGCTATTCACGAGCAATCATCTGATATAAATCAAGGTGTTGATCGAGGTAACCCTGAGCATCAAGGAGCTGGAGATCAAGGAATGATGTTTGGTTATGCTTGTAATGAGACAGAGGATTATATGCCTTTAGCTTTGGATTTATCTCATAAAATTTTAGTAGAATTAGCAGAACTTAGAAGGGAAAATAACGAAATTACTTATTTGAGACCTGATTCAAAATCTCAAGTAACACTTCAATATTCTGAAGATAATAAACCTGAAAAAATAGTCGCGATAGTGGTTTCTACTCAACACGATGATTTTGATGTTGAAGAAAAAATGTTAGCTAAAATTAAATTGGATATTACTTCAATTCTAATTCCTAGAATATTAAATAAACACCCTAGTTATAGAACTTTTTTTAATGATAAAATTGAGTATCACATAAATCCAACAGGAAAATTTGTAATTGGAGGACCGCATGGAGATACAGGTTTGACAGGAAGAAAAATCATTGTAGACACATATGGAGGAAAAGGCGCGCATGGAGGAGGTGCTTTTTCTGGAAAGGATCCTAGTAAAGTAGATAGAAGTGCGGCATATGCAACTAGACATATAGCCAAAAATTTAGTTGCTGCAGGAGTAGCTGATGAATGCTTGGTTCAAGTAAGTTATGCTATTGGAGTTGCTAAACCAATGGGTATATATGTTAATACTTATGGAACATCAAAAATCTCAACTAATGATAGTGAATTAGCTAAAGTTATAGAAGAAATTTTTGATATGCGTCCTTATTTTATTGAAGAAAGATTAAAGCTAAGAAATCCAATATATATCGAAACTGCAGCCTATGGACACATGGGTAGAAAACCAGCTTTAGTTACCAAAACTTTTAATTCACCAAATGGAGAATCTAAAACTTTAGAAGTTGAACTTTTTACCTGGGAGAAATTAGACTATTTAGAAAAAATAAAACAAAAACTTAATTTATAATTATATGACAAAAACAAATTATTCACCTTATAAAGTAAAAGATATTTCCTTAGCTGAATGGGGAAGAAAAGAAATTAGATTAGCCGAAGCGGAAATGCCAGGACTTATGGCGTTAAGAGAAGAGTATGGTGAAGTAAGACCATTAAAAGGAGCAAGGATAGCAGGTTGTCTTCACATGACAATTCAAACTGCAGTTCTTATTGAGACATTAGTGGAGTTAGGAGCCGATGTTTCTTGGAGTTCTTGTAATATTTTTTCAACTCAAGATCACGCTGCTGCTGCTATTGCTGCTGCAGGCATTCCTGTTTATGCATGGAAGGGTATGAATGAGGAAGAATTTGAATGGTGTATTGAAAAAACTGTATTTTTTGGAGAAGATAAAAAGCCTTTAAATATGATTTTAGATGACGGAGGTGATTTAACAAATTTAGTTTTAGATCATTATCCTGAATTAGTAAAAGGAATAAAAGGTTTGTCTGAAGAAACTACAACTGGCGTACATAGATTATACGAAAGAGTGAAAAACGGAACACTTCCAATTCCTGCTATTAATGTAAATGATTCTGTAACAAAATCTAAATTCGATAACAAATATGGATGTCAAGAAAGTGCAGTAGATGCAGTAAGAAGAGCTACCGATATAATGATGGCAGGTAAAAGAGTATTAGTTGCAGGTTATGGTGATGTTGGAAAAGGTACTGTTGCTTCATTTAGTGGAGCTGGAGCAATTGTAACAGTTGCTGAAATTGATCCAATTTGTGCATTACAAGCATCTATGGATGGTCATGAAGTTAAAAAAATGAAAACAGCAATTGGAACTGCTGATATTATTGTAACAGCCACAGGAAATAAAGACATTCTCAAAGAACAGCATTTTAGGTTAATGAAAGACAAAGCAATTGTTTGTAATATCGGACACTTTGATAATGAAATTGACATGGAATGGCTCAATAAAGCTTATGGGCATACGAAAGATGAAATTAAACCTCAAGTTGATCTTTATAATATTGAAGGAAAAGATATAATTATTTTGGCTGAGGGAAGATTAGTTAATTTAGGGTGTGCAACTGGTCATCCAAGTTTTGTAATGAGTAATTCTTTTACAAATCAAACATTAGCTCAGTTAGAGTTGTGGTTAAATACTGATCAATACAAAAATGAGGTGTATATGCTTCCAAAACATTTGGACGAAAAAGTTGCTAAATTACATCTGAAAAGATTGGGAGTTGAATTAGAAGAATTAAATAAAGATCAAGCAAATTATATTGGAGTAAAAGTCGAAGGACCATATAAACCAGAATATTATCGATATTAATAATGGTTTAAATAAAATATTATAATAACTCCTGAACATATATGACGTATAAAAAAACTATAATTATAGCAGAGGCAGGAGTTAATCATAATGGAAATATTGATACTGCTAAAAAATTAATTGATATAGCAGCAGATTCTGATGTAGATTATGTCAAATTCCAAACTTTTAAAGCAGAAAATATTGTTACTAAAAAGGCAAAGAAAGCAAAATATCAAATTAATAAAAATAAAGATTTTGGGTCAACCCAATTTGAAATGCTCAAAAAGCTTGAATTGAGTGATGACCACCATTATGAATTAATTGATTATTGTAATAAAAAAAATATAAAATTTTTTTCAACTGCTTTTGACTTATTAGGATTAGAGTTCCTAAGTAAATTAAATTTAGATTTTTTTAAAGTGCCCAGTGGGGAAATCACAAATTATCCATATTTAAAAAAAATATCCTCATTAGGAAAACCAGTTATTTTGTCAACTGGAATGTCAGATATTTTTGAAATTGAACAAGCTATTAAAGTTTTGTCGTCCGAAAATCTTTCGAAAAAGGATATAATAGTTTTACATTGTAATACAGAATATCCAACTCCGATGAGTGATGTTAATTTGAAAGCTATGGAATTTATTAAAAATAAATTTAAAATTGGTGTAGGTTACAGTGATCATACTTTAGGAATTGAAATCCCTATTGCTGCTGTTGCTTTGGGAGCCTCAGTTATTGAAAAACATTTTACATTAGATAGAAATCTAGCTGGCCCTGATCATAGCGCTTCATTGGAACCAAATGAATTAAAATTAATGGTAAAGAGTATCAGGAATATTGAAAAAGCAATTAATGGAACTGGAATCAAAGAGATTTCACAAAGTGAAAAAAAAAACATTATAAATGTTAGAAAAAGTATTCACTTAAATAAAGATATTGTTATGGGAGAAATTTTCACAACATCCCATTTAACAACTTTGAGACCTAACACAGGAATTAATCCGATGAAATGGAATGAAGTTTTAGGAAAAAAAGCTAATAAAAATCTATATTCAGGAAACCATCTAAATTGGGAAGATATTATATGAAAAGAAAAATTTGTGTTATTACTGGAAGTAGAGCTGATTACGGTTTGATGTACTGGTTATTGAAAGAAATAAAAAATGATTTTGATCTTGAACTCCAACTTATAGTAACTGGAATGCACTTGTCACCTGAATTTGGATTAACATACAAGATTATAGAAAAAGATAAATTTAAAATTTCTAAAAAAATAGAAGTTATATTATCATCAGATTCAACAATTGGTATCTCCAAATCGATGGGTTTATCAATGATATCATTTTCTGAGGCTTTTAATGAATTAAAACCTGATATCTGCGTAGTGCTAGGTGATAGATTTGAAATTTTTTCTGCAGTATCTGCTGCAATGATATCGAGAATTCCTGTAGCACATTTACATGGGGGAGAAGCTACTGAGGGCCTTATTGATGAAGCTATAAGGCATTCAATTACAAAGATGTCTCATCTGCATTTTACAGCAAATGAAAAGTACTCTAAAAGAGTTAAACAATTAGGAGAAAATCCTAAACGTGTTTTTAATTTTGGTGCACCAGGAATTGATAATATTCACAAACTTAAATTACTTAATAAGTCAGAGTTTGAAAAATCAATAAATTTTAAATTAGGAAAATTAAATTTCTTAATAACCTTTCATCCAGTGACTTTAGAAAATAACAGTTCAAAGCAACAATTTGTTGAACTGCTATCTGCATTGTCAAAATTCAAGGAAGCAAAAATAATTTTCACATTGCCAAATGCAGATACAGATGGTCGAATCATTATAAAACTAATCAACGATTTCGTTAATTTAAGTTCAAAAAAATCAATTTCTTTTACATCATTAGGACAATTAAGATATTTATCTGCTTTAAAACATGTTACACTTGTTGTTGGAAATTCATCAAGTGGATTAGTTGAGGCTCCTAGTTTTAAAATACCTACTATTAATATAGGTTCAAGACAAGATGGAAGATTAAAAGCATCATCTGTTATAGACTGTAATCCTAAATCTGGGGACATTTCAAAATCTATTAAAATTGCTCTCCAAGAAAAATTTCAAAATTCTTTAAAACAAACAATTAATCCATATGGCTTAGGAGGAGCTTCAACAAAGATTAAGGAAACTCTAAAAAATTATGATTTAAATAACATATTAATAAAAAAGTTTTACGATTTATGAAAATTTTTTTTATTGGATCTGTTCAGTTTTCTCAAAAAATGCTAGATGTTTTAATTAAAATTGACAGGATTCAAGTTATAGGTATAGCAACTAAAAAAAAATCTGATTTTAATTCTGATCATTTTGATTTATCCCATACAGCTATATCAAATAAAATTCCTTTCAAATATGTTGAAAATATTAATTCACAAATTATAATTGAATGGATTTCTGAATTAAAACCTGATATAATATATTGTTTTGGTTGGTCATCGTTAATAAAAAATAAATTACTTGAACTATGTCCAAAAGGAGTTATCGGCTATCACCCGGCAGAACTCCCAAAAAATAGGGGAAGACATCCAATTATTTGGGCTTTAACTTTAGGACTAAAATCAACTGCATCAACTTTTTTTAAAATGGATGAAGGAGCAGATAGTGGAGATATAATTAGTCAAAAGAAAATAGTAATTAAAAATCATCATTATGCCAGTGATTTATATAATTTATTAGAAATAACAGCTCAGAAACAATTACGAGAATTTACAATTTTGTATTTAAACAATAAGATAAAAAAGATTAAGCAGGATCATAATAAATCAAATTATTGGAGAAAAAGAAGTAAAAACGATGGTATAATTAATTTTTCATCAACTGCATTAACTATTTACAATCTTGTAAGGGCTCTTCATCATCCGTATATTGGTGCGCATATCATGTATTTAGGAGATGAAATTAAAGTTTGGAAATCTGAGTTAGGTCCTAAAACATTTAAAAATATTGAGCCTGGAAAAGTGATAAAAATAAAAGATCAAAAAATTTTAGTAAAGACAAGCGATTCATCTATTTGGATAACAAATCATGAATTTCAAAACCTTCCAGTAATTAATACATATTTATTATGAAAAATATAATCGTAATTTCTTCACATCCTGATGATGAAATTTTAGGAGCAGGTGGAACTATTTTAAAACATATCGATAATGGAGATAGTGTATATTGGTTAATAACAACTAATATTTTAAATTTAAAAAGCTACTCGCAAGAACAAATTTTAAAAAGGAATAAGGAAATTGAGGAGATAAAAAATAAAGTTGGTTTTAAGAAATTATTTATCCTAGACTATCCAGCTGCAAATTTATCTTCATCATCATTAATTTCAATGATTCCTCAAATTTCGAGCATTTTTAATCAAGTAAAACCTGAAATCATATATTGTGTAAATCGTACTGACGCACATTCCGATCATTTTTTTACGTTTAATGCAGTAATGGCATGTACAAAATCTTTCAGATATCCATTTATAAAAAAAGTATTACTATATGAATGTATTTCAGAAACTGAATTTGCTCCTGCAATTCCCGAAAGATTTTTTCAACCTAACTACTTTATTAATATATCTAATTATTTTAACGATAAAATAAATTTGATGGAAGTTTATGAATCAGAATTAGGTGAGCATCCTTTCCCCAGATCTATTAGAAATATTAAAGCTTTGGCTACTTTTAGAGGAGCAACTTGTGGGGTAGAATATGCTGAAGCTTTTCAACTTATTAAATATATTGACTAAATGAATTTTAAAAAAATAATTATAAATCAAGAAAAGACTATTCTAGATGCATTAGAAGTTTTAAACTCTATTCCAGAAAATTATATTAGCAGATTGATTTTATTTGTGTGCTCAAGCAAAAAAGAAATAATTGGGACGCTTACAGATGGTGATATAAGGAGAGCTATTTTAAATGGATCTTTGTTAAATGAAAAAATTTCAGAAAGCTGTAACAGAGATTTTATTTATGAAAATGAAACTGAGGGTTATTTAGGATTACATAAATTTAGAAAGCAAAATTTAAAAATAATTCCGTTATTAAATAAAAACAAAACATTAAGTAGGGTGTTAGATTTAGATAAAAAGAAAGCATTACTTCCATTAGAATGTATGATAATGGCTGGAGGAAGAGGAAAAAGGTTAAGCCCCTTGACAGATTCAGTTCCAAAGCCTATGTTGCTACTTAATAATAAACCAATAATAGAATATAATATTGATAGATTAATTCAATTTGGAATTACCAAAATTTATATTTCAGTAAATTATTTAGGCCAACAAATTCAAAATTATTTTGGTGATGGATCTTCTAAGGGCATTGAAATTGAGTATATTTGGGAAGAAAAAGAGCTTGGAACTGCTGGATCTTTATCATTATTAAAAAACATAAAAACTGATCATATTTTATTATTAAATAGTGATTTATTTACAAATGTTAATATTGAAGAAATGTATTTAAATCTTTTAAATAATAATGCTGATATGGCGATTGCTTCTAAAGATTACACTGTTGATGTGCCTTATGCAGTTTTTAATAATAATGACAATATCATAAACTCTTTCACTGAAAAACCATCATTTAGGTATTTTTCAAATGCAGGAATTTATTTATTCAAAAAAGAATTTATAACTAAAATACCATTAGATGTTTTTTACAACATCACAGATTTAATGGATGTTTTAATTGAGGAAGATAAAAAGTTAATTCATGTGCCAATTAGGGGATATTGGATTGATATTGGCAATCCCGTTCAATATAGTAGTGCACAAGAAATGGTTAAGTATTTAAAATGAAAAATATATTAGTTGTAATACCTGCTAGAGGAAACTCTAAAGGCCTACTAAATAAAAACATAAAACTATTGAATGGTAAACCATTGATATATTATACAATAGAGGCAGCTAGAGACGTCTTTAAAGATTTTCAAATTTGTGTTAGTACTGATTCGAAAAAAATTAAATCTGTTGTTGAAAAAACTGGTTTAACAATTCCTTTTTTAAGACCTTCTAATCTAGCTGAGGATAATTCAAGTCAGAGAGAAGTTATACTACATGCTATAGAATATTATGAAAAAGAAAAAGATTTTGAAATTGATTACATCGTATTATTACAGCCTACATCACCCTTGAGAAGCTCAAGAGATATAATTAATGCATTAAAACTATATAGTAAAAATATTGATATGATTGCAAGTGTCAAGGAAACTACAAGTAACCCATATTATGTATTATTTGAGGAGGATAAAAAAAAATTTCTGAAAAAAGTTAAAAAATCTAATTTTGTTACTAGACAATCTTGTCCTAAAGTTTGGGAACTTAATGGCGCAATTTATATTATTAATAAAAAATCAATAGTTAATAGCGAAATGAATAAATTTCTTAAGATTAAAAAATATGTTATGAATAATTATTCATCCATTGATATTGACAATATTTTAGATTTTAAAATTGCGGAACTTTTAATAAAAACTTTTAAATGAAAAAGTGTATACATATTGTACATCACATAGATACTGAGGGACCTCTTTTTGAATCTTTGGATGAAAAAAAGGAAAGACTAATTAATTTATTATCATTAGATAAAACTTTTTTTAATAATTTGAATTCAATTGAAGAAGTTTTAAATAAAATTTTAAAAAAAACTAATATTAATGAAAGTCAAATTAATTTTAATTATCTGAATACACTTGGCAATTTTGAACAAATTACAGAAATGTTAGATGATTTGTATTCCAAAGAGTTTACAAAAAAAATTAAAGATTCAAATGGTAATTGTTGGAAATTCAACTGGCATATTATGGATCATGTAGGTTTTGATGATAACCCCAGAAGAAGAATTACTGGACATAATGAGATTTTAAAATTTTATTTAAATTATTTAAATAAAAAAAATTTACCACTATCAAGGGTTGACTGGCACTTTCATCCAATACCTTTTTCAAAAAAAGCTAATGTTTGCGCTACTAGCTATTGGAATTCATCTGAAATTATAAATCAAATTCTAACACGAAGATTAATAGACTTCAATTTTTTTCCGATCGTAAATAGAGCAGGTTTTCATACAGTTCGACCTGATTCAAATGTTTGGTTAGAAATGTGGATGCCATTTGACGCATCCAATCAATCTTTAATGGAAGATGATAATTATGAAATTTATAGTGATTCTAAGTTTGGTTCATTAGGCGATTGGAGAGGAGCTAAAAATAATTGGGAATTATATAATCCATCATTTTTAGATTGGAGAAAAAAAGGACATTTAAAAAGAACTATTGCTAAATGTTTAAATTTAAAAACTAGATTTAGGAATATCAATGAAAATGAAATTAATATAGCATTTCAAACAGCAGAAAAAAACAATAAACCTGTTTATTTAGGAATCACTAATCATGATTTTAGAAATATGAGATTTGAGATTGAAGAATTTTATAAAATTTTATTGAAAGTTTCAAAAAACTATAAAATACCTTTTGTTTTTTCCGATTCTGTAGATGCATTTAATGAATGTTTAGACTATGGAAATGAAAGAAAAAAAAATAAGCTTAATTTGGGTTATAAGTGGGTTGAAAAAAATATTTTAGAAATAAATGTTATAAAAGGAGCTATCTGGGGACCTCAACCTTTTTTAGCTGTTAAAACAATTAATAATGAATTTATTACCGATAACTTTGATTTTGGAACAATTGATTCCAATAAATTCTATTATACATTTAATTCATCAACTATAGAAAAATCAAAATTATCAGTTATAAAAGTTGCGTCTAATGATAAATTCGGAAATCAATCAATTATAAAAATTAAATTGTGAAATATTACATAAAAAAACTTTTCCACTTCCTGGGATTACAAAAAACTTTATCGAATTTTTCTGTTTACTCCCCATTCAAACTTTACAGAGGATTATTAGTTAATTATAGGTACAAAAAATATTATGATGAATCTTTAAAAAATTATAAAGGCACTCGAGTTTTAAACCGTGATTTAGATCAAAATGGTATTATTGTTAAAGAGAAAGTTTTTAATTTTTCAGAACCAGAAATAAAAAAAATTAATAAATATTTTTTAGATGAAAAATCTTGTATTTCTTTTAAAGAGAGTTTTTATATTGAAGGATTAGTTCAAAATCCAGAATATGTTTTTCTTAAAATAGAAAATAAATTAAGAACTTTTTTAATAAAAAAGTTAGTAGACTCTGACGTAATAGATTTAATTCAAAATCATATCGAGTCTAATGTCAGACTTGTTTCTTTAAATTTATTTAAAACATTACCTAAAGGCTTTATAAATGAAGGAAGTTTTATATGGCATAAAGACAATCAACCTAAAAATTCTTTTAAGCTGATAGTCTATCTATCTAAAGTAGATTCAGAAAATTTAGGTGCCTTTAAGTACAATGAGGGTACACATAAGAAAGGAGGAATAATTCCTCATTTTGGAAATAGTCGAGATAGAAAAACACCTATAGAAGATGGAAAAACTGTGTTTGGAGACATTGGTGATGGATTTATTTTTGATATAAATGGATTTCATTTAGGTGGTAGGTGTACTGATGGAGAAAGAATAGTAGCTGTTTATCATTTTAAACCATCTATTCTCTCTTTTTCAGATCATTTAGATAAATTTAACTTTGCAGGAATTGGAGAAATGGAGTTTGGAGTAAATCCCCACAAAATTTGGTGGAAAAATTAAATTAATTAATAAAATAAATTATGTTTAAAGAGAAAGAAATTCACAACGATAATATTGAAGACAACTGGGTTAAATTAGTTAACGAGGATGTTAATGAATTAATTTTACCTCACAGCAAAAAATTTGTAAAATTCAAACAGTGTCCCTCATGTGATTCATCAAATCTTAGCAAAGAATTTATTCATCAAGGTTTGAATTATGATTCTTGTGACAATTGTAAACTGCTGCTTATAAACCCATTTCCGCCTGAAGATGTAAAAACAAATTATATTATTAATAGCAAGGCCTTAGAAATGTGGAGAAAAGCTATAGTGGATGTGAAATCGAGAGAGAAACTTTATATAGATAGAGTTGAATATTTAGAAAAATTTTTAAAAAGTTCTTTTAAAAGAAAAAAACAAAAACTTAAAATTTTAGAAATTGGAGCTGGTAATGGAGAGTTAATAGATATTTTGCTTAATAATTTTGATGATTATATTGAAACTATTGTAGTTATTGAACCACAGCCTTTAGAACTAAAAAACAACAAAATTGTTTATGTTCAAGGTATTTTAGATGATGATACATCTAAGGAATTTATTGATTCTTTTGACATGGTGTTAGCGTTTGAAGTTTTAGAACATATTCTTTATCCAAATAATTTTCTTTCTTTAATTAACTCTGTTTTAATTAAAAACGGATTATTTGTACTTAGCACACCAAATGGATGGAGTATTGAAACACAACTTCAAAATGTTAAATCTAGAAATGTAGGATTTGATCATGTGAGGTTGTTTAATCCAAATGCAATAAAACACCTTGCTTCTAAAAACTCTTTTAAATGTCTTGATGTTTCAACTCCGGGAAAATTTGATATAGAAATTTTGATTGAAAATCTTAGTAAATATGACAACTCACATATTAAAAAAATATTAAATAAATTAAATGCTAATTGGTTTAATGAATGTTTTGATTCAAACTTTGAATTTGATTCAAAAAAGACTGAAGAAATTCAACTTAAAATTCAAAATAATTTGATGTCAGGCCACATGAAATGTGTAATGCAAAAATGTTAAATTTTTATAGAACTAAGAAAGATCTAATTTTTTTATTATTAACGAGGGTTTTAACAGGCATAGTAACTTTATTTGAAATACTTTATTTACCTGTTTTACTTTCAATTTCGTTTAAGTTATTTGACTATCAAAGGTCTATTTTATTAAATTTTGCTGTACTTGTAACTTTTGGTTTACATTCAGGTTACTTTGTTTTGTTCTATAGATTAAAAAATAAAACACTTTCAGATGAGATTTTTAAGTCAATAATTTTAGTAGTTATATTATTTTTCTTTTTCTTTTTTTTAATTTTCACCTTATATGAATTTCAAAATTTATATTCTTTGCCACTTACATTTTCGTTTTTAATAATTTTGATTTTAGAAAAATATCTTGTTATAAAAAATAAATTAATTTTTTCACAAACAGTTAAAGCATTAAATTCTGTAATTTATTTAGTTTTTGCCTTCTTTTTTCTTTTTGATAATTATTTATTTTATATTTTATTAACGGGTGTAGCTTCTTTAGTTGGATTGTTTTTTGTGATAAAAATATTCATCCCAGAATTTTTTAATTTTTTTAATTTTTTTAAAATAAGAATTAGAAAAAAGCTTTTTTATGTAATTTTTGATTTAGGATATAAACAAATTATTGCTACATTTTTATTTGGAGTAATAATTATATTATTAAAAACTCTTTTTCTTGATTTTTATCCGACTCAATACAATGCATATTCAACTATGCTTAATTTAATGATTATGTTTTTAGTTTTAAATTCTGTTTTAAATTTATACTTTAATAAAAACTTTTCATCTGCAGCTAATAATTATAATAACATCAAAGGTTTTTTGAGATCTCATGTAAAACCTTTGATAATTATTTATTTAATTATTTATTGCTTATTTACACCCTCGTTAATGTATTATTACAACTTTATGAATTTTGAATTTAATAATAGTTTCGTTGTATTAGGACTATTTTGTGTTTCTTTTCTATTCTTGATAGAATACTTTAATTATGTGGTCGTTTTTTTAAACAAACAATTATTTTATATATCAACTCAAATCTTTGTAATAATTATATATTCATCAATTTATTTCTTATTGAGATCTGACGTAATAAACGCAAAATTCATAGAAATTTATTTGCTTTTGCCATTATTAATTATGGGTGTTTTAAATATGGCATACTTAATTAAAAAGTTTAACTCAAACCGTTTAATATAATGACATTAGTTAAACCAAGTCTGCCCCTAATTTTTAGGTACTTAATTAGATTGAGGTGGATAGGTATAGCTGTATTCATCCCAATTACTTTTACTACATCTGAATCAATTTTAATTTCATTAGTTGTGAATATAATTCCTCTTCTAACTACATTTTTTTGTTTTATCTATGTAGTTTCTTCTAAATTCACTAAGCTTCATTTAATTTTTTATTTAATTATTTGTTTTTCATTCATTCAAATGTTTTTTAATAATGGAGATTATTATTTTGCAATTAAACATTTATACTATGATTTATTATTTTTTTCATCACTATTTTTTGGTTATAAAATTTTAAATAATACAGAATCTATAATGCTTTTTGTAAATGAACTAAATAAAAATTTAAAATATGAAATCTTATTTTTTGTTATCTATTTTATATTATATTCTTTAGGTTACATAAACTATTATGGCTTTCAAGTTAATATGTTTATATACATATTGATTATTTTGTGTTTTGGAAAAAATAAAAATAAATATTTAAAAGCATTACTATTATTGTTAATTGCTATTCTCTCTGGAAAAAGAGCTGCAATGATTTTAGCTGTTATCCCATTTCTTTTGTGTATATATTATTTAGAGTCAATTAAACGTAAAACATTTCTTTTATTTTTAGGCGGACTCTTTTTGGTATTGACAATTAATTACAATGAAAGAATAATTCAATCTTTAATTTTAATATCAGAAATTGATTATCCAACATTATTTGAACTTGACAACTTTAATCTAGCTCTTTTAACAAGTGGAAGAAGTTTAGAAATTCAATCTGTTATTATTAAAATTATTGAATCTCCTTTAAACTTATTTTATGGTTTTGGTTATGGGACATCTTATTTTAGTGAGGGAATTGGATTGGCTTTTTTTGAGAGAACTTCGCCATATTTACATTTTACTCCACTTTATTTTATTCTAGTTCATGGATTAATTGGCCTATATTTTACATTTGTTATTCCTATTAATAGGTTACTAAGAATAAAAAAATTTATTTTTAGTAATAAAATAAGTTTTTTTTTATTTTCTATTGTAATATGTATCCTTGCAATGTCAGCATTTGGGAACGTTTATATTGCTGATCCTTTAGCTGGATTAATTATAGGGGCTTTAATTTCTGTAACCTCTAAACAAAGTAACTTGTTTAAAACTATCTAATAATTATAATGAATTCAGAAACATTTTTTTATGTTCGTCCGTGGAACTTACTATACTTTAATTCACTATCTAAATTTCTAAACTTTTCTAATTCTATATTTTTTAGTGATCATAAAAACTGTGGAGATAATAATTTATATAAAACTATAGAAATTAATTTTTCTAAAAACTCTAATTATTTTTCTTTCCTCAACGAAAATGATATTAAAGAAATAATACTAAGAGATAGAATGTTAAGAGAACTAAATCTTAAAGATTCAAAAAAATTAATTTCTACATTTATATTAACAATTGAAGATATTTTTTTGAAAAACGATTTTAAAAGAGTAATATCAATTGATGTTGATTGCTATGTTTCAGATATTATTTCTAGATATTGTGTTAAAAATAAAATACCATATTATGGATATAGTTTATCCCTTTTAGAAAACTATTTGTTTCTTACGAATAAAGGAATTGCAAAAATTTCAAGAAAACCTAGTGATGTTGATTTAAAAAATTTAAAAAATTATTTCGAAATTAAAAATATACCATCTTATATGGTTTCGTATAAGAATTATTTTAACTTACTCTTAAAAAATTATTTTAGAAATTTTCTAAAGATATTTTATTTTGGATCTAAGCTAATTCTTTCAAAAAATAAATTACTACATTATCATTATTTTACCACTTATTATTATGCTAAAAAACATTTTTTCAACCTAAGTTGGGTTTATCTATTTTCCATTCAACAGTCACTAAAAAGCATATCATATAAAAATAAAATTATTTATATACCTCTTCAATTTTTCCCTGAACATAATTGTGAATATTGGACTAAAAAAAATGATTTTATTTCTTATCAAACATCTTTAATAAAATTAATAAATAAAACACCATCATATATAAAGATTTTTGTTAAAGAGCATCCAGCTATGATTGGAAAAAGAGATTTTGATTTCTATTTTAATTTAAATAAATTTAAAAATGTTGTTTTTATCAATTCTAAAGAAAGTCAAAAAGATTTAATAAACAAATCTGATTTATGTTTAACCCATAATGGATCAATTTTATTAGAATCTGTTTATTATAATAAAAAAACTATTGTTTTGGGTAATTCACCTTATTTTGATAAAAGATTTCATTTTGATATAAATTCATTTGATGAATTTTCAAAGTTGATCAAAAAACAATCTATATTTGATTATAGCTTTTCTGAGTTAGATAAAGATGCCTTTTTTAAAAAATATTTATCCAATTTAATTTATGGAAATACATCAGAATTATCAAAAGATATTAATGATAATAATGTGAAAACATTATGGAATAACTTGAAAAAACATATATCTTAAAGTTTTTTTAATATTTTATATTATTAGTGCTTTTTAGAATAATTTTAAATTTTAGATTAATATTCTTATGAAAAAAATTTTTTTTGTTTTTGGTACTCGTCCTGAGGCTATTAAATTGGCACCTTTAATTAAAGAATTTCAAAAATATCCAAAACTATTTGATTTAAAAGTATGCATTACTGCGCAGCACAGAGAAATGCTAGATCAAGTTTTGAATTTTTTTGATATTAAACCTAATTTTGATCTTAATTTGATGAGGCCTGATCAAAATTTATATACTCTTACAGCTTCAATAATTGAATCTTTAAAGCCAATTTTAGAGCAATATAAACCAGATTTTGTATTTGTACATGGAGATACCACTACTACAATGGCTGGATCTATCGCAGCTTTTTATTCAAGAGCTAAAATATGTCATGTTGAAGCAGGTTTAAGAACAAATAATAAATCATCTCCTTTTCCTGAGGAAATAAATCGTCAAATTACTTCACGAATTTGTGATTATCATTTTGCTCCAACTGAAACATCCAGAGATAATTTAGTTAAAGAAAATATTCCTAATAAATCAATTTTAGTGACTGGAAATACAGTTATTGATGCATTATTGAATTCATTAGAAAAAGTTAATGAAAGTCCAAGTAAATTGATCCAAAACCTTTCTACTAAAATCGCAGAGAAAGAGGTTGTTTTAGTCACAGGACATAGAAGAGAAAATCATGGTAAAGGCTTCGAGAGAATTTGTAAAGCTTTAAAAAGAATTGCACAAGATGATAAAAGTAGATTAATAATATATCCTGTCCATTTAAATCCAAAAGTACAAGAACCTGTAAATAGAATTTTATCATCATTAAGTAATATTATTTTAATTGACCCTTTGGCTTATCAAGATTTCGTTTGGTTAATGAATCGTTCTAAAATTATAATTACTGATAGTGGAGGTGTGCAAGAAGAAGCGCCTAGTCTAGGAAAACCTGTATTGGTAATGAGAGATACCACGGAAAGACCTGAAGCAGTTGAAGCAGGAACTATTTTACTTGTTGGAACAAATGAAGATTTAATTGTTTCAAAAGCACTTGATCTGCTTAATAATAATGATAATTTTGTCAAAATGTCAATGTTGCATAATCCCTACGGAGATGGATTAGCATCAAAAAGAATAGTAGAATTTATTAAAAACATATAAGATTTGAAACCAGAAGTAGTAACCATTGGATTAGGATATATAGGTCTACCAACATCAGCTTTAATAGCTAAACATGAAACAAATGTTTTGGGGGTTGATACTAACCAACATGTTGTTGATACTATAAACCAAGGAAAAATTCATATTGTTGAGCCAGATTTAGATAAAATTGTTTTAAAGGCAGTTTCAAAAGGTTTTTTTAAAGCTTCAACAAAACCAAGTTCGGCAGAAGTATTTCTTATAGTAGTTCCTACCCCTTTTAAAGGAAATCATGAGCCAGATATCTCATTTGTTGAGGCGGCAACAAAAGGAATTATTCCATTATTGAAACAAGGAGATTTATTTATTATTGAATCTACTTCTCCAGTTGGAACAACAGAAAAAATGCAAAAATTAATATTTGCATCAAGACCTGAACTTAAAGGGCATATTTACATTGCATATTGTCCCGAAAGAGTATTGCCAGGAAATGTAATGTATGAACTGGTTTATAATGATCGTGTTATTGGAGGAGTAGATGAAGCCTCAACTCAAAAAGCGATAGCGTTTTACACTAAGTACATTAAAGGAGAGCTGCATGCTACAAATGCACGTACTGCTGAGATGTGTAAATTAGTAGAGAATTCATCAAGAGACGTTCAAATAGCTTTTGCTAATGAACTTTCATTAATATGTGATAAGGCAGATATTAATGTTTGGGAATTAATTAATCTTGCAAATAAACACCCAAGAGTAAATATTTTACAACCTAGTTGTGGTGTTGGTGGGCACTGCATTGCTGTTGATCCTTACTTTATTGTGTCAGATTACCCAATGGAATCAAAAATTATTGGAACAGCAAGACAAGTGAATAACTATAAATCTTTTTGGTGTGCTGAAAAAATTCAAAATGAGAAACTTCAATTTGAACTAAAATACGGAAGAAAGCCTAAAACAGCTTTAATGGGTTTATCGTTTAAACCAGATATTGACGATTTAAGAGAGTCTCCAGCAAAATATATTGCACAAAAAGTTTTACAAAACTCAAATAATGATGAGCATTTTATTGTTGAACCTAACATAGATTTTCATTCAGTTTATAAATTAACAGATTTTAAATTAGCTATTGAAAAAGCAGACATTATAGTTTTCTTGGTAGCGCACAAAGAATTTAAAGAGATAAACATAAATAGCAGAAAAGTAGTTTTAGATTTTTGTGGTATTATTAACTAAAGATATTATATAATTCAAAAAAATTAATAAATAAAAATCTCATTTTTTTTAAAGACTAAAATAAATTTTAAAAAGTTAAATAACATATGTGTGGTATAATAGGTTATTATGGTAATAATGTGTCGAAATTTATTAAAAAACCAAGACTTAATCTTATAGACCATAGAGGTCCGGATAATCAAGATCATATTCAAGGAGAAAATTATTTTTTAGGGCATTCAAGGTTATCTATACAAGATATTTCTGATTCAGCGAATCAACCTATGTTTTCAAAAGATAAATCCTATGTATTAATTTTTAATGGAGAAATTTATAATCATAAAGAATTAAGAAAGGAATTATTATTAAATATAGATTTTAATTCATTTGGAGATACAGAAACTCTTTTGTACGGATTAATTAATTATGGTAGCGATTTTATTAATAAGTTAAATGGAATTTTCGCCTTTTCATTTTTTAATATAAACACAGGAGATCTAATTATATCTAGAGATCATTTTGGTGTAAAACCTCTCTACTACCATTTAAATGATCAAGAAGTTTGTTTTTCATCAGAGTTGAAGGCTATATGCTCATTTAAAAAAGGAGATTTATCAATTGACAAGTCTGCACTAAAAAATTATATTAATTTTTTATGGTCCCCAGGAGAAAAAACACCTTTTAATGAATTTAAAAAATTATTACCAGGTTCTTTCATTAAAGGTAATATTAATGATATTAAAAATTTAAAGACTCATAAGTATTATAACGTTCCTTTTGAAGGTAAATATTTTACTAAAGATTCTGAAAAGGATTTAATAGTAAAATTAGAAAATCACCTTTTGAAAGCTGTGGATAGACAAATGCTTTCTGATGTACCATTAGGTTTTTTTCTTTCAGGAGGTTTAGATTCAAGTATTTTGGTTGCAATGGCAAGAAAACTATATCCCAATATAGAAATTAATTGTTTTACAATTAAAACAGAATCTATGGAAGGTTTTGCAGATGATTTATCATATGCAAAAAAAGTTGCGAAACATTTAAATGTAAATTTAAAAATTGTTGAAGCAAAGTCTGATATTTTAGAGTATTTTGATAAAGTTGTATATCACTTAGATGAGCCTCAAGCTGATCCAGCACCAATAAACGTTTATAACATTTGCAAAGAAGCTAGAAAAGATGGTATTAAAGTTCTAATTGGAGGTACAGCAGGTGATGATTTGTTTTCAGGTTATAGAAGGCATCAAGCATTAAATTTTGAATCTAAAATAGATAAAACGCCAAAAATTTTAAGAAAGTTAATAAAAAATATTTTCCAAAAATTAGACAGCAAAAAACCCTTCGTAAGAAGAGCTAATAAATTATTAGCCAATATAGAAAAGACAAAGGAAGAAAGAATGATGGGTTACTTTAATTGGATAAATGAAGAAACGCTAAAAAATCTTTTCATTGAACCTAATAATTATGACTGTAGTTCTTATTTTAAAAAATTAAAAAATTATATAGAAAAAGAAAAATCTGATTTAAATAAAATGTTGTTTTGGGAACTCAATACATTTTTAACAGACCATAACCTTAATTACACTGATAAACTGAGTATGGCTGCTGGTGTTGAAGTAAGAGTACCTTTTTTAGACACTGAACTTGTTGAGTTTTCTACAAAAATTCCAGAGGAATTAAAGCTAAAAGGAAACGAAACTAAATATATTTTAAAGAAAGTTGCAGAAAAGTATTTGCCTAAAGAAGTTATTTATAGACCTAAAACAGGTTTTGGAGCCCCAATTAGAGATTGGATTTTAAATGATATGGATTTTTTAATTAAAGATTATTTAAGCAAAGAATCAATAAATAAAAGAGGCCTTTTTGATTACAAAAAGATATCAAATTTATTAGAAGAAAACAAAAAAGGAATAATAGATGCATCCTATCCTATTTGGTCACTCCTAGCAATTGAATCTTGGATGAGACAATTTTATGATATAAATAAATAGCTATGAAACAAATACTACAATCTTTTAAAACAGGAATAACAGAGTTAACGGAATTACCTTCTCCAAAGTTGAAGCCTGGACAGGTTTTAATACAAACGACTCGTAGTTTAGTTTCATTGGGAACAGAAAAAATGTTGGTTGAATTTGGGAAAGCTTCATTAATTCAAAAAGCAAGACAACAGCCTGATAAGGTTAAAATGGTTTTAGATAAAATTAAAACTGAAGGTTTAATTCCTACAATTGAAACTGTTTTTAATAAGCTAGAACAACCCCTTCCACTTGGCTATTGCAATGTAGGGAAAGTAATAGAAGTTGGCGAAGGTGTTACTGATTTTAAAGTTGGAGATAGAGTGGCGTCTAATGGACAGCATGCAGAGTTTGTTTCTGTGCCACAAAATTTAGCAGCACACATCCCAGATAATATTTCTGATGAAGAGGCTGTATTTACAGTGGTAGGTTCTATAGGCTTACAAGGAATTCGTTTGGTAAACCCAACAATAGGTGAAATCGTAGTTGTAATTGGTTTAGGACTTATTGGTCTTTTAACAGCAGAAATGTTAGTAGCTAATGGTTGTAAGGTTATCGGTTACGATTTAGATGATGCTAAGGTTGAAATTGCTAAAAGTAAAGGAGTCTTAGCTTTTAATCCACTTAAAGGAAATGATCCTGTAAAGTTTGTAAAAGAGCATACCAATAATATTGGTGCGGATGCAGTATTGATAACTGCATCTACTAAATCAAATGATATTATATCTCAAGCAGCTCAGATGAGTAGAAAAAGAGGTAGAATTGTATTGATTGGTGTAATTGGATTAAATATTTCCAGAGCAGATTTTTATGAAAAAGAATTGAGCTTTCAAGTGTCTTGTTCATATGGTCCTGGACGTTATGATGATGATTATGAATTTAAGGGTATTGATTATCCTTTATCATACGTGCGTTGGACTGAAAAGAGAAATTTTGAAACTATTTTACAATTAATTTCTTTAGGAAAATTAGTTGTGAAAGAATTAATCTCGGAAGTTATTCCTTTGGAAGAATTTAATAAGGTTTATGGTGATATTGGTAATTCTAAATCAATAGCCTCTATTTTTAAATACAAAGAAATTAACAGTCCAAAATATTCAATAGTTGTTAATGAAAAAAAGCCAAAATTCACAAAAGGTGGAATTGGAATTGTTGGTGCAGGTAATTTTACAAAGATGACACTGCTGCCAGCTCTAAAAAGTACAAAAGCAAATATTAAACATATTGTATCCTCTGGAGGGGTTAATGGAACTGCATTAGCGAAAAAATATAATATAGAACAAAGTACTACAAACTATGAATTAGTTTTAGATGATGAAGATGTTGATTTAATAATGATTACTACTCGCCATAACTTACATGCAGATATGGTAATTAAGGCTTTAAATAAAGGAAAGCATGTTTTTGTAGAAAAACCTTTGGCACTCAATAATGAGCAGCTTAAAACTATTGAAGAATCTTACAAAAAAAACAATGGATCATTAATGGTCGGTTTTAATCGTCGTTTTTCCCCTCATATACAAAAGATAAAATCTTTAATTGGTGATTCAAAAATGAATATAGTTGCAACTATGAACGCAGGCGATATTCCACCAGATTTTTGGGTCCATGATATGCTTGTTGGAGGTGGAAGGATCATCGGAGAAGCTTGTCATTATTTAGATCTTATGATATTTTTATCAGGAAGTAAAATAAAATCAGTTTGCATGAATGCTATGGGAAAAAATCCCTCAGAAAATACCGATAATGCTTCTATTTTAGTCAAAATGGAAAATGGTTCTTCTGGAGTTATAAATTATTTTGCTAACGGAGCAAAGTCTTATTCAAAAGAACGATTGGAAGTGTTTTCACAAGAGAAAATTTTAATCATGGATAATTTTATAAAAACTTCTGGTTATGGAGTTAAAGGGTTCTCTAAATTAAAAACAAAGTTAGACAAAGGTCATAATGCACAATTCACTCAAATTATTGAAAAACTTAGTAAAGGGTCTATCCAATTAATCCCATATGATGAATTGATAAATGTTACCAAAGCTAGTTTTGCAGCGATTGAAAGTCTAAAAAAAGAGGCTTGGGTTAAAGTTTATTAAACGTTTGCTTTAAAATGATTAAAACAATAAAAAAATTATTAAATATATTTTCTAATATGGGTGTAAGATATATCCTTTTTCGAATTATATATTTATTTAAAACAAAGTTAGGTTGGCATAAAAAAGTATTTCCGAAAAATCCAGAATTTAAGAAACATGTAAGATTACAAGACTGGAGAGATAATCTGCCGCCTTTTTTTTTTTATGGAAAAGAGATCAAAGGTTTAGGTAAAAAACCAACAGAGGAATTAAAAAATAATTTAAAAGGTTTTAAAAAAGGAATTTTCATATTTTTTAGTAAAAAAAAGATTGATTTAGGAATCAGTTACGATTGGATAACAAATCCGACTACAAATTATAAATATAATATCAACAAACATTGGTCAGAAATTCAAGATTTATCTGTTGAAGCTGGAGATATAAAATATGTTTGGGAAAAGGCCCGCTTTTCTTTTTTGTATGATACTATTAGATACGATTATCATTTTGAAGATGATCAGTCTGAATTTGTATTTGAACAAATAGAAAATTTTATAGATAAAAACCCAATAAATCAAGGTCCAAACTATAAATGTAGTCAAGAAATAAGTTTACGCATCTTAAACTGGACGTTTGCTTTGTACTATTATAAAGATTCACAATATCTAACGGAATCTTTGTTTAATAAGATAATGCACTCAGTTTATTGGCAAATTCATCATGTGTATAAGAATATTAATTTTTCAAGAGTTTCGGTAAGAAATAATCATGCTATTACTGAAACATTATTGTTGTATTTGTCAGGTAAATTATTTCCTTTTTTTCCAAACATAAAAAGTTGGAGTAAAAAAGGTAAATCTTGGTTTGAGCAAGAAGTCCAATATCAAATCTATGATGATGGGACATTTCTGCAGTTTTCTATGAATTATCATCGTGTTGTAATTCAGTTACTAACCTGGGGGATTCAACTATCTAAACTAAATAATGATTCATTTAAAAGTATAGTTTATGATAGATCACAAAAATCATTAAATTTTTTAAAGACCTGCATGGATTTTAAAAGTGGAAAATTACCAAATTATGGTTCTAATGATGGCGCATTATTTTTTAAATTGAATAATGATGATTATAGAGATTATCGTTCTCAGCTAGATGACCTTAGTGGTGTTTTAAATGGTTATAAAGAATATAATACAAAAACTTCAAATTGGTATGGAATACAGCCATTAAATAATACTCCTGTAAAATTATCTGGTTTAAATGAATTTAAAGAAAGTGGTTATTATATTCTCCAGGAAGGAAATACCAAAACTTTTATTCGATGCGGAGCATATAAAGATAGACCTTATCAATCTGATAATTTACATATTGATATTTGGGTTGATGGTAAGAACGTACTAAGGGATAACGGATCCTATCAATACAATACAAGTAAAGAGTTAATCAATTATTTTAATGGTTCTGAAGGGCATAACACAATTAGTATTGACGGAAAAGATCAAATGCAAAAAGGTAATCGATTTATCTGGAATTATTGGGTTAAAGAGGCCAAAGCAAATTTAACTGAATTACAAGATAAGTTTGTTTTTAACGGCAAAATAAAAGGGTTTAAACATTTAGGTTCAGATATTTCGCATCAAAGAATAGTTACTAAAATTAAAGGATTAAATGAGTGGATCATTAAAGATCTTATTTCAGGGGTTGAAAATAAAACTTCTTTTCAATATTGGCACTTTTCAAATGAAATGATGGATAAATTATCAATAACTTCGATAGATCGAAACAATAAAAAATTAGAGCCGATCATAGAAGAAAAATGGTACTCGTCCTATTACGGTGTAAAAGAGAACTCAATTAGATTGTCGTTTAAATCAAATACCAACATATTTACTACAAAAATTACCTACAAAAAATGAGAATATTATTAATTCATAAATATTTTTTAGAAAAAGTTGATGGAGTAGGGTCTCGCTTTACTGAAATAACTAAATCGTGGTCAGAATAAGGTTATGAAATAACTGTTTTAGCAGGCTTGGTTCACTATAACACAGCAAAGAAATTAATACATTTGTAAATGATAAATAAATAATCAATGAGTTCTAAGAATTTAATACTAGTCGGAGGTGGTGGGCATGCAAGAGCATGTGCAGACGTCATTAATACAACTAAAAAATTTAATATTATTGGTTATACTGATATAAAAAAAAGTAAAGGTATGTCAGCTTATAATTATTTAGGGACTGATGATATTTTAGCTGACCAAATAAAAAAAAGTTCTTTTATTATTACAATTGGGCAAATTAAATCATACACTAAAAGAAAAGAACTTTTTAATTATCTTAAAAAAAATAACGCCAATATTATTTCTGTTGAATCAATTAATTCATATGTTTCTAAAGGTTCAAATATAGGCATTGGTACAATTATTATGCATGGATCAATAGTTCAAGTAGATGTTGAAATTGGAGAAAATTGTATAATTAATGATAAAGCGTTAATTGAGCATGACGTTACTATTGGAGATAATTGTCATATTTCTACTGGTTCTATAGTTAATGGCAATGTTACAATAGGTAATGGGGTTTTTATAGGCAGTGGAGCAGTGATAAAAAATGGAGTTTCCATAGCGAATAATTGCATAATAGGAATGGGAGAAATTATAAAAAAAGATCTATTAGAAGAAAGTATTTTGATTAAAAATCATATTTAATATAAAAAGTAGGTTTTATAAAAATGATAAAAAACACAATTGTTATTCGAAAAGTTGAGAAATATTTTCATCTATCTTTGGACAAGGAAAATCATAGAGGTCCTGGACACTATATTTCGAAAACAGAACGTATAAAAGGACTTATCGTCGAATTATTAGGAAAGGAAATAGTTGAACTTTCAAAACTAAAGGAGAAAAATTTATAACTAAAATCAATATTCTTAACTAATGAAAATACTTTTAATTCATCAATATTTTTTAGAGAAAAATGATAGTGGAGGATCTCGTTTTAATGAAATGACAAATTTTTGGGCAGCACAAGGTCATGAAGTAACTGTCTTGTCAGGAATGGTTCATTATGCAACTGGAAAAAAGCATAATAAATATAAAGGAAAGTTTTTTTATAAAGATTTAGAATTTTATAAAGGAGTTGATGTTATTAGATGCCATGTTTCAGAAAGTTATAATTCAAGTTTTTTAGGGAGACTTTGGGCATACTTTTCCTTTGTATTTTCTAGTACTTATGCAGGGTTATTTAAAGTTAAAGGAGATTTTGATATAATCCTGGTAACTTCACCCCCCCTTTTTGTAGGGATAACGGCAGTTATATTATCTAAAGTTAAACGTTTACCTTTTGTTTTTGAAATTCGTGATCTATGGCCAGAATCGGCAATAGATACTGGAGTATTGACTAATAACATAATCATTAAATTAGCATTTTGGTTTGAAAGTTATATGTATAAACATGCTAAAATGATTAATGTTTTAACTCCAGCCTTCAGAGATAAGCTAATTAAATTTAAGAATGTTCCAAAAGAAAAAATAATATTCATACCTAACGGATCAGATTTTTCATTAGCTGAAGACATTCAAAAAGACTCAACATTCAACGCACTAGAATTTAAGAAGCAATTAGGTTTTGAAAATAAATTTGTAATTACATATGTTGGTGCTCATGGTGTAGCTAACCATTTGATACAATTAATAGATGCTGCAGAAAAACTGAAAGAGACTGAAGTGATTTTTCAATTCATTGGAGCAGGAATGCGAAAAAAAGATTTCATAAAAGAGGTAAACAAAAGAAAGCTAAATAATGTTATCTTCAGAGAACCCGTTTCTAAAAAAGAAGTCTTCAAATACATTCTTGCATCGGACGTAGGCGCTTCAGTATTAAAAAAAGTTGATACTTTTAAAACTATCTATTCAAATAAGACATTTGATTATATGTCTTGTAAAAAACCTATTCTTTTAGCTATCGACGGAGTTTCTAGAAAGTTAATCGAGGAATCTGAAAGTGGCATCTATGTTGAACCTGAAAACACAGAATCAATTATTAACGGAATTAAGGTCCTGTTAAGTATGAGTGATAATGAACTATTGTTAATGGGTAAGGCAGGATATGAATATTCAAAAAAACATTTTGACAGAGAATTTCTTGCAAAAAAATATTTAAATAAAATTTCTAAAATAAAAATCTATCATGAATAATATTTTAGTGTGCTCTGCTGGTCGAAGAGTTTCTTTAATTAAAGCTTTTAAAGAAGTTTCAAAAAAACTTAAATTAAAATCAAAGGTTTGTATTACTGATTCAGATCTGGTAAGAGCACCAGCCTCCTACTTTGCAGATGATTCTTTTAAAGTCGGGTTTTTTAATGATTCAAACTATATAAATTACCTATTAGAAATTTGTTTAAAAAATAAAATTTCAATCATAATACCTACTTTAGATACAGAGCTAATTCTATTAGCTAAATCAAAGTCACTTTTTAAAGCTAACGGAATTGATATAATCATTTCAGAGTTAAAATTAATTAAAATATTAAGAGATAAAATTACTACAAATACCTTTTTTAATTCTTTAAAAATAAAGACTCCAATTATCTTCAATAAAGATAATATGAAATTTCCAGTTTTTTTAAAACCACTAAACGGCAGTAATAGTAAGGGTATCTATAAAGCAGATAGTATTAAAGAAATAAAACCATCAGATCTTGAATCTGAGAATATGATGATTTTAGAAAATATAGATAATACTGTTTATGACGAGTACACAATAGATATGTATTATGATAAAAACTCAAGTTTAAAATGTGTAGTTCCTAGAATTAGGTTAAAAGTTGTTGGAGGAGAGTCAAATCAAGGAGTTACAAAAAAGAATGAAGTTTTAGATTATGTGAAAGATAGGTTTAGTTTTTTAGATGGTGCTATTGGTTGTCTGACACTTCAAGTATTTTCAAATAAGTTGAACCCTCTAGATATAATAGGAATTGAAATCAATCCTAGGTTTGGAGGAGGTTATCCTTTCTCATTGAACGCAGGAGCTAATTTTCCAGAGTTTATTATTAGGGAATATATTTTAAATGAACAAATTGAATATTTTGATGAATGGAAAAATAATTGTTTAAATATTCGTTACGAAAATGAAATTGTAATTAATGATTGATAATAATACTCATATTGTTTTTGATTTAGACGACACCCTCTACAAGGAGATTGATTTTGTTAAATCAGCATATATTTATATTAATAGTTATATTAATTTTAGATTTAATATAGACTTTTCAAAAAAAATCAAAAAGTGTTTAGAGGGCGAAGTCAATTTTTTTGATCTTATAAATTCGAAATTGTACCCGGATCAGAGCTTTCCAATTGAAAAATATTTAGAACTTTATCGTTTTCATTACCCTGAAATAAGTTTATCTCATGATACTATTGTTTTTTTAGACAAGATTAGAAGTCATAATATAGATTTTTCAATTATAACAGATGGCAGATCTATTTCTCAAAAAAATAAAATTAAAGCTCTAGGTTTATACGATTTAGTAAAAAATATAATTATTTCAGAAGAAACAGGTTTTGAAAAACCACATTTAAATAATTTTAAAATATTAGATCGAATTTATCCCAATAAAAAATTAATTTATATAGCAGATAATACTTCTAAAGATTTTTTAGCTCCAAATTCTTTAAATTGGGACACTATTTGTTTAATAAATAATGGACAAAATATTCACCCACAAGATTTTAATTTAAATATTGATTATTTACCAAAAATAAAAGTAAACTATTTAACAGAAATAAATATATGATACCATTATCAGTACCAAATATAAACGGAAATGAATGGCAATATGTGAAAGATTGTCTCGATTCAGGATGGATATCCTCAGCTGGAGCATATGTTGATAAATTTGAGGAGGCTATTCAAAATTATACAGGTGTAAAATATGCAATAGCTTGTATGAATGGAACAGCTGGACTTCAAGTTTCATTAAAACTTGCAGGAGTTTCTTCAAATGACATCGTAATAGCACCAAACTTAACCTTTGTAGCTACACTAAATGCTATTTCTTATTTAGGAGCAGAAATTGCTTTAATAGACGTTTGTGAAGACTCTTGGCAAATGGATATTGATTTACTTCAAATTTGGTTAGAAAATAATACGATCACCAAATTTATTAATGAGAAACCGATAACTACAGAAATAAACTCAGGTAAAAAAATTGGTGCAATCATGCCAGTATACGTCTTAGGTGGATTTATCGATGTTGATAAATTAGTAGAAATAAGTTCTACTTTCGGTATTCCTTTAATAGAAGATAGTACAGAAGCACTAGGAAGTTTTAAAAATGGAAAGCATGCAGGAACTTATGGTTTAACTGGTGTTTTAAGTTTTAATGGAAATAAAATAATTTCAACTGGTGGTGGTGGAATGATTTTAACAAACGATAAAGATGTTGCCAACAGCGCAAAGCACATTACAACAACTGCTAAAACAGATCCATTAGATTACTTCCATGATGAAGTAGGGTATAATTACCGCTTAGTTAATGTTCTTGCTGCAATTGGGGTTGCACAAATGGAAAAATTTGAAAGCATCTTGAAAAGAAAAAAAGAAATTGATGCGCTATACAGAAGTGAATTACACGGAGTTGGAGATTTGATATTTCAGGAGAATGATTCCAACTCAGATCCTAATTGCTGGTTATTCACCTTTCGAACAAAAAAAATGAGAGAGTTACTAAATCATTTAAATAATAATAAAATTCAAAGTAGACCGTTTTGGACTCCAATGAATAATCTTCCAATGTATAAAAATTTAATGTATATCAATGAAAATGATATTTCAAATAAAATTTTTAAAGAATGTATTAGTATTCCATCTTCTTCTAATTTAACAATAAAAGATCAACATACAGTTATTTCAGAAATTAAAAACTTTTATAAAATATGATGTTACCAAATATTTCCGATTTTATTAAGAATTATGTAACGAAAAGAGAAAATAGCTTTTTTGAAAATGATCTAATAAACAATAAAGAAGAATTAACTAAAGAAATTAAAGGAAAATCAATTTTAGTAATTGGTGGCGCCGGAACCATAGGGTCTTCTTATATTAAGGCAGCACTTAGGTATCTTCCATCTGAATTAATTGTTGTTGATACTAATGAAAATGGTTTAACAGAACTAACACGAACATTAAGGAGTGATTCTAATATAATTGTCCCAGAGAGTTATTTAACATATCCTATGTCATTTAATTCTGAAGTTTTTTATAAAATGCTTGAAAATCATGGAGCTTTTGATATTGTGGCTAATTTTGCTGCTCACAAACATGTTAGAAGTGAAAAAGATTCTTTTTCTATTGAGGCTATGATTAAAAATAATGTTTTAGATGCTAAAAGGTTTTTAGATTATTTAAAACTAAGGAAACCTTCTCATTTTTTTTGCGTATCAACAGACAAAGCTGCTAATCCTGTAAACGTAATGGGAGGATCAAAAAAAATGATGGAGAATGTAATTATGTCTTATTCTAAAGATCTGAAAATTACAACAGCTAGATTTGCTAATGTAGCTTTTTCAAATGGCTCATTACTTTATGGTTATATAGAAAGACTTCTTCAAAGGCAACCAATTTCATGTCCATCTGATGTAAAACGCTTTTTTGTGTCACCAGAAGAAAGTGGAGAAATTTGTTTATTAACAAGTATTTTGGGAAATAGTGGAGACATTTATTTTCCTAAGTTAAATGAAAAGCAACTGGTTAATTTTAAAACCATCACAGAGGATTTCTTTAAATATTTAGATAAAGACATTAAGATTTGTAAAAGTGAAAAAGAAGCCAAAGAAATAGCTTTAAAGTTGTCTAATAACTCACCATATCCGGTTTATTTTTTTAAAACAGATACCAGTGGAGAAAAATTATATGAAGAATTTTATACCTCTGAAGATGAAGTAAACTTTAATCTTTACGAATCGATAGGAGTTGTTACTAATTCATTAAAACCTTCCTTTTCTGAAATGGAATTAACGATTAAAGAAATCGAAACTCTTTTTAAAAGAGTATCCTATAACAAAGAAGATATCATAAAAATAATGAATAAAATTTTACCAAATTTCAATCATATCGAAACAGGAAAAACGTTAGACCAAAAAATGTAACCTATGTATTATTTATTAAAGAGAGTATTTGACATATTATCCTCAGTAATAGCTATTTTAATTTTAAGCCCTTTACTAATTCCAGTAATTATTGGATTAAAATTGACAGGTGAAGGTTATATATTGTACAAGCAAGAGCGTCTAGGATATAAAAACAAACCTTTTTTAATTTGGAAATTTGCAACCATGCTTAAAGACAGTGCTAATATGTCTGGAGGGGTAATGACTACAAAAAAAGATCCTAGAATTACCCCTATGGGTGGTTTTCTAAGGAATTCGAAAATTAATGAACTCCCCCAGTTATTTAATATCTTTTTTGGTCATATGAGTGTTGTAGGCCCAAGACCCGTCATGAAAATTAGTTTTGAAGCTTATCCAAATGAAATTCAAGAAGTGATCTACAATGTGAAGCCTGGATTAACAGGAATTGGTTCTATTATTTTCAGGGATGAAGAAGAGTTAATCTCAGAAGTAAAGAACAATGGTGGTGATCTTTGGAAGTTTTATAAAGGAGACATTTATCCTTTTAAAGGCGAATTAGAAATATGGTATCAAAATCATAAATCATTTATTTTAGATATGAAACTCATATTTTTAACTGCTTGGGTGATTTTATCACCAACTTCTAAAATTTATGAAAAATGGTTTAAAGATTTACCTAAACGAAGTTTTTAATTATATTTTTTTTATGACATAAGTAACAATCCCCCAAATAATCAATTGATTTTCTTTTTTTATTTCAATCTCTTTGTAATTTTTGTTTTCTGGCTTTAAGTATAGCTTTTCATTTTTTTTAATAATTCTTTTCACTGTAAACTCACCATCTATCAGGAATACTGCAATTCTTCCATTTTCTGGATTTAATGACCTGTCAATTACTAGTAAATCTCCATCTTCAAGCCCCGCTCCAATCATTGAATCTCCATCTACTCTCGCATAAAAAGTAGCATCCTTGTTTTTAACTAGCTCCTTATCTAAGCTGATTCTAATTTCTTTAAAGTCGTCTGCAGGTGAAGGAAACCCAGCAGAAACACCTTCTTCAGCAATCCACTGTCCTTTTCCATTATCTATTTTTGGTACAAAAAAATTAAGTATTTTTTTTTCTTTCAAAATTTTATTTTAAAGATATTATTTCATTTATTTCGGTAGTATATCTTGAAGACAATCTAGTTTGTTTCATTTTCCAAATTTTTTTAAGATCCTGACTCGCTAGTTTTATTTTACTAACTCCCTCTTTTTTAGCTATAAAATCTAAAGTTTTCATTATCACATTATGT